>Ga0247727_10017485_pt1 | contig 11414 bp, 7 predicted proteins | sample WisWelCaveWW1625_FD_202498 | JGI IMG/M metagenome (GOLD analysis project Ga0247727, IMG submission 202498) | Biofilm microbial communities from Wishing Well Cave, Virginia, United States - WW16-25 | ecosystem: Environmental > Aquatic > Deep subsurface > Groundwater > Cave microbial mat | place... | reverse complement strand
GAACGCAAATGTTATCAGCCCCATGTGCTCGATCGAGGAGTAGGCGAACATGCGCTTGATGTCGCGGCGGCGGTAGAGCATGAAGGCGGCGAAGATCAGCGACACGAGGCCCATGGTCATCATCAGCGGCCCGGGGGCGATGGCACCGGGATTGGCCGCCAGCACCATCTTGAAGCGCAGCACGGCGTAGAGCGCGACGTTGAGCAGCAGGCCCGACAGGACCGCCGAGATCGGCGTGGGGCCTTCCGCGTGCGCATCGGGAAGCCAGGCGTGCAGCGGCGCCAGGCCGACCTTGGTGCCATAGCCCAGCATCAGGAAGATGAAGGCGACGTTCAACAGCTCCGGGCTGAAGCCGCCGGCCCGCTCGATCAGCGCCGTCCACACCATCGCGTCCTGCCCCTCGCCCAGCACCGGCCGTGCCGCCATGTAGACGAGGATGGTGCCGAATAGGGCGAGCGCAATGCCGACGCTGCCGAGGATGAAATATTTCCACGCCGCCTCCAGCGCCTCGTGCGTGCGGTAGACGCCGACCATCAGCACGGTGGTGAGCGTGGCCAGCTCGATGGCCACCCACATCAGGCCGATGTTGTTGGCGACCAGCCCGAGGTTCATGGCGAACATCAGGGTCTGGTACATGGCGTGGTAGAAGCGCAGGTGGCGCCGCGTGAGGCGGCCGATGTCGAGCTCGTGGCCGATGTAGCTGGCGCTGAAGGCGCTGCTGGTGAAGCCGACGAAGGTGGAGAGCACCACGAACACGATGTTGAGATCGTCGACGAACAGGTAGCTGCCGGGTTGCGGCCGCTCGACCAGCAGGGACAACGCCGCCACGAAGGTCGCAAGCGAGGCCAGCACGTTGAGGCGCGCGCTCAGCCAGTAGCCCGGCAGCAGCGCCAGCAGGACGGCGGCTGCGGCGGGAATGGCCAGCACCGCCGTCAGCGCGTCCAAGGCGACATCGAAGGAGGTCACCGCCGCTCTCCCCGGAACGCATCGAGGGCGTGCACGTCGACCGTGTCGAAGCGCTCGCGGATGCGGAACAGGAAGACGCCGATGACGATGAAGGCAACGAGCACGGAGAAAGCCACGCTGATCTCCACCACCAGCGGCATGCCCTTGGCCCCGGTCGCCGCCAGGATGAGACCGTTCTCCATCGACATGAAGCCGACCACCTGGCTGACGGCGTTGCGGCGCGTCACCATCATCATCAGGCCGAGCAGCACGACGGAGAGCGCGAAGGCGAGGTCCTCGCGCGCGAGCGGGTCGACCGCCGCCCCCGTCGCCTTCAGCATCACCACCATGGAGAGCGCGACCAGACCGATGCCGGCCAGCATGGTGAGGCCGATGCCCACCACGGTCTCGATCGAGCGGTGGATGCCGAGCCGCATGACCATGCGGTGCAGCGCCACCGGGATGATGCAGGCCTTGAGCACAAGCGCAATGCCGGCGGTGATATAAAGATGCGGCGCCTCCTGGATCAGGCCCTGCCACGCCACCGATGCCGAGAGCACGACGGCATGCAGCGCGAACACGTTGAGCAGCGCGAACATGCGGTCCTGGTAGAGCAGCATGAAGCTCACCAGCACCAGCCCGCCGGCCAGCATGTGCGCGACATCGAAGGCGGCGCCGTCCATCTATGCAGGTTTCCGGATCGAGCCAACAGGTGGGCCGCCACCATGCCCCATTTGCCGACGCTTGGCGAGAATGCGCCATGGGCAAGCGACGATGCGACGCCAGCAATGCGTCCCCCCGCAAGACAGGAGGGCCGAAATCGTCGTTGACAGCGCATTACGGCGTTGACGGCGGATTACGGCTGACGCCTAATCCGCCCTTCGCCGCGTTTCATCGCGAGGCGCCGACGGACTTGGTCATGCCGAACTACCGCCGCGTCTTCGTTGATGGAGGGTGCTGGTTCTTCACGGTCAACCTGGAGGACCGGCGCAGCCGGCTTCTGACAGAGCACATCGGCGCACTGCGCGAGGCAGTGGCGAAAGTCAGGCGGCGACGGCCGTTCGACATCGATGCGTGGGTCGTGCTGCCGGACCACCTGCATGCGGCCTCCCGCCCGGGGACAGCGACTTTCCGACGCGCTGGCGCCTGATCAAATCGTTCTTTTGCAAGTCGCTGCCGCCGGCCGAGTGGCGAAGCGAGGTGCGCAGAGGCGAGCGCGGCGTCTGGCAGCGGCGCTATTGGGAACACCTCATACCCGTGAGCCAATGCATCCACCCGTCATCCCGGAAGCCGAGCCCTTGGCCGAGGCTGTCCGGGATCTGACGCAACGGTAAGCCTCGCGGCAGATCCCGGCTCGCCGCAGTCGCGCTTGGGCGCGACTGCTTGGCCGGGATGACGGGTGGAGTCGATTCATATGCTGGTCGGTATCATCCGGGACGAGAAGGACTACCGGCGCCATGTCGGCTATTGCTCAGCCCGGTCAAGCATGGGCAGTGCGTCGCGGATTGGCCGTACTCGACGTTTCATCGCGACATGACGGCCGGATTCGTGCCGAGCGACTGGGACGCCATCGACGGCGAGTTCGCGCAGCGGGACGTTGGGGAACGTAGAACGTAGGGCGGATTAGGCGGCAGCCGTAATCCGCCGTTGCACTTCGCGATGATAAAACGTAGGGCGGATTAGGCGGCAGCCGTAATCCGCCGTTCCACTTCGCGATGGTATTGGGTCAGCGCATAGCGACGATGGCCTCATCGCGGCAGCGGCAGACGGCGGCAGCGGCGGATTACGCTTCGCTAATCCGCCCTACGCTTACTCACCAGCACCAGCCCGCCGGCCAGCATGTGCGCGACATCGAGGCGGCGCCGTCCATCTATGCGGGTTTCCTCATGATGCCAACCAGTGGACTGCCGCTATGCCCCGACAGCTGACGGACGGCTAACGGAGAAAGAGTGCCAGACTCGGAAGTAAGGATGGCTCACATGCCACTTGGCTGATGGCTGCTTGGCTCGGGCTACATTAGGGGCGGCGCGATGAAGGCGACCTCGCCTTGCAACAGGGCGGTGAGATGAGCGCATCCATCGGCCGAAGCCTTGAAATGGTGGTAGGCGCGCGCGGCAAAAAAGTAAGGGTCGAAGAAAAGAACGGGATCACTGAACAAAGTGGAATTGGCCTTGATTGCGGCTTGGTCGAAGGACTGCAAGAACCTGTCCCGCACGCTCGGAGGAAGGGATTCGATCTGAAGCGCGTACGCCGGGTACTCATACGCCGCGTGGGTCGTTACGGGCCGCTTGAGGTTCTGATGCATGACGCCATGAATGACCTCATGGACGATCAGGCTCTTGTAGAAGTCACGCTGCGAGAGCTCGCTATAGGGAGTGTCCCTGACCAGAGCCGGAATGTTCGCTTCCTGCGTGACAAGAACTCTTTCTTGCTTGGTGTCGAAGAGCCCAAAGATCGCGCCACTGAAGGGATGCCGGACCTCGGCCATGATTTGCACATGAAGGGGCCTGCGCAGAGAAATCCTACACCGGCCGAGCAGTTGCAGTGCGTCGTTGGCCGCAGAACAGGCCAATCGGCGTTCGGCTGCTGTCGCCGCGGTGACATCAATGGGCGCCTCTACGCATCGTTCTTGGGCAGCGAGAACCGGGCGCTTTGCGCCTTGCGTGGGACGAGTGGCACCCGGCCAGTACTCGGCCTCGCCGAGGATAACCGCGTAGTTGGTTTCGGGCAGCTTCGCGGTTTGCTCCGGCGGCCACTCGATGACTGGCGGCATCGGGGGCGGAACTTGATCCGGCTGCTGTGCTTGCCCTTGTTGGGCGCCAAAGAGGCAAAGGACGCCTAGAAGGGTCAATGATGCGAGCTTTCTCACTGCTTCCTCCACGTTCTCATGAGCGCCGCAGCTTTGTTCGCTGGCGAGGCGCTAGTGCTGTAGAGTGGAGGGATCACGGTCCGCCGGTCGGCGTCGTGAAAGTTCCGTAAAGGTTCCGTCAAACTTGGCTCAAGATTGGCTGAAATCTATCAAGGTCGCCGCCCGTCTCTCGATCAGGTCGCAATGTCGACGCGCAAGTCGCTCGGGTTTGAATCCTTCACCCTTGATCTGGAACGGCTATGCCTGCATGGGCCCTCCGGTCAGGCGGACCTGCGGCGCAAAAGCTTCGATGTTCTGCGCTATCTGCTCGAGCACGGCGGCCGGGTCGTGACTAAGGATGAGCTGATCAAAGCCGTTTGGCCTGACGTGACGGTAAGCGATGAATCGTTGGCCCAGTGCATGAGTGAGATCCGTCGCGCCATCGGGGACGATAGCCAACGGATCATCAAGACCGTTCCGAGGCGCGGCTATCTCCTCGACGTGCCGATTTCAGTGAGCGACTCCACGGCCGCGGAGCCGGTCTGGCAACCAGAGCCCAGCAGAACAGTCGACGCTCTGCCGCAAGTCCTGGCACTTACCGACCGACCGTCCATCGCCGTTCTCCCCTTTGAGGCCATGGGCGGCGATGCCGCACTCGACAGCTTCTCCGACGGGTTGACCGAGGACATTATCACCGGATTGTCTCGCATAAAGGCTCTCTGGGTCATCGCACGTAACACTATGTTTACCTACAAAGGACGACCGATTGATGTGCGCACCGTGGCGAAGGACCTCGGTGTAAACTACGTCGTCAATGGGAGGGTGCGCAAGGCTGAGGGCCGGCTTCGCATGACCGCGCAGCTGATCGACGCAGGGACAGGGCACCACATCTGGGCTGCAAAACTCGACCGCCTTAGCGCGGGTTTGTTCGAGCTGCAGGATGACTTTACGCAATTCGTCGTAGCCTCGGTTCAAGTGCAACTCATTATGAGCGAGGGCAAAGCGGTTGGGCGAAAGGCAAGGTCTTCCTCTCGAGTCGGCGATCTCCTGGCTCGTGCGCGAGAGCGCTTCTACCAGCCGACACTTTATGGTTTGAATGAGGTGGTATCGCTCGCAGAAGAAGCGCTCGTATTGGATCCTACCAACGGTGAAGCCTGCCGTTTGCTTGCAGCCGGAATCTGGCATCAGGTCTACCGAGGCATCATCCCGTGGGATCGGGCGGCGGCTGACCGGGTGATGTTGTTCGCCCAGCGCGCAGTGGTTGCCGAGGATGCCGACAAAAACTCGCATTGGATGATGGGGCTAGCGCATCTAATGGCTGGCCAGCACGACCGGGCAATCGTGTCACTGAGGCGCGCCTTAGACCTCAACCCGACCTTCTCGTTGGCTTACGGCACGCTGGGAACTGTGCTGGCCTGGGGCGGCGAGCCCGATGAGTCGATTGCCAATAACGAGCTCGCGTTGAGAATCAATCCAAGCGATCCGTTGAACCCCCATCGCTACTTCGGTCTGGCGTTGGCTCACTATCTCGCGTCCCGCTACGCAAAGGCTCTGGAGAACGCGGCGCTCGTGGTCCAGCTCCGCCCGGACTGGTGGCTCGGGCTCATCGTATATGCGGCGAGCTTGGCACAGGTCGGCCGACTTGCCGAGGCGAAAAAAACATGCGTCGATTTGCGAGGCGCAAAGCCTGACATGACTGTGGTCTCTCTCAATGGTCTCCCCTTCGCGAAAGCAAGCGACCGCGACTACATCGCCGATGGTCTGCGTAAGGCCGGACTGCCCGAGCACTGAAAGCCAAGATTCTGAATGCAACGGCCGACCCCACACTCACAAGGGCGGGGATAAAAAAGTTGGTTGCACCGTATTTCCGCAGGTTCCGCTTTGGGTCAGATTTGACCGTGCCCGAGGTGCGGTCCGTCTGCTCGAGACCGAAAGCCGACCCGGCTGCCTAACCCCAAGACGTTGATAGGGCGCAGGAAAGCAGCTAGAAGCTCCGCGACACGAACAGCAGGAGGGTGCCGAGCAGGCCCAGCATGAGGGCGATGCCGAGGAACTCGGGCACGCGAAACACCCGCATCTTGGCGACCGAGGTCTCGAACACGACGAGCAGGAAGCCGCCGGCAAGGAGCTTGCCGAGGTAGGCCAGCAGCCCGATCGCCAGCGCCCCGGCGCCGGCACCGGCAGGTGCCAGGCCCCAGGGCACGAAGATGCAGCCGATCAGCGAGACGTAGAGCAGGAGCTTGAGGGCCGCGGCCGCTTCGATCAGGGCCAGGTGCCGGCCCGAGTATTCGAGCACCATCGCCTCGTGCACCATGGTGAGCTCGAGGTGGGTGGCCGGGTTGTCGACCGGGATGCGGGCGTTCTCGGCGACGGCGACGATGATGAGCGCGGTGAGCGCCAGCCCCAGCGAGACGCGCAAGGTCGCGTTGTCCAGCATGAAGTTGGCGATCGCCGACAGCTGGGTGGAGCCGGCGACCAGGGCCACGGTGAAGACGATCATCACCATGGCCGGCTCGGCCAGCGAGGCAAACAGCATCTCGCGGCTCGAGCCGATGCCGCCGAAGCTGGTGCCGACGTCCATGCCGGCAAGCGCGAGCAGGAAGCGCGCCAGCCCTATGAGCGCGGCCAGCGCAATCAGGTCCGCCGCCCAGCTGAAGGGGAGGCCGGTGGCGAAGGTGGGAACGAGGGCCGCCGCCACCCAGGTGGAGGCGAAGATCAGGTATGGGGCGGTGCGGAAGAGCCAGGAGGCGTTCTGCGCCAGCACCGCCTCCTTGCGGATGAGCTTCAGGAGGTCGCGGTAGGGCTGCAGCACCGGCGGCCCGCGGCGGCGCAGGAGGCGGGCCCTGACCTTGCGCGTGAAGCCGAGCAGCAGCGGCGCGACGGCGAGCACCAGCGCCATCTGCAGGCCCTGCAGCGCGAGGCCGAGGATGAGTTCGAGGATCAGGACCATATCGACAGCACCAGCAGCAGGCCGACGAGAGCGACGAACACCAGGCTCAGGTATTGGCGGATGGTGAGGAACTGCAGGCGATTTAGCCTCTCCGCGGCCCACGCAGTGCCACTGGCGAGCGGGATGTAGAGAACATCCCAGATCAGGTCGCGCAGCGTGACGGTGAGGCGGGCTGGGCTCGCGTCGCCCGGCGGCGGCATCTCGACGCGCTCGCGGGCGCGGAACACGGTCGCCCCGAACACCCGGCGGATCGGCTGGGCGAAGCTGTCGGCGGTGTACTGCGTGGCGGGATCGGGGTCCGGATAGCCGCAATCCCAGGCCGGACCTCGGCGCACCTCGCGCGAGGCGTAGCGGTGGATCACCTCGGCGGCGGCGAGCGCCGCCACCGCGATGAAGATGAAGACCAGCAGGCCGTTGTAGGAGCTGCGGCTTTCGGCGACCGGCACGATCGACAGCCAAGCCATTGTGCTCTGCGTCGGCATGCGGGCACCGACGAGGCTCTGCGCCACGGGCGCGAGGGCGTCGATGAACAGCCCGGGCAGGATGCCCGCCAGCAGGCACAGCCCCGCGAAAGCAAACATGGCGGCCAGCGACCAGCGGTCCACCTCCCGCGCTTTTTGCGCCGCGGCCGTGCGCGGCCGGCCGAGGAAAGTCACGCCGAACGCCTTGACGAAGCAGGCGGCGGCGAGCGCCGCCGACAGGGCGAGCATGGCGCCCACGGCGGGCACGATCAGCTTGAGCCCCCACGACGGCAACGTGGGGCTGAGCAGGATGGCCTGGAACGTCAGCCATTCCGAGACGAAGCCGTTGAGCGGCGGCAGCGCCGAGATCGCCACGCAGCCGGCAAGAAACGCCAAGGCGGTGAGCGGCATGGTGTGAATGAGACCGCCCAGGCGCTCCATGTCCCGCTCCCCCGTGGCGTTGAGCACGGCGCCGGAGCCGAAGAACAGCAGGCTCTTGAAGATGCTGTGATTGAAGACGTGCAGGAGGCCCGCTGTCAGGGCAATGGCGGCAGGGGCGGCCATGCCGTGCGCCGCGAAAGCCAGCGCCAGCCCGAGGCCGATGAAGATGATGCCGATATTCTCGACCGTGTGATAGGCAAGCAGGCGCTTCAGGTCGTGCTGCATGAGCGCGCTCAACACGCCGATCACGCACGTGATGCCGGCCAGCGCGATGATGAGGATGCTCCACCAGGCAGCGGGCGGACCGTTGAGGTCGAAGACGATCCGAATGAAGCCGTAGACCGCCACCTTGGTCATGACCCCGCTCATCAGCGCCGACACGTGGCTGGGCGCGGCTGGGTGCGCGAGCGGCAGCCAGACGTGCAGCGGCACCAGCCCGGCCTTGGAGCCGGCGCCCAGCAGCGCCAGGATCAGCACCAGGCCCGGCAGCACGCGGGCGGTCTCGCGGATCTGATCGAAGGCATAGCCGCCGCTGCCGCCGGCGAGCAGCCCGAAGGCGAGCAGCAGGGAGAGCGTGCCGAAGCTCGCCATGACGATGTAGACATAGCCGGCGTGCCGGTTCTCCGGGTCGTGGTGGTGCGCCATCACCAGCGCCCAGGACGTGAGCGACATGAACTCCCAGGCGAGCAGGAAGCTGAAGGCATCGTCGGCGAGAACGACGAGGTTCATGCCCGCAAGGAAGGCCGGATAGAAGGGAAGCACGCGGGCCGGCGATTGCTCGTGCGCGCCGTAGCCGATGGCAAACAGGCTGGCGCCTGCAGCACCCAGATTGACCACCATCAGGAAGAAGGCCGATAGCGCATCCAGGCGGAAATGCGCGCCGATCCAGGGCAGCCCCAAGGGCAGGACGATGGCCGGCCCGCGTCCCTGGATCAGGAGCAGGTGCGCGCAGCCAACGGCGAGGAGAAGCAGCGTAGCCGCCAGGCAGATGGCGTAGACGACGCGGCTGGTTGCGGCGCCTCGGCCCCTCGCCGCGACGGCCAGGCCGGCCGCTGCAAGCAGGACGGCGACCCCACACAACGCCACCGCGGTCGGCACCGGACGCTACTCCCCTTAGCCTGCTGGCAGATCAGCGGTCGTGGTTGCGGTTTGCACTGCAGTCGTGGCCATCGCATGCCTGCGCCGTGCGCCAGCGTCACTTGCCAGCGTTCACTTGATTGATGCCGACGGCGTCCGGATCGCACGCATTTGTCCCGCGGCATCATCCCGATTTTAGTTGCCAAGAGTAATGCGACGCTGTGGCACCGAGCAATGCCCGCCTTACGACCCCCAGGGCGCGGGCGCCGCATTCCCGCCGCCAGCCGGGCTCTAGGGCGGCCAGGAGCCGAACAAGCTGTTGAACGGCAAGGCATGCTGCGCGTCGGCAACAGGTGCAGCGTTGTGGTTGCGCAGGGGACATGCGGCAGCTACATTGCTCGCGGTACTCTTGCGCGTCTTTGTGAGCATGGAAGTCATTGCCTACAGCAGGTTGTCGGGAGAGGTGCGGGATCGTCTCCTGCACTTGCGTCCCCAGGGAGGTCCGGCACCCAACATTTTCTTTCGGCTGGACGACCATCGCTCGCATTTGTGGATCAGCCTGCTGGTCGTCGGCGCCATCGCCGCCTGGCTGTCGAGCATCACGTTTCAAGAACGGCTATTTCTCACGCCTGCCCAGGCCACGCTTGTCGGGGCCGCGGCGGCCATCGTAGCGGCCCTTGCCGCCGTTCACTGCTTGGTCACTCTGGTTGAGATCCTGCGGCGGCAGGGCAGCCGCCTGCGCCCCTTCACGCTCATCACACCGATCGAAATCATCACTGCCGACTACGACCACGGCATGATTGTGCGCCGCAGGCTTTCGGACGCCACTGATTTCAAGTTGGCGCGGGAATTCGACTCCGGCTCGGGCCTGCGCTACTCGGGCACACGCTACAACTTCCTCTTCGGCTGGGACCAAGTCTCCCTGCTCGTCAGGGACAGTACCCTGCAGCAGGCGCTCGATGCCGTTCTCGATGAGGCGCGCGGTCTCGCGGGCGACGAGCAGGCTCGCGCTGCCGCCCGCACCCGCTATCAGCTGCTACCCGATGGTCTCGGCGACACGATCAGGCAAAGGCCGCTGATCGTTCCGAATCGGCCGCTGAGCCGTCCCTTTTCGGGGACTTGGGGCATTGGCTGGCCGCGACGGCCGCCCTTTTGGTGAGCATCTGCTATTTTCTCGCGTGGTGGGTCGAAACAGATCGATCGCGAGCGTGGGCAGCGGCGTCCGCATTCGAATTCAACTATTCACCTCATCGCGCGGCAGTCCTGGCGCTGGCGGGTTTGCCTCGCCTCGGCCTACTCGATGTTTTTTGGCCCGAGGATGCAGAGATCCAACTGCGAAGGAGTGGACACCATTTCCGTGATACGTCGCAGTCACTGCCCGGGTACAACCTGACCTGGGTTGCGGGGCCCGTCGGTCCCGCGCAGCCGAGCCTGCCCAAAGTCGCGGCAGATTCCGTCCCGCTTCTTCCAGAAGCCATTGACGCCGGGCGGCGGAACAGGCTAATCCACATAGCAGACGACGTGGTGATTTGGCCGGCCGGCTTGCAGCCACGCAAAACAAGTTGCTAAAAGGCCGTGCGCGTGAACCGACTCAAGTGCGCCCGGCCAGCAAGGCCGGCGCGGAGTGAGCCGGTTTTTTTTGTTGCCTGCGGTCGGAGCAGGCGTGGGAGTGCGCGCGATGACTGACAAACCCCAGGCCCCCGAAGCCGCCGACACCTGGAGCCCCGAGACCCGGCTCGTCCATGGCGGCACCATGCGGTCCGCCTTCGCCGAGACCTCGGAGGCGATCTTTCTCACCCAGAGCTACGTCTATGCTTCGGCGGAGCAGGCCGAGGAGCGGTTCAAGAGCGAGGTGGGCTACATCTACAGCCGCTACGCCAACCCGACTGTGGCCATGTTCGAAGAGCGCATGCGGCTGCTCGAGGGCGCCGAGGCCGCGCGCGCCACGGCGACCGGCATGGCGGCCGTCACCTCCGCGCTGCTGTGCTTCCTCAAGGCAGGCGACCACGTCGTGGCCGGGCGCGCCCTGTTCGGATCCTGCCGCTATGTCGTGGAAGACCTGTGTCCGCGCTTCGGCATTGCCTCAACGCTGGTCGATGGCCGCGACACCAACGCCTGGTCCAAGGCCGTTCGCCCCAACACCAAGGCATTCTTCTTCGAGACGCCGGCCAATCCCACCCTCGATCTGGTCGACATCGCCGCGGTCGCGGAGATTGCTCACGCTGCCGGCGCCGTGGTGGTGGTCGACAACGTCTTTGCCACGCCGATCCTGCAGAAGCCCCTGAAGCTCGGCGCCGACATCGTGGTCTACTCCGCCACCAAGCACATCGACGGCCAGGGGCGCTGCCTGGGCGGCATTGTGCTCGGCTCCCAGGCCTACGTGAAGGACCACCTGCACAACTTCCTCAAGCACACCGGGCCTTCGCTCAGCCCATTCAACGCTTGGGTGATGCTCAAGGGCCTGGAGACGTTGCCCATCCGCGTGCGTGCACAATGCGAGACGGCGGCCAGGATCGCCGACCATCTGGCCGGCGCGCGAGGCGTCCAGCGCGTGCTCTATTGCGGGCGACCCGATTATCCGCAGGCGGCACTGGCCAGGCGCCAGATGTCGGGCTTCGGCCAGGTCGTCGTCTTCGAGCTGGCCGGCGGCAAGGAGCCCTCGTTCCGCTTGCTCAATGCGCTGAGGCTCATC
>Ga0247727_10017484_pt1 | contig 11414 bp, 7 predicted proteins | sample WisWelCaveWW1625_FD_202498 | JGI IMG/M metagenome (GOLD analysis project Ga0247727, IMG submission 202498) | Biofilm microbial communities from Wishing Well Cave, Virginia, United States - WW16-25 | ecosystem: Environmental > Aquatic > Deep subsurface > Groundwater > Cave microbial mat | place... | reverse complement strand
TTTTGCGCCCTTCACATATGCCAACGCTTGTCCACATGCATGCACATAACCCTTTGATTTAGCCATTTTTCTTGCAGAGAGGACGCAACATCGCTACACTCTGCAATTCGCTGAAGCTCGCGTTTAGGTGAGCCCAGGAAGAGCCCAGATGCCAGTTACGAACCTGACCGATCTATTCCTACGCAAGGCCGCCCCCAGCGCACGAACGATCTACTGGGATCAATCGCTTCCAGCGTTTGGTGTGCGTGTGGGAGCTCGGACCAGAATGTTCGTCGTCATGCATGGGAAAGACCGCAGGAAGGTGACCCTCGGTCCCTACCCTGCCCTCTCGTTACAAGAAGCACGACGACGAGCCGCCGCTATCATCTACGGGCCCGCAATAGACCCCTCCAATATTCCGCCCACCCCCGTAGCTGTGGCTGCCGAGTCGTTCCTCGCCTCGCATCGAGGCCGGCCGCGCACCAAGTGCGAATATAAACGTCTCCTTGAGCGCTTCCTTATCCCCCGCCACGGCACGATGCCCCTCGGCCGCGTCACAACTCACGACATCCTCGCCATCACGGACAAGATTGCAACAACGCCGGCCGAGCAAATCCACGCCCATGCGGCCATGTCCGTCTTCTTCAAGTGGGCGTTGGCACGCAATCTCATCGTCGCCAATCCCATGGCTACGCTTCCCCTTTCCTCTCGCCCCGCATCCCGAGATCGTGTCCTGGCGGACGACGAGCTTCTAGCTGTTTACCGCGCCGCACAAGACCTAGGTTTCCCGTTCGGCTTCATTGTCCTCGTATGTATCCACACGGGGATGCGCAGAACAGAAGCAGCGTCCCTCAGGTGGAGCTACATCACCGATGACACGATCACTCTACCGCCTGCCCTTACCAAAAACAGAACTAAGCTCGTGCTTCCGAACCTCTTGAAGGACACCTTCAAGCTGATACCCAACACTTCCGAATTTCTCTTTCCTTCACAGATAGGCACCATCTTCACCAACTGGACGAAGAGTAAGCGTCGCATTGACGCGATATCCGGTGTGACGGGCTGGGTGCTGCACGACCTGCGGCGCACCTTCTCCACGATTCACGCGCGGATCGGTACGCCACCCCATGTCACTGAAGCCATCCTCAACCACAAGACCGGCGAACGTACGCCGCTCCAACGGATTTACGATCAGCACGATTACCTGCCGCAGATGCGCGACGCCCTTCAGAACTACGAGGCATACCTCGCAAAAATTCTACAAAATGCGTAGCTATGTTCAGCAATGCTCATCTTGAGCTTAGCGGCAAACCGTACTACATATTCCTCCATCCGCAGGCAATAGTGTCGGCGGTGCATCCGGATGCTCCAACTCAATGGAGTGTTCAGATGCAGAAGAACTACAGGTTGGTCTCGAAGAAGGAACTGAAGACGATCTACGGAATTCCTTACTCGTTCCAGCATATTGCGCGGCTTGAGAAGGCCGGGTTGTTCCCGAAACGGATACAGCTCGGTGCTGGCAGGGTCGCCTGGTATGCCCACGAGATCGAGGAATGGATCGCTAGTAGGCCTCGATCGGGACCAGCTGCAATCGCTGCCTAACCTCCCGCGAGGGAGCGAGGCCCCGGGTTCCACCCCGGGGCCTGTCCTTTCACGCTTTCCTCCGTATACTGCGTAAGCATAAACGGATGGATATTTTCTGTATCCATGTGGGATACCGACAAACAGCCAATTTTCCCAACAATATCAACACTTCCGGCACAGCTGTCATGGCTCTACGGAGCCATGACCTTCGTGCTTCGACACCTCCCTACCGGTCGGGCACGCTCGTTCGCCTGCCTATCGGACAGCTCACTCGCTCTCAGCACTCAGGTCATGGCTACGCCAATGACAGCTGGCCGGAACAGTACCCCGCCACCGCCGATTTATAATTACCCGACATCCATATGTCTTTTCAGCTTCCAGAACCCGCCGCATTCTCACCAGGATCGCGGTTGCTTCCCTGAAAAGGATGACGAAGCAGAACACTTCGACGACAAGTTTGTTCGGCGCTGGAAGCTGAAAAAAATTATGGAACTCACTCGTGAAGAACGAAACCGCGGCGTTTACATTTTCGGCAAAACCGGATCAGGCAAAACCACGCTGCTCAAGACGCTCATACTCGACGATATAGCCGCCGGCCGCGGTCTCATTTTCATTGATCCGCACGGCATAGACTGCATCGACATACTGAACGCGATCCCCTCTCCCCGCATCCAAGATGTCTGCTACATCGACCTCTCCGATCGTCACTACATGGTGGGCCTCGATCCCATCATCGAACCGCACCACCTCGTCACCGCGTTCACCGGCATCTGGGGCGAACAGGTGAGCGACCGCATGAAGTGGTTCCTCTTCAACGGCCTCCAGCTCATCAAGGACAACCCGCGGCGCTCTTTGCTCGATCTCCCCCGCATCTACTACGACGCGCCGTTCCGCAACACCCTGCTCGGCAACACGGCAAATCCCGAAACCATCCAATTCTGGAAAAGCGAGCACCCCTCCCTCAGCAAACGCTACGTCGAAGACGCGCCTGGAACCATCTACAATAAAGTCGGACAGTTCCTTGCGTCGACGCCCATCCGCGCTGCTCTCTCCCAGCGCACACCAGCGTTCGATCTTGAGAGCGCCATCCGTTTCAACCAGATCGTCATCGTCAACATCGCCAAGGGCCGCGTAGGCAAAGAAGCCGCGAGCTTATTCGGCTCGCTGTTTCTCTCACATACCCACTCCATCCTTTTCCAAGGCGCCCTCGCCGAGTGCAATTTGTATGTCGATGAATTCCAATCCTTCGGCACCGACCTTATCGCCGACATGCTCTCCGAAGACCGCAAGTTCGGCCTCAATGCCACCCTGGCCAACCAGTATTTCTCGCAACTGTCGGAAGCCAACCGCGACGCCCTGCTCGGCAACGTCGGCACCATCGTCGCCTTCCGCATCGGCTCCAAGGACGCGCGCCACATCGCTCCCGAGTTCAACAGAGACGTGCAGGACTTCAACGGCTCGACGCTCATGAACCAGCCGCCCTTCCACGCCTACGTCAAGCGTGCCGAATACGATCCCTACCAAATTAAAGTCGCGCCCCCGCAGGCGCGCACCGGGTCGCTGCAGACTGTCATCGAGGAATCGCGACGCCGCTTTGGTCGGAAAGTCTAGCCCGCCCGTGCTCGCCATCAAGGTGAACGCACCGCACAAACAGCACTGCCTTGACGGCTGCGCGCGGTCGGTCTCTTCTTACACTTACCAAAGTGAGGGGGCCATGCCGGAAGTTTGCGCGTTAATTCCGTGCTGGTGGATACCGCCGCGCTCCGTGAGATCACCATTCATCGCCATCTTCTGCATCGCCTTTTTCGTCGAACTCTTCACCATCGACAGCGACGACAGCGACTACAGGGGCATCCTGCGACGCCGACTCGGCGATTACGTCCCTACTTATGCTTTCGTCTTCCTTATCGCTGGTTGTTATGCATGCTGGCTATTGATCCCGGACATAGAACACCTGCTCCAGCCCCACTATTGGATTTTTAGCAACGTCATCATTGCCGCGCCTGTACTCTTGGGCATCTATTTCGTTTTGGCCGTTCGTCGCAAGAAAGTGACTGCCTCGCACCATTCCACGCCATCGCATCCGCCGGCACGCCTTAATCCGCGACCACCACATCATCCGTTTTCATCCATGGGGGTTTCAATGACGACTGCGCCTTCCGCCACGGCAGGAAAGATTCTTCTGAAATTACGCCGTACACAAAAGCCAGGCCTCATGGGCAAGTCGACATTCATGCTCGACGCGCGCGTCGATCTCTCCCCGGAGGCACAAAGCTTGGTCGCCAAGTACCAGCTCGGTTCCATCGTCGTGTACGACAGCCAGGCGCGCCGCAAGCACGCCGAGACGGCGTACGGCCACTTCGATCAGGCTGTGGCAGCCAGCTATCAGAGCGCGGGACGCTCCGTGTTGAAAAACCTGCAAGGAATCGCCAGCTCCGCAATGATGGCCTTGTCGCTCCGCGTCACCGTCAACCACTTGGTCAGCGGCCAGCACATCGCCTGCAAGGATCTCAATGAACTGCTCGGCGCCGAAGCCGCAATCGTCGAGGCGTGCAAGAACCTGAAGGGATATCTCGAAACCGCGCTGACATTCGACGGCCGGGAGGACCTCCTTGAGTTCTAAGCTCCCCAAATTCCTACCGCCATCGCCCTACGTCCCGTTTATTCGCCGCTTCACTGATGAGCGCGCGTTGGAACTGGCCGAGACGCAACGCCTCTATCGTACCGTGACTACGCGCTTTCAGGCCTCCACCTGGGCCGCACCTGATATCGTCCGCCAAGTTAACGGCTACGTCGCAGACCTTGCGCGCCAATTGGCCGAAGCGGACGGCGCTCAGATGCCGCCGCAATCAATTTGCGAAGCGATGGATCGCAGCCAGATATCCATCCTCTCGTTGGAGACTGCGCTCTTCAGAACCGCCATCATCAATGACTGGTCCGTGCTCTCTCTCAAAGAGCAGGTCGACCTGCGGCGCTTCCTCAGGGCCCAAGAGCATTTCCTCGCCAACGAAGATCGCGTCTTCCAACTGCTAACAACCACCCTCGTCAATATTTCCGCCGGGCTCATCGCCTCCTTACCCGTCCTCTCGGGGGGCCAGTCCGGTCTATCCGTACCCCTCCACACGTTTCTCGATGTGAATGATGTCGTCGACCGGATCATCGGCACCCTCTCACAGCTCGAGCTCTATGACGCCGGCCTATTCGCCACTCTCAACGACCGCATCTATCGCAACATCTGCGCCGCCTCGAACGTGGTCCCGTATGAGGATCATAAGCGACCGCTCGTCACCGCGGGCGGTTCACCTTTGCGCGGCCAAGAACTCATTGACACATACCTTCGCGATACCCCGTTCCTCGACCTCTTGCGAACACCCATTCCGTTCGTCATCGCTCGCAAGGTGTTCACCGAGCACGGTGCCATCTTCGCGCCGGCTGGCCACGGCAAGACGCAGGTGCTCCAAAGTATCATCGCCGGCTTTCTCAACGAGCCCGACCCACCGGCGATGTTCATTCTCGACAGCCAGGGCGACATGCTGCGCAAGATCGAGAAGCTCGCAGTCTTCTCAGGCCGACTCGCTGATCGTCTTCTCGTCTTGGATCCCGAAGACCCGGAGCCGCCCGCACTCAACTTCTTCCAGCTCGGCAGCCGCAAGGGTGCGTACGACGCCCAACTGTTTGAACTCTTCCATTACCTCTTCACTGCAATCGACAGCGATCTCACGGCAAAGCAAGCAACGGCCGTCACATATCTTCTGCGCCTCATGTCGGCGATCCCCAACGCCACGATTGAGACACTCAAGGATGTCATGGAGGAAGATCCGACTCCACAGAGGGGCGCATCGTCCGCGTTGGCCATGTCCGCCAGCAAGTACGCCGACGTCATTTTCTCTCTTGATCGGATCACCCAGGACTTTTTCCGCAACCAGTTCTTCAACAAGAGCGCAATGGGGAGCACGCGTCAGCAGGTCGCCCGCCGCCTCTACACCATCCTCGGCAATCCCATCTTCGTGAAAATGTTTGCCGCTCAAGAAAACCGCTTCAGCGCACTGCGGGCCATGCGCGAACGAAAGATCGTCCTCATCAACACCTCGCAGCGCGAACTCGGCTCGGAAGCATCCGCGGTATTCGGCCGCTTCGTTATCGCCCAGTGCCTGGCAGCGGCGTACGAACGAGGCGTCGTGTCTGAGGATGAGCTTGCGATCCTCATTGTCGACGAGGCCAGCGAGTACTTCGACGAAAAGACTCAGCGCATTCTGGAACAGGCGCGAAAGTTCGGACTCGGCCTCCTCTTTGCGACACAATTCTTGGAGCAGATGCCGCAGAACGTCAAAGCGGCCGTGAACGGCAACACGAGCATCAAGCTCGCCGGACCTGTCTCGTACCACGATGCCACGGCACTCTCACGGGAGATGTATACGACGCCCGATTTCCTCCGCTCGATGCGCAAGACGGCCAGCACAACGCAATTCGCGTGCTACGTGCGCGGTCTGACGCCCAGCGCCATCGAACTCACGATCCCATTCGGCACGCTCGAAAACATGCCGCGCATGACCGACACCGCTCATCTCGCGTTCCGCGAGTCCAATCGGAAACGCTACGGTGCGCAGCCGGTCCCGGAACCCACGGCGCCCACCCCGACCACGGCCACAACGTCCTATACCGCGGACCATAGTGGCAAAAGCCCGCTCACCGCTCGGCCGGCAAATCAAGGCAAGTCAGCCAAAGCGCAAGCCACCCGCGAATCTACTGATGATGACCCATCACGCGCGGTAGACAAATAGGCGTTATGGCGCGACAATCTGGGTGAGAACGGCGCGGCAATCAGGATGCGTGCGCAGCCGTACCAAATCATGATCGCGCCGAGCCCGGACCGACGCAAGCCCCTTCTGACCATGCGGCCTCGTGATTGGCGCCGGAGCGGCAATCAGCTCCCGCGCATTGGTTCTTCGCCAGCGTCGGATACTTTCACCGGCTTAGAGGATCGGCGTGACGTCCGGTTGTTGGGGTGCTGCTGCCGGAATTGTGCAGCGCAGCGATTTGACGCTTCGTGCCACTAACCGTACCGCTCGGATCACTGAAGAGTGTCGTGAAGCATCCGAGCGCGCCGCGTCAAGAGGACTTGGCCACTGCAAGCGCGCCCTCCCCTTGGCTGAACAATGGCTCGCCAGCCGTCGGTCCATGGCCGCTGTTGCCAAAACGGTTACAGCACCTGCCTCGGGGCCAGCTTCTGCGCCACCAGCTCAATATGACTCCTGAGGTTGTAAAGCTGGTCGGAGTATTGGCGCGGGAGGCGGAGGCGGCTGACGGCGCGGTCGATGCGCTTCAACCCTGCGTCCACCTCGGCTAGTTGGGCGCCGGAGGGATTGTGGTCGAGCGTGAACTCGAGCTCCTTGAGCCTGTCGTACCATTGGAGCAGTCGCTGGCGGATCATCCACGTGTAGAGCATCGGCATGAACCGAGCGAGCGGGATCGTGATCGAGAGGATCGGAATGGCGAGCAGAACAATTTTCGTGGCGTGCAGGAATGCGAACGCCGTCACCCAGAACGGAATGCCGATGCTCGCGTTGAAGGGGCCGACCGCTCGCAAGAGCACCGGCAGCTCCCCGGTCTTGTAGTACGCCTTGGCGTCCGGATCGACTTCGTACTCGGGATCGTTCACATTGGGGAACTGGCCGGCGCGGTAGAACAGGACCGGTTCTCCCAATTTGTCGAAGCCCGGCTTGGGACTGACGGAGGCGGCATGCGTGAGAAGGCTGACGAGGGCGGGGTGAAGGTCCTTGCGCACGACGAGGGCTGGCGCACTGGCGAGAAGCGTGATGTCGGCCGATGGTATGTCGGGCTCGAACTCGACCGCACCGCGATGCATGACGACCTTTGACAGGAAAGGGAAGCGGGTGATGTACGCGTCCGCCTCGACCGAGAAATCCATGAGCAGGATGCCCGGCGCGCGCAGGAGGTCCTGAACCTTCTTGGCATCCGGGGGCAGCGAGACGATTGCGACGTCGGCGCTGTCTCCTGTCAGCGGCTTGGCGTCGCCGGGGAAGTCCTGCTCGATGAATCTCGTGTTCTCAGGTGTCACTCCGTTCGCCTTGAGAAGCAGCGTCGCCACGCGCCGGGTGCCGCTCGCGGCAGTCCCGACCATAATACGCCGGCCTTTGAACTCGCCGAGGCTCTTCACCAGGTTGGGGCCTCGATAGAATATCCAGATCGGCTCGTAGAACAGGCGGCCAACGGACTGCAGCCGCTCGACCTGCGCGTCGTGCACGGCCCGCTCGGAAGCGGTAGCAAGCCGGCCCTGCAGGCTGCCGGCAAGACCGCCCTTGACCAAGCCCGCATGGGCTTGGCCGTCATCGGCGGCCAGCGCCCGCAAGGTGTCGAGGCCCTGTATATCCGGCCGCAGCTCGAGCGTGACGCCGAAGCGGGCAAGCTCGCGCTTCCAGGTTTCGGCCATTTGCGTGTAGGCCCCCGCCGCGCCCCCGGTCGCCATCACGATCCTGCCCTGTGGGCCGGGGTTGAGGAGCGCGATCGCGAGCGATAAGGCCAGGATCACGCCGACAACGCCACCGCCGACCGCCATCAGAAACTGTCGCACGCGCCTACTCCACATGTTGAAGCTCCACACGCTAACGCACGGCGAAGGTTGCTGTCACGGCTTGGGAGCTAACCAAATCTGCAGCGGCCAAGCGACCGACCGCGACGTTGTCCCAGCCCGATCGCGCTCCTGAACCAAGCAACAGGAGGCGAGCTATTGGGACGCGCCTTTCGCGGACGCAGCTCAGCGATGGATTGAAGGGGAACCGTCGCGCGTCCATCGCCTGTTCAGACTCCCGTATCTCCTTGAAACTCAAGATGAACGGAGACCGGCCAACACGTCTAGATGGAGTTCAGTGCAGCAGGAACATTCTTCCCGTTCTCGACGATGCCGGTTGCCGACATCGCCGATCAAAATAAAGTGCCGGTACTGAGATTTACAGGCACCCGACCACTGGCTCATGGGGGCGTGGTTCGGCCCTCGCCGGTGATTGTATAGGAACAGCCCTGTTCGCCAGCATTCAGCTCTAATTCGGACAAGTTCGCGTAGTGCAATGCGGCTTGGCGCCGGTGGAAGCCAACAAGCTAACGAAGGGCGAAAGACATGCGAGCAATGATCGGTGTAATCATGCTTGCTGGCGGCTTAGCTCTTGGGAGCGCCCCAAACACTTTAGCCGCACCAGCGGGCACTGATGTCCTCCGCGTCGGCGGGCCGAAGGACGTTGTGGAGCACGTGCAGTTTTGGCCCGATTGGCGCGATTTGGGCCGTCGCCACTGCGAACGCCTGCGCCGCGCCTGCTTGTACAAGGAGGAGCGCGGCGAGGTCGGTGAAGGCCACTGTCGTCGATATCGCGCTGAGTGCGGTGAACGTGCGTCATACTGCGAGCGCCTGCGCCGCGCCTGTGTCTTTAAGGAAGAGCGCGGTGAGGTGGGTGAGGGCCATTGCCGCCGTTATCGCAACGAGTGCGGGGGCCGCCGGTACTGAAGAGCAGCAGGCTTCTTCGCTTTAGGAGCGCGCTCTGCCAGGGCGCGCTCAAGCCAAAAATGGGGCCGCGGTTAGGCTTTACGATCGTCAAACGTGTGGCGAAGCAGCCCTGGCTGAGGTGCACATAGCGGCCTGGATTGCCGGCATGCCAGATTACACGCTTGGTCAACGCCGTGTGGGGGTATCGTCAGCGGACCTGAAGGGCGCCGAGCCTGCTGCACACTTCCCCCGAGAGCTTCCGCCACGCGTGGTCTGGGCGATAGCGGCCTTCACCGCTCTCGTGATGGGGATCTATCTTTGGAGCACCGAAGGAGGATTGGCCAACGTCCTGTTCACCGCTGCCGTGATCCTGACGTTGGGCGCGCTGATCGTACTCGTGTCTCGGCGGGTCCTGCTAGCCACGGTTGTGGTCGCGATCCTGATTGCGCTGCTCCGGACCATCGCGTTCCTCAAGCAGCAAACCACAGACGTCGTCCTGCATGCTTACGATCTCGTCTCTTTTCTAAGTTCCTGGTCCGGTACGATCCGTCTCTGGCATGAGCATCGCCAGTATGCGGTCGGCCTCCTGGCCGCGCTGGTGACGGCGGCAATACTCGGCGGGATCGCCTACCGTGTCGATGGCACGCGCGTGCGCAGAACTCACGCCGTCGCTGCCGCTGCGATCCTTGCAGCCCTCGCCTGGATTGGGGCAGGTGCCAAGGACGAGACGCGACATACGGCATTCTACTACGAGCACCGCTATGTCTCGTTCTTTTTCTCGTCCTGGTCGGAGACGATCGAAGCATTGTGGCGCGGTCACCTGATTGAGGCCACCGCACATGAGCAGGGTCCCAGGCTCAAGATTCCGGCAAGCTGCGAGCTGGCATCGAAACCACCACACATCATCCTGATCCATCAGGAATCTGTCGTCCCACCGTCCTACTTCCCATCGCTGAGCTATGACAGAAGCATCGACCCATTCTTCCACTCCTACGACGGCAAACTGCACAAGCTGCGCGTGGAGACCTACGGCGGCGGCTCGTGGCTGACCGAGTTCTCAGTGCTTACCGGCTTGTCGGCCCTTTCGCTGGGCGGCCTGCGCCAGTTCGTTCAGACGATCATGGCGGGCAAGGTTCGCGATACACCGCCCGAGGCGCTCGCACGCTGCGGCTACCGCAATGTCGCCTTCCACCCAATGCTGCGCAACTACCTCTCCATCGGCAAGTTCTTCGCGGCCGTGGGCCTGCATGAGATGTTCGACGCCAAGGACCAGGGAGCCAAATTGGCCAACGAGCGTGACCGCTTTTACTATTCGAACGCGCTCGCTGAGATGGAGCGCCACTTCAAGGCATCACGCCAGCCGCTCTTTGTCTTCATCGAGACAATGGCAACCCATGGTCCGTACGACTACACGTATATGCCGGAGGTCGACGTGCCCGGGGGCGGTCCGGGCACCGATCCCGACACGCACGAATATCTGCGGCGGCTTGCCATGGCGCGTGCGGACTACGCCTTCCTGCGCTCCGAGCTCGCCCGCCGCTTTCCGGACCATCAATTCCTCATCGCGCACTATGGCGATCATCATCCATCGGTTACCCGAAAACTCCTTGGCTTCACTGAGGACGCCACATACGAAGATGTGATGCGTAGCGGCAATGCGGCGGCGCTCACCACCTACTACGCTGTCGACGCGGTACACTATCGACCACCACTGTTGCCGGACCTGGAAACTCTCGACGTTGCCTATTTGGGTACGATCATGCTCGAGGCTGCCCGTGTTCCGCTCTCCGACACCTATCGTGAGCGCAAGCGGCTAATGAGGCTTTGCGACGGCCTCTACCACGGGTGCTCTGAGCGCAATGAGGTCCTGAGATTCCACCGCCGGCTCATCGACTCCGGGCTTGTCGATGCACGATGAGGTTGCGCTGCAGTAGGCATAGGCAAACAACGCGGGGGATGCCTTCCCAGCATCGCGACCGGCAGCAGAGAGGGGGCTTGTCGATTCTTCGCGTGCGGCCGTTGCGGCTCCCCCTGAGACAGTTTGCACCTCTCACGTTTCCCCCAATCTGTGCGTTGGTCAGGCATCCGCTGGCAGGCACGCCGCATAGAGAGAACTGCCAAGCTTCTTGCGCAGGTTGGCAGTCCTGACCGAAAATCTTCCTGACGGCTCAGTTACTTCTTGTAGCCGACATAGTAGACGCCGATGGTCGCGCCCGAACCATCCTTGATCGGTTCGTAGCCCGTCATGTAGGGCGTACCCAGAATAGGCACCTCGCCGTAGTGCGCTTTGCCCGCTTTGATCGATTCGAGCGCCGGCCCGGCCAAAACGGTGCCAATCGCTCGTCCGCTTCCGTCG
>Ga0247727_10017483_pt1 | contig 11415 bp, 12 predicted proteins | sample WisWelCaveWW1625_FD_202498 | JGI IMG/M metagenome (GOLD analysis project Ga0247727, IMG submission 202498) | Biofilm microbial communities from Wishing Well Cave, Virginia, United States - WW16-25 | ecosystem: Environmental > Aquatic > Deep subsurface > Groundwater > Cave microbial mat | place... | reverse complement strand
ACCGTATTGCCCGACCGCATCGAGACCGGCACCTATGCATTCGCCGTGGCCGCCGCCGGCGGCGAGGTGGAGCTCAAGGGTGCGCGCAAGAGCCTGCTCGAGACCGCCTTTGGCGCCCTTGAACGGACCGGTGTAGCCGTCACTGAGACGGAGACCGGCGTTCGCATAGCCCGCAACGGCGGGGCACTGGAGCCCATCACCGTCGAGACGCAGCCCTACCCTGGTTTCCCGACCGACCTGCAGGCGCAACTGATGGCGCTGATGACCAGGGCCAAGGGCACCAGCGTGATCCGCGAGACCATCTTCGAGAACCGCTTCATGCACGTGCAGGAACTGGCCCGGCTGGGGGCCGACATCCAGCTGCAGGGTGATACGGCTACGGTGCGCGGCGTCAGCAGCCTGCGCGGGGCCCAAGTCATGGCCACCGATTTGCGCGCCTCCGTTTCGCTGGTCATCGCCGGGCTGATGGCCGAAGGCCAGACCACCATCAACCGCGTTTACCATCTCGATCGCGGCTTTGAGCGGCTGGAGCAGAAGCTCGCGGGCTGCGGTGCCTCGATCGAGCGGATTGTCAGCGGCTAGATTTGGTGTAGCCGGGGTCAGACCCTGCGGGCCTGACCCCTTGGTCGACACTCCGGTTGCGGCTATAGGGTCATAGCGCAGGATCCGACGGCACCATACGCAGGTGGAGTGATGGGGTCAGACTCGCAGGGTCTGACCCCTACCTGACCCCTATCAGGATGTATGAAGCCATGCCTGACTTGAAGCTTATTGCGCTCGACGCGGAAGACCTCGCGATTATTTCGGCGCATTTGCAGGACGCGGTGCTGAAAGTCGCCGACCTGGCGTTCCTGCCGCGGGAGAAGCGGTTTGCAGCCGTGGCCAACCGTTTCGACTGGGTCGATGCGCTCAACAGCGACGCAGCGAAGGAGAAGCACTACGCCCGGCGGCGTACTGCGTTGCGCTTCGAGCGGGTGCTCAGCGCCCAGGTGCACGGCATCGACCTCAAGAACAAGGGCGCGGTGGTGGCGCTGTTGGCGATCGGCTTCGAGCCCGGCGAGCCGCCCGAAGGCAACGTCACGCTGCGGTTCGCCGACGGCGGCGCCATCAGGCTGCACGTCGAGTGCATCGAGGCCGAGCTGAGGGACCTGGGACCGGTGTGGGAGGCCAAGTCGAAGCCAAATCACCCGGACGAGCCGCCCAAGCCGCTGGGTTCCTGAGAGCGAGTCGTCCGACGCACCGATGCCTGTTCAACTCAACACCAAGGACCCCGGCTTTGAGCGCGCCTTCGCGGCACTCCTCGCCGCCAAACGCGAGACATCGCCGGATGTGGACGCGGCGGTGCGCGAGATCATCGAAGCGGTGCGCCGCGATGGCGATGGGGCGCTGATCGCATTCACCCAGCGGTTCGATGGCTTCGATCTCGCCACGGCCGGCCTGCGGGTGAGCGAAGCGGAGATCGCCGGCGCGGTTGCGGCAAGCGACCAGGAGGCGCTGGCGGCGCTGCAGCTGGCGTTCGATCGCATCGAGAGCCACCATCGGCGTCAGCTGCCGCGCGATGAGCGCTATACCGATGCGCTCGGTGCCGAGCTCGGCTGGCGCTGGACGGCAGTGGAATCTGTCGGCCTTTACGTGCCGGGAGGGCTCGCCAGCTACCCGAGCTCCGTACTGATGAACGCCGTGCCGGCGAAGGTGGCAGGCGTGCCGCGCGTGGTCATGGCGGTGCCCTCGCCCCGCGGAGAGATGAACCCCCTCGTGCTGGCAGCCGCGCATTTGGCCGGCATATCCGAAATCTACCGCGTCGGCGGTGCGCAGGCGATCGCGGCGCTGGCCTACGGCACCGAGAGCATCACGCCCGTGGTCAAGATCGTCGGGCCCGGCAATGCCTATGTTGCGGCGGCCAAACGACAGGTGTTCGGCACAGTGGGCATCGACTCGATCGCCGGACCATCCGAGGTGCTGGTGATCGCGGACAAGGACAATGATTCGGAGTGGATTGCCGCCGATCTTCTGGCCCAGGCCGAGCACGACGCTGCGGCGCAAGCCATTGTCATGACCGATGACGCCGGCTTCGCCCAAGCCGTCATGGCCGCGGTCGAACGCCAGCTGCGGCAATTGCCTCGCGGCAACATTGCCGCTGCCAGCTGGGCCACGTTTGGCGCGGTCATCGTCCTGAACTCGCTCGACGAGGCGCCCGCGCTTGCCGATCGCATCGCCGCCGAGCACGTCGAGATCGCCACGGCGGACCCCGAAGGGTTGGCCGGGAGGATCCGCAATGCCGGCGCCATTTTCCTCGGCCGCCACTCGCCGGAGGTGATCGGCGACTATGTGGCGGGCTCCAACCACGTGCTGCCGACCGCGCGAAGCGCCCGTTTCTCCTCGGGCCTCGGCGTGCTCGATTTCATGAAGCGCACGTCTATTCTGAAGCTCGACGAGGCCGCGCTGGCAGCGCTGGCGCCAGCCGCCATGACGCTGGCGCGCGCGGAAGGCTTCGAGGCGCACCGCCGCTCCGTCGCCGTGCGCCTGACGGAAGGTGGCGACAGGACCTGAAGGCGCATGTTCGAGCCTCCCGTCGATCCCAACTCGAAGGCCAAGCTCGTCGCCATCAACCTCGACGCAGCCTCCATCGGGCGTGCCAGCCCGAACATCGAGCACGAGCGCGAGGTGGCGATCTTCGACATCCTGGAGAGCAACAAGTTCGAGCTGGAGGGCCGCGAGAGCGGCCCGTACGTGCTCAATCTCGGCCTGGTCGAGGACCGGCTGGTGTTCGCGGTGGCCCAGCAGGACGCCGGCGACACATTCACCGTCATACTTTCGCTCACGCCGTTGCGGCGCGTCATCAAGGACTACTTCATCGTCTGCGAGAGCTACTACCAGGCGATCCGTACCGCGCCTCCCTCGCGCATCCAGTCGATCGACATGGGCCGGCGCGCTCTGCACGACGAGGGCAGCCGGGTGCTGCTGGAGCGGCTCAAGGGCAAGATCAGCGTCGATGCCGACACGGCGCGGCGCCTGTTCACGCTCATCTGCGCCTTGCATTGGAAGGGATGAAAGGTGCCGCGCGAGCTGCCGGGCGCCGTGCTCTTCGCCTGCACCATGAACTCCGTGCGCTCGCCCATGGCGGCGGCCATCCTGCGCCATCTGGCCGGCCGCCGGCTGTACGTGGAGTCGGCCGGGGTGAAGGCGGGCGGCGCCGATCCGTTCGCGGTCGCGGTCATGGACGAGATCGGCATCGACATCGCCGGCCACAGGCCGATGACGCTGCAGGAGCTGCACGACACGTCGTTCGACCTCATCGTCACGCTCTCGCCGGAGGCGCACCATCAGGCGCTGGAGCTGACGCGCACCATGGCCGTGGAGGTGGAATACTGGCCCACCTTCGATGCGACGATGCTGGTCGGGCACGGCAGCCGCGAGCAGGTTCTCGAGGCCTACCGGGGCGTGCGCGATCAGCTGTTCCAGCGCATCAAGCGGCGCTTCAGCTTCGAGGGCGGGCCCACGGTGTGATGGTCAGGCCGCCCGCTGCCTGAACACCGGTGAAGACAAGGTTCTTGCCGGCCGCAGCTCTGCGGCAGCTCCAATCATGACGCCGGAGAGGAGCTTGTAGGCAGCGAGCCAGGCCCCCCTGACCGCCGGCGTAAACTGGCCGCGGAGTGTTTGCTCCAGCGTCCAGATGAGTGCTTCGCCGACTGGCTTGTAGTCATTTTCGGTCACGCCATAGGTCACGTGGCGCCAAGCCAGCTCCCTGACAGCGGGTACGATTTCCTCGATCCGGTGCAGATTGAGGATGGCCAGAGCGAGCATGGTCACCAGCTTGTCCTTTTGGTCGGCAAGATCGGCCGGGAAAAGCGCGCGCAAGTGAGGCGCAATCTCGAACAGCCGGCGGTAGAGGAGGTCCGCTACTTGCGGGGCCATCGGCTCGATCCTGCTGAAACTCTCCTGAACCAAACGAATTTGCTCGCGAGTCATGATGTCGCGCTTGATCAAGGCGTACATGGCGAGATTGCCGGCGGCAATTGCGACCACGCCGCCGGCAATCATGTAGGCGAGCAGGTCTTGACCGAAGAGTGGCGCACTGAGCTGCACATCGACTCCAAGCGGCACAAAGTATGTTGCAGCCATCGCCGTATAGTGCATGGAAGCAATGGCCAATCCTTGCACCACGCCGCCCGCGAGCGTCATGAGAGCGCCGCGCCTGGAGAAGGCAAACCACAGCGCCGCCATCGACGCGCCAATCGCGATTGCCACCGAGGCTGCGACCAGCTGCACGTCGTAGGCGAGCCCGCAACCGCGTATCGCACTCATGCCAAGATAATGCATGCCGGCGATACCAAGCCCCATGAGCACACCGCCTACAGGAATGCTGAGCATTCCCAGTCTGCGGGTGCCCGCCAGGAAGAGGCCTAACCCGGTCGCAACAACGGCGATGCAAATCGACGCCGTGGTTTCCAGCAAGTCGTAGTTCACGAGCACGGGGAAATCGACGGCCATCATGGCAATGAAATGCATCGACCAGATGGTGGCACCCATGATCAGGCCGCCATTCGCAAGTGAGAAACGCCTCTGCCTCGCATCGGCTCCTCTTGCAGAGGTTGCCAATGTCAGTGCAAGGGCCGTCAGCGATCCGAGGATCGCCACGCCGATCGAGAGGAGCACGAGGTTGGGCTGGTAGCTTACGGTCATCGCAGCCTCCACGCGGTTGTCCCGGCGCGCGGCTGGCCCGGGAGCCCCGACAAGTCGAAGCTACAACTTCGCCGTGCAAATGAGCAACAGTGATAGTTGCGCGACGGATGGACTTGTGGACAACCATGATTCCAGCCGTCGGCGCCGGCACGCGGTCCGGTGACCTGAGCGGCAGCATCTTCATCGAGTCCCGTGTTCCCGCCGCGGTACGGTGTCAGACCCTCCGGGTCTGACACCGTGGCGCCACGTTACGTGCGGTCCAAAGGTGTCAGACCCGGAGGGTCTGACACCCTACGCCTCATCCGCCACCGGGTTCGACAGCACGCCGATCCCTTCCACCTCCACCTCCACCACGTCGCCGGGCACGAGCCACTTTGGCGGATCGAAGCGGGCGCCGGCGCCGTTGGGCGTGCCGGTGAGGATCACATCACCCGGCTCCAGCGTGGTGAAGATCGAGAGGTAGCTGATCAAATAGTCGAACGGGAACAGCAGGCGGTCGGTGGTGTCGTTCTGGCGCTCCTCGCCGTTGACGCGGGTCTTGAGCCGCAGGGGTCCTGCCGGCATGGCATCGGCGGTGACGATGCAGGGGCCGATCGAGCCGGAGCAATCGAAGTTCTTGCCCTGCGTGACGTTGAACTTGCCGTGCCGGGTCCACTCGCGCACGGTTCCCTCGTTGGCCATGGTGTAGCCGAACAGGTGCGCAAGCGCCTCTTCGCGCGCAATGCGCCGGCCGCGGCTGCCGATCACCAGCGCAATCTCGCCCTCGTAGTCGAACTGCTTGGTCTCGGGCGGTCGGATCAGCGCCTCGCCGTGCGCCACGAAAGACGCCGGAAAGCGCACGAACACGCTGGGGTACCTCGGCTGCTCGCTGCCGTCCCTGTACTCGGCGTTGCGGTCCAAATAGTTGACTCCTACGCACAGCATCTTGCCCGGCGCCGGCAGGGGCCGATCGAGCCTGATGGAGTCCAGGGCAAAGTCGGGCTTTTCGCGTCCGGCAATGTTCCGCGCCCGATTCACAAGTTCGTTGCCGATCAGGTCGAGCAAGGTCGGCGCGTCCCGTCCCAGCCGCGCCCCCAGATCGACGACGCCGTCGTCCTTGACGGCACCATAACTCGTGCCGCCGGCGCGCTCGAAGGTGATCAGCTTCATGTGCCCTCCCTCATCGGAGCTGTCGTCTATACGCGAATGTGGTTAAGTTCTTCGACTTGACTTAGAGCGAGATCGTTCGTGATGGAAGCGGAGTCGCTTCCATCTCATGCGATCCTGCTCTAGCAACCGCGAATTGGCGAAGCGCATCGATCGCAAACTGCCCTAAACTCGCCCTCCCATGCGCCGGAGACAGATCTTTGCTGACCGCGCCGAGGGCGGCGCGCTGCTGGCCAATCGGATAGCGGCCTTGAGTCTCGCCGATCCGCTTGTCCTGGCGCTGCCGCGCGGCGGGGTGCCCGTCGGCGCCGAAATCGCCAAAACGCTCGCCGCACCGCTCGACGTCGTCTTCGTGCGCAAGCTTGGAGCGCCCTTCGAGCCAGAGCTGGCGATCGGCGCCGTTGCCGACGGCCCGGCGCCGGAGATCGTTCTCAACGCCAAGTTGGTCAATGCGCTGGCGATCGGCGCGGACTACATCGAGGCGCAAGCGGCACGCGAGCGCGCCGCCATCGAGCAGCGCCGCCGCGCGTACGAAGGACTTCGCCCCAACGTCGACCCGGCCGGCATGGCCGTCATCGTCGTCGACGATGGCGTAGCCACGGGCATGACGATGCAGGCGGCCCTGCGCAGCGTCCGGCGCCTGTGCCCCAACCGTCTGATCGCCGCCGCGCCGGTTGCCTCGCGCGAAGCGATCGCGATGCTGCGCCGGGAGGCCGACGACGTCGTCTGCCTCAGCTCGCCGCGGCGCTTCCTCTCGGTGGGCTCCTTCTACCGCAGCTTCGCCCAGGTCACGGAGGACGACGTCGCCCGGCTGCTGCGAGAGGCGGCTGCGCGCACCGCTGGCTGATACTCCACCCGTCATCCCGGCCGGAGCGATGCGAGCCATCGGCGAGCAGCGCTCCGAGCCGGGATCTGCCGCAGCTTCGACTCGCTGATGGAGGTCCCGGATAGCCTCGACTGCGTCTCGGCTTCCGGGATGACGGGTGGCGGCTGAAGGGGCATCAAACCGTTCGCCGCACCTCGATGCGGCGCGCTTGCGGCTTGTCGATGGCCTCCTGCGGCTTGGGCAACGTGACCGTCAGCACCCCGTCCTTGAACTGGGCGGAAACTTTCTCCGGCTCGACCTCGAAGGGCACGGTCATGGTGCGCTGGAACGCGCCGTAGGAACGCTCGACCCGATGAAAGACGCGCCCGTCCTCGTCCTTCTCGTCCTCCTGCTCGGACTTCTTCTCGCCCTTGATGGTCAGCTGGTTTCCGGACAGCGAGACGTCGATGTCCTTCTCTTCGACGCCGGGCAGCTCGACCGTCAGCGTCATGTCCTTGCCGGTCTCGCTGACGTCGATGCGCGGCGCCAGCGTGCCCCCCATGCTGCGGCCGAACCAGTCCTCGAACAGGGTATCGAGCTGGGTCCGGAACCCGCGGAAGGGATCAAGCTCACGATTTCCCCGGGATTTGTCGGGCATCAGTGACCTCCATCGTCTTGCAACGCTTAGACCGGCCCAAGTGGCCGCGACGGGGCAGCGCCACTCCACCTCACGGAAGATACAGGCAGCGAGCGGAGCCTTGCACCCGTGTAGGATATGTAGGTGCTTCGCCTTGGGTTGTGAGGGGGGGCAGACTGGGGCAGACCCCTCGCGACACGCGTCGAGATTCCGCACAAAGGTCAACGCGAGGGGTCTGACCCCGCCTTTCCGTCGGCGGGGGCGGCAGTCGGCCGGCTCTCGTCGCCATCTTCGCTCTCCGCCCTGTCAGGAATGGCGTAGGCGCCGTGCAGCCAGCGGGCGAGGTCGACGTCGGCGCACCGGCGCGAGCAGAACGGCCGATAGTCCTGCTCACCCGGCCGGCCGCAGATCGGGCATTTGCCTGCAGGCTGCGGCGCCGTGTTATTCAGGGTCCGCCTCGCCCAGCTTGAGCCAATTGAAGTGGATCGGAAAGCCCTCCCCGATCAGCATGTTGACAACCTCGGTGAGCGGCAGCCCGACCACATTGGTGTAGGAGCCGTTGATCTTCTGCACAAAGCAGCCGGCAAGGCCCTGAACGGCATAGCCGCCGGCCTTTCCGCGCCATTCGCGCGAGGCGATGTAGGCCTCGATCTCCTCCGGCGCCAGGCGCTTGAAGCGCACACGCGTGTCGATGAGCTTGAGGCGCACGCGGTCGTCGGGCGTGACCAGGCAAACGGCGGTGAGCACGCGGTGCGAACGGCCCGACAGCAGGCGCAGCGTGGCGACGGCCTCCTCGACGAAGCGGGGCTTCACCAGGATGCGCCGCCCGACCGCGACAATGGTGTCGGCCGCCAGCACGTAGGCGTCGGCGATGTCCTTGTCGTTGGCAATGGCGTCGCGGGCGTCGAGCGCCTTGGTGCGCGCCAAGCGGCTGGCGAGCGCGCGCGGCATCTCGCCCTTCTTCGGCGCCTCGTCGATGCTCGACGGGCGCAGCGCGTCGGGCTCGACGCCGACCTGCGCCAGCAGCGTCAGGCGCCGCGGGGAGGCGCTGGCCAGCACGAGCTTCGGCTTCAGCCTGCGCCCGCCCGCTTTGCTGCGCGCCAGCTCCGCCCGCAAGGTCTCCCCGCGCGGGCTGTCCGTGCGGCTCAGCACGCCGAGCAGTCCGCGCGTAGTCGTCATGAGGCCCGGGCTCCAGGTCACTTGTGATTCGGGCCGCACATTGGCCACGGGAGCCGGTGAAAATCAAGGGTGTGCAGAGGGGGTCAGACCCTGCGGGTCTGACCCCTTTTCCTGCCTCAAGACGTGCCGCGGCGCTGGCCGGCGGCTGCGGCGGCATGGGAGTCAAAGGTGGCGGAGGTTCTGTCGTGGGCGTGGAGGGACCGTCACGCTACGCCCGGCACCTGCACCTTATCTCTGCCGCTCGCTTCGGGATGTCCCCGACGACACGTGACGGTCGCTCCTCCAACGTCGTCAAACTGCACTGCCCTGGCGCGGCGCCGCATACCCCAAATGGGGTAGGCGCGAGATTTCCTCATCGTGCCCGCGGCGCGGGCAGCGCTTTTGGCTGCCGCCGCCGCTGCCGCAGCCAGACCGGCGTCGCCAGGATCTTGGCGACCAGTTCCGCCTGCCTGCCGACGCCGGTCTTGTCGAACACGCGCTTCAAGTGCACGCGGGCTGTGTCGGTGGCGATTTCCAGCTCTTTCGCCGCCTCCTCCACGGTACGCCCGAGGACCAGCCGCTCGCAGAGCCTGGCCTCTGCGAGGGTGAGCCCGAACAAACGCCGCAGCAGCTCGGCCGGCGCCTCCTGCGGCTCCTCGGGGATGGTCACGAACACCACTGCCAGCGGCTTGTCGGAGCGCCCGAGGCCGTAGCGCAGATGGTTGCCCCAAAGGGTCGCCACCAGCGCGGGAAACGGCTCGTTGCCGGAGAGCCGACTGACGGCCATGGCCTCCCCGGGGGGAATCTCACCGGTTCGGACCTTGGCGACGGCATCCCAGATGGCGCGGCGCAGGGCGGCATTCTCGTCCTTGGCGTGGAGCGCCAGGATGCCGTTGTAGAGCGATATGCCGTCGGCCAGATCGACGATGCGCTTGGCCGTGGCGTTGGCATGCACGAGCCGCGCGTTCTCATCGACCAGCAGGATGCCCATGGCGATGCCGTCGAGCGCTTCGAAGGCGATGCGGTTGACGAGATCGACACGCGCGAGGTGCTCGCTCAAGGCGACCGCCTGCTTGACGTGGGGGATCAGTGCGCCGAAGGTCTCGACCTCGTGCTCCTTGAAGTGGGTGGACTGCCTGCCGCGGAGCACGCCCATCATGATCAGCGAGCCATCGTCCTCCGGCACACTAACCACCAACGAATATTCGACGCCGGCCGGCTTCAGCAGGTCCTGGTAGACCTTCGATCTGTGCAGCTCCGCCTCGCTGATCGCAAGACGGCACGAGAATGGGCGGCTCGGGTATTGCTCGACCAGCCGCACTCGAGGGTCCGTGGGCATGAGCTGAGTGAAATGCTGCTCGAAGCGGGCAAAGGAGGCGCCGAGGCCGGCGCCATCGCCGCCGTAGAGCTCGAGCATGGCCCGGTCGTAGCCGTAGAGCACCGAGAAGGTCAGAGCGTGGTTGTGCGGTTGAACGCGCACGATGTGCGCGCCGTTGGCGTCCAAGCAGCGCGCCAGCTCCTGCAGGAATGCCGGCCACTTCTCGGCATCCGTCGCGGCATCGTAGAGCCGGCGGATCGCCGGCAGGATACTGGCTTGGCTGGTCATGTGCACACACGCGGTAGATTGCGGCACCCGCCCAACGCTCGCGCGAACGCTACGGCGGTCCGGATCAAAAGCCTAGGAAAGCCCAGGGGGCAAGCGCATGCCGGCGCGCCGCCGGCCGGGGGACGTTCGATTGGCCATCCTCCTCGATGCTGTGACGGAGCAGTCTTCTCGTTTTCCCGCGAGTCTAGTCCGCCCCAAGACCCAGCGCCAGGAAAAGGGCAATTGCGTGCGTGGCAACGATCTGGCGTCGGAACTTGCGCGTCGTTCCGCCAACGCCTGTTGGGAAACGCCCCATTCCAGGCGCGGTGCCATGGTGTCAGACCCGCAGGGAAGATACCGACCCCGAAGAATCAGACACTTAACGTTCCCAAACCTGGCGCGATCCCACACTGAATTGCAACGAGGTGTACGCAAAAATCCCAAACCTGATCCGTGGACGCCGCGCGGTCCGCAAGATCGGCAGCCTTGCTCAAGGGCTTGCCGTTCTACGGCGAAGGCCGTGAATAATTGGATCGATCTGCTAACCCCGCAGTTCACGATTGGCGAGCGCGAGGCGGAAGGCCAGCACCTCGTCCTCGGGTAGTGGACTCGCGAGCACGTACCGGAACAAGCGGTGGCGGGCTCCCAATGAGGTCTCACGCAGGAGATGGCGCCGAGCCAGCTCGATTGCCAAGTCGGCACCAGTTTCGGCGAGCACCTCGAACGCGGCAGAGCTGCTGGCTCCATTGCTGTTTCGCCCAACATCGCATCGAGATGGACGGCCAGGACCGTAGGGATGCCCTGCGTCTCGGCCTGCAGACGCGCCAGGATCCCGTTCCGGCCGTCTTATGGTGGCACAGAACCGGTCCCACTCGAGCACCCCTTCGGCACGATCAAGGGGCGCATGGGCGCGACGCACTTCCTGATGAAAAGGCTGCCGGGCGTCGCCACCGAGATCGCGCTGCACGTGCTCGCCTACAATTGCACACGTGTACTGAATATCGTCGGCATCAAGCCGCTGATCGCCGCGATCGGGGCGTGAGGCGCCCTGGCTTCGGCCTCTGCGGGCCCTCAGGGCCGCTCGGAATGGCCGCACGACGCACAGGGTTGCCTTCAGATCGAAATGGGAAAAAATTGCTCGAAACGGTCCACTCGCACCGCATCCGCCCCGTCGCGACCCGTCGAGGACCCCTCCAGCGCGTTATCACACGGCCAAGACCCGGAGCCGAACAAGTTGCTCGCCCGCACCAGCTGTGGCTTCCGCATACCCCGGGAGACTGCTAGCGTTCAGGCCGATCCTTGGTCATCGGGGGATGTCGCATGTCAAGGCTTAGCAGCACACGGAGTCGCGCTCCAATCTACCAGATGATATCTGCCGGGGTGCTCGCGATCGCCGCAGGC
>Ga0247727_10017482_pt1 | contig 11415 bp, 11 predicted proteins | sample WisWelCaveWW1625_FD_202498 | JGI IMG/M metagenome (GOLD analysis project Ga0247727, IMG submission 202498) | Biofilm microbial communities from Wishing Well Cave, Virginia, United States - WW16-25 | ecosystem: Environmental > Aquatic > Deep subsurface > Groundwater > Cave microbial mat | place... | reverse complement strand
CACTGTACATACTGATGGCTTTCTCAGCTTCAGCCTGGTTGGTCATTTCGACAAAAGCGAATCCTTTCGACCGGCCAGTGTCGCGGTCTTTGATCAGCGCTACCGAGGCGACGGTGCCCGCTTGAGCAAATAAAGTGCGCAAATCTTCTTCGCTCGTCTCGTAAGACAAATTGCCAACGTATAACTTGATTTCCATGTTTATATCTCCTGTGGCACGGCCCTTTGGGCCAGCCGAAAAAGCTACCAGTCTCTTGAGAGGGTCTAGCGGCAGTACACGCTCAAATCCTGAGCGCTATAAACCTACACCATGCCACCGACTATTCAGAAATGAACACCCGGGAACCGCCCGGAATTATTCGGTATGTTCCTGTAAAGACGTCTCCTTTGGCGGCGTAAACTTCTAATCGCCGGCCATCGGCCAGGTACAGCGTAAGCAATTCGCCGGAGTTCATACCACTCATCACCTGACTTTGCATCGGCTCGTCCTGGCTGATTGAAATCTCCCCTGTTATTTCCAAACTACCGGGGGGTTCTTCTTTACCCGCTGCAGAGTCGCCTGGGCTGATTTCCTGGCGTACTTGTAGGCGATAAAAAACCTTCGCCAGGTGGGCCCCCACTTTGCGGAGTTCACCAATACCACCCGGAGTCTCGATCGTCTTGTAAGTCTTCATACTCTTCACTCTCTGGCAGTATTTTCTCCCGCCCCACCCTCATTGGCCCAAACCATCAATACCAGTGTGGGGTCAGCCGCCACTTGCCCAGTATTGGCCGGCGGGATGCGCCAGGGCGCGCCGATCCAGTGGAGCAAGTAATGGTCGGCTCCAATGCGGCCCAGGACCTGCCACACCAGGATTAATACAATAACAATCACAAATGGCAGGGGAGTGAGGCTGGCTGATCCGATCATGATGTCGCTCCAATTCTTCAGGATTAATGCCATGGTAATCACGAACAAGCAGTTCACCAAAGGCTCTTATGCTGGACTACAGCCACCACCACCGGGCATGTCGGTCGCTCAATAACCTCTGCATGAACGGCGGGTCTTGTACGCTTTCACCTTCAGGCATTACTGCGGTTGCCATTCCATTTTCCTTTCGGTCCGGAGACCAGGTTGACCGAGAGACAACGTTACAAGCCGCTCGGTCGGTTTACGTACGACATATTTCAGGTATACAGCGCCTGGTTATTTCTTTTGCGATGGGTGAGGGTGACGCCCAACCTCAACCCGAGCAGGCTGCAAGATCATGGGGCCCATCGAATTCGAATTTTGCCAGTTCCACAACCGAAAACCCAGCCCGATCTGTAGGAGACCGAAGACCAGGATATAGGCCCCGATCAGCCAGACCAAGCCTAAAGCGCTTGCCCCGGGCCAGATCACGAACACCACGCCCAGCACTACTGACAAGACACCACTCAAGGCCAGCAGTCCCTCATTTTCGATCTCTGTCCGCAACCGGATAGCAGAAACAATCTCTACCATTCCGGTACCGATGGCCCAGGCCGCAATCAGATAGACCAAGGCGAAGGCAGTGAGACCGGGCGAGAGGAAGGTCAAGACTCCGGCTCCGATTCCCATCAGCCCCTCAATCAGTAATAACCACCAGGGCCGGGATCCGGTGTGGCGAGTTAGACCGGCGATTACCGCCAGGAGTCCATCCGCCATTAAGTAAGCGCCGAAGAGGAACACCAGTGATACCAGAGTGAGATTCGGCCAGATCAAGGCGGCCAGGCCAAACAGAACCGCGAACAGGCCGCGTAATGCTATCAACCACCAATTTCGAGCTAAGTCGTAAGCCGACATTGCCGCGTGTCCTCTCCAGCTCGTCGTCTCTGAGTCGTCTCCACCAACCCTTGACTTGGCGGCGCATATCCTTTCACTTGCCTTCGAATACATCGTTGTTCATATAGGTGATCCTTCTGATCCTTCGGATAAGCTGCTCCAATTCGCGCTGGCGCTCGAGCAGCATCGTGCGCCGGTCTTCGACCCTCTCCTTGCCCATGAACCCGTCCCATCTTTTGAACCCATAGGCCCCGGTTCGGCTCAGACGTCAGCGGCCAGCACTCGAAGAGTGCGTCCACTCAAAAAGTAACTCTTGATTTTGCGGGGGCGATATTTGCTGTGCGAAATGTTCATACCCGGCCAGGTTGACACCGTGTAACTCCTGCACTTGCTCCCGATACCAACTGTCAAATGGAAGAGCAGAAGTGATGATTTGGCCCAGCGCCTGACCCACATCCTGAGCTTCGAGGGTGGTCACGGTCGCCGACCCAAAGGCTGTTTCCATCAACGCCAACCGTTCGCGCGTGATGCCCAGCCGCTGGCGGGAGGCTTCGTACATCGGTAGTCGTGAGCCGGACATCTCCTGGCAAAATCGCCGCCAGGCTTCTACTTTACCGGCCATGATGGGGAGTGTCAGAACAATGCCAGGCATTGGGGTGTGCTCCAGGTATCAGCTCCCGCTCTTTTCGCCGACAGAGTGTTCAGCCTTGTCGTTCTTCTGGCTAGGCGTGCTGGTCGGATCGGAGGCAGAGCGGTGATCGGTGGAATACCAGCCGGAACCTTTGAAGACAACGGCCGGCAGTTGGGGAACGCGCCGCACAATGCCTATATGGCATTCCGGACAGCGCTTCAATGGCTTGGCGAAGAGTGTTTCCTTTTTCGTGAACTTGACGCCGCAACTCTGGCATCGATACATGTAAACGGGCATATTGAAACCTCGATATGAACTCTACTCTTAACAATGAGTATAATGAGTTGGAGTCTCAAAAGCGTCACAAGGAGCGCCCAGGTGGCAAGCCGTGCCTTACAATTGCATCTATATTTACTGGGGCCGCCAGAAGTGCGCCTGGGTGAAAGACTGCTGACGTTTCCCACGCGCAAGACGCTGGCCCTGTTGATCTATCTGGCGCTTGAAGGCGGAGAGCAACCCCGCGAGCACCTGGCGGCTCTCCTGTGGCCCGAATCAAGCCCTCAGCGGAGCCACGCCTCACTCCGCAACACCCTCGGCCACCTACAATCGGCCCTGCGCCAGGCCAGCGGCCAGGCCCAAACCACCTACCTCTCAGTCTCTCATAATGCGCTGGCTCTGAATCTGGGTGCCGATAACCACCTTGACTTGCATACGGTGGAGCGCGCCTATGCCCAAGCCCGCGCCGACCGTTCGAGCCGGACGCCACCGGAAGGTTCGGCCAGCCTGCCGTTGTTGCAGTCGGCTGCGGCCTGTCACCGCGGCGATTTTCTTGCGGGGTTTTCGCTCGGCGATGCGCCCGGCTTCGACGATTGGGCCGCCGTCCAGCGTGAAGTCTGGCGTCGCCGCCTGGGCCTGATCCTCGACCGGCTGTCCGAAATCCAGTTTGCGCGAGGCGAACTCGCCAGCACCGCCGAAACCGCCTCACTCTGGATCGCTCTCGATGCGTTAAACGAAGTGGCCTATCGCCGCAAGATGCGCGCTCACTTCGCGGCCGGCGAGCGGGGTCAGGCTCTGGAAACCTATGACGCGTGTCGCGCCGTTCTGGCAGTTGAGTTGAGCGTGGAACCAGAGCCGGACACCGAGGCGCTGGCTGCGCGCATTCGCACTCAACACCCCCTCTCACACTCCGTGTCTCAGCCAGACCGGCCCGATACTCCGGTTACCTTTTTGGAAAACCTATTTACTGGACGCACCGCTGAGTATCAGGCGCTGGTTGAGCGCTATGGACGTGCCGCCACCGGTCAGCCCCAAGTTGTGACTCTGCGCGGCGAGGCTGGGATCGGCAAAACACGACTGGCTAGGGAATTCTTGGCCTGGGCCGTTGCCCAGGGAGCCGAGACGCTCCACGGGCGCGCTTTTGAAAGCGGCAGTCGTATGTCGTACCAGCTTTTGATTGAGGCCTTCCGCCCCCGGCTCAAGCGGGAAAATGCGTTGCAGGATTGGCTGGGGGAGACGTGGTTGGTTCCTCTGAGTCAATTATTGCCGGAATTGCGCGATCGCTACCCTGACTTGCCTCTCGCTCACCCGGAGGCGGCAGCAGACCGAACGCAGCTCTTCGAGTCACTCGTGCGCTTAACGCTGGCCCTGGCCAATCGGGCGACGCTGGTGCTGTTCGTGGACGATGCGCAGTGGGCAGATAGCGCGACGCTGGACCTGCTGCGATACGCTATCCGGCGCTGGCGAGAGGGCGCGGCGCGGATATTGTTATTGGTCAGCCTGCGAACGGAAGCCTTACAACCGCCAGCCCAATCCCAGCGACCAAGTCTGAGCGAGTGGCTAGCTCACGTGAAGCGTGAACTGGAGCCGTATCATCTCGAGTTGGAGCGGTTAGGCGAACGTGATACCGTGCAGATGGTGCTCTCCATACTAGCGCCGCCTGCCGCTGACTTCGCGCAGTGGGTGTTCAACGAAACGCGCGGGCAGCCGTTCTACTTGATAGAGACCTTGAAGGATTTGCTTGAACGAGGCGCCCTCCACCCCAAGCGGCGGGCCGATGGCAAATGGGCATTTGAGGTGGACGCCCAGCACGATCTCGGGCAAGCAGTTCGCGTCCCGTCAACCGTGCGGGCCGTGATCCGCTCTCGGTTGAATCGCCTCAGCCCCAATGCCTCCGCCCTGTTGGCCGCCGGAGCCGCCCTCGAGCAGTGGCTCACGTTCGAGCGCCTGTGCGCCATCGCCAACATGACAGAAGATATAGGATTGCCCGCCCTGGACGAATTGGTCAGTAGCCAGCTCTTGCTGGAAGTGGCCCGGCCGGGCGACGCCAGCGCCTACGTATTCGAGCACCACATGATCTGGGGTGTCGTTTATACCGAAGCCGGGGATGCGCGCCGGCGGCTCTTCCATCGCCGTGCTCTAGAAGTCCTTGAAGCGGCCAGGGAGCCGGCGGCGCTATTGGCCCACCACGCTCTAGCCGCCGGACTGGCGGAGACTGCTTTCCGCCACAGCCTGGCGGCTGGGCAAGAAGCACTGCGCCTATCTGCGGCGAGCGAGGCTGTGGTTCATTTCGAGAAGGCCCGGCAACTGGCCCAAGCGCTATCGCTCACCGGCGTGGAGTTGGACGATTTGTATTTGCAGTTGGGCCGGGCACATGACCTGAACGGCCAGGCCGAGCAGACGTTAGCCATTTATGACCAATTGTCGAAACCGCCCTGACAAGTCTTGCCGTTCTGGCGATTGAGTTGAGCGTGGATCCAGACCGGCCCTAAGGTTTTGTCATTTGATAATCACTCTTCAGCGACATGGTGCGGTTGAAGCCGAGTCTGTCGCCCGTCGAGTTCCGAGTCAACGCAGAAGTAGCCGTTGCACTCAAACTGGTAGCGGGCCCCAGCCGCTGCGATGACGGTGGAAGGCGTGCTGCAGGTTCTGAACGGGATATGTCGTGATCTCAAAGCTGGCCTCAAGGTGTACGCCTTTCACACGTTGAACTTGCGCCCCCAACGCCGGCCACCTACCCGGCCTTACCTCTAAATGCAGTGCGATTGTGACGCATAGCCTGCCATGCTAGTGCTCCTTGAGACGTTCTTGAGACTCCACATCCTTATACTTCTTGTTAAGGAGTGGGTTCGGTAATTAGGATCCAGACACATTTCCAGGCTAATAACGTGCCAGCTTGCTCAAGCCTTGGTTTTCTGGCCGTTCGCTGAATTACCGAATGCTCTCACTCTATTTCTACACTTTTGCAAGGAGGCAAATAATTAATGTCCCTCAATCTCAAACCCCTCGGCGACCGGCTAGTCGTCGAACCGCTGGAACAAGAAGAAATGACAGCCAGCGGCATCGTTCTGCCCGAGACTGCCAAGGAGAAGCCGCAAAAAGGCTCGGTGTTGGCGACTGGCCCTGGCGCGCGCGACGATCAAGGCAGGCGCATCCCTATGGACGTGCAAGTAGGCGATGTGATCTTGTTCGCCAAATACGCCGGAACCGAAATTAAGCTCGACGGCAAAAAGCTGTTGATCTTCAAAGAAGGCGATGTTCTCGCAATTGTTGAAGGCGATGTCGCCAAGAAAAAGAAGTAATTTTCCCTGATAATACAGAAAGGATAGCCATACATGGCCGCAAAACAAATCGTATTCAATGAGGATGCTCGCCGCAAACTTAAGATTGGCATGGATATACTTGCCAACGCAGTCGGCACCACTCTTGGCCCGAAAGGCCGCAATGTAGCGCTCGACAAGAAATTCGGCGCGCCCACCATCACTCACGACGGCGTGACGGTGGCCAAAGAAATCTCCCTCGAAGACCTGTACGAAAACATGGGCGCGCAACTCCTCGCCCAGGCTGCCAGCAAGACCAACGACATCGCCGGTGACGGCACTACCACCTCCACTGTCCTGGCCCAGGCCATTGCCACCGAAGGCCTGAAGATGGTGGCGGCCGGCGCGAACCCGATGCTGATCAAGCACGGCATTGAGAAAGCCACCGCCGCGGCGGTGGAAGCCATTCGCAAACAATCGCAGAAGATTGAAAGCAAAGAAGAAATTGGGCAGGTCGCTTCTAACTCCGCCGCCGACTCCGAAATTGGCGATCTCATCGCCGAAGTAATGGACAAGGTCGGCAAAGACGGCGTCATCACCGTCGAAGAGTCCAAGAGCCTCCAATTTGAAACCGAGTACGTGGAGGGTATGCAATTTGACCGGGGCTATATCTCGCCTTACTTTATTACCGCGCCCGAGTCAATGGAATCGGTCATCAATGACTGTTACATCCTGATCCATGACAAGAAGATCTCCGCCGCCGCCGACATCGTGCCGGTGCTGGAGAAGCTGGTGCAGATCGGCAAGCGCGACCTGGTCATCATTGCCGAAGATGTGGATGGTGAAGCCCTGGCTACTCTTGTGCTGAACAGACTGCGCGGGATGTTGAACGTGCTGGCCATCAAAGCCCCCGGCTTTGGCGACCGCCGCAAGTCCATGCTGCAGGATATTGCCGTGCTTACGGGTGCCACCGTCATTACTGACGAACTCGGCAAGAAACTCGAAAGCACTGCTATCACCGACTTGGGCCGCGCCAAGAAAGTTGTCGCCACCAAGGATGACACCACCATCGTCGATGGCGCTGGCAATGCGAAAGCCATCAAGGGCCGGATTGAAGAAATCAAAGTCGAGATCGACAAGAGTACCTCCGATTACGATAAAGAGAAATTGCAGGAACGCCTGGCCAAGCTGTCGGGTGGGGTGGCCATCATCCGCGTGGGCGCCGCCACTGAAGTGGAACTGAAGGAAAAGAAGCACCGCGTCGAAGACGCGCTCTCGGCTGCCCGCGCCGCTGTGGAGGAAGGCATCGTGGCGGGCGGTGAAGTCTCGCTCATCAACGCCGCCGATGTGCTATCCAAGATTAAGCTGGAAGACGATGATGAGCAGGCCGGCGTCACCATCGTCCGCCGCGCCCTCGAGGCCCCCCTGCGCAAGCTAGCCGCTAACGCCGGGCAAGATGGTTCGGTGATCATTGCCAACGTTCGCCGCAAAGCCAAAGAGGAGAAAAATAAGAACGTCGGCTACAATGTGATCACGAGTGAATACAGCGACATGATCAAAGCCGGTATCATCGACCCGGTGAAGGTCGTCCGTGGCGCGCTGGAGAACGCGGCCAGTATCGCGGCCATGATCCTCACGACTGACGTGCTCATCACGGACTCGCCAGAGAACGGAAAATCCGCTCCACCACCCATGCCAGATTACTAAATAGGTAAAGGTGTGGAGCTAAACACACTGCCCCTTCGCAAACTGCGAAGGGGCATTTTATTATGACGATGGATGATAGACATAGGAGAAACAACCGTAGGAAAATTAGATCTCCCTCGGATCCGCAATCATCCCCGCCACTGCACTCGCCGCCACCACTGCCGGGCTGGCCAGGTAAATTTCGGCCTCGGGTTGGCCCATGCGGCCTTTGAAGTTGCGGTTGGCCGACGAGATGCAGACCTCGCCCGGGGCGGGGACGCCCATGTGGTTGCCCATGCACGGCCCACAGCCCGGCGTGCCGAACATCGCCCCCGCCTCAATCAACGCTTGCACATAGCCCAGGCGCGCCGCTTCGGCAAACACTTCCGACGAGGCCGGGACGATTAAGAGTCGGGTTCCGCTCGCGACTCGTTGGCCCCGCACGATCTCCGCCGCCGCCGCGATGTCTTCCAATCGTCCATTCGTGCATGTCCCAATGAAAGCCTGATGAACTCGCCGCCCCGTCACCTCACGCAAGGGTCGGGTGTTGTCAACGGCATGGGGGCAGGAAACGGTTAATTCAACAGAGGTGGCATCAATGACATGCGTTTCCAGATACACTGCATCCGCGTCAGGATAAATTGCGTTCGCCTCAATCCCCGCCCTCAATTTTGGAATTTGGAATTTGGGGTTTGGGATTTTTCTCGCCCGTCTTTCAGCCAGATATTCGAACACAGCCTCATCGGGCGCGAGATAGGCATTCTTCACCCCAAACTCCGCCATCATGTTCGGGATCACCATCCGGCTTTCGAGCGAGAGCGACCCGATGGCCGGGCCGGAGAACTCGACCGACTTGTAGAGGCCGCCCTCCGCGCCGAGTCGGCCAATCAGATCGAGACAAAAATCTTTGGCCGTCACCCCGCGCCCAAACTTGCCGTTGACGACGATCTTGATCGACTCTGGAACCCTCAACCACAATTCGCCCGTCGCCCAAATGGCCGCCATCTCGGTGCGCCCCACCCCCGCACCAAATGCCCCCAGCCAGCCGAAGTGTGGCGTGTGGCTATCCGATCCCAAAATCGTTTGACCCGGCAAAACAATGGCTTCTTCACTCAGGACCTGGTGACAGATGCCACGACCTGCCTCGAAGTAATTGGTAATTCCCTGTTCGGCGGCAAAGGCTCTGGCTTCGGCATGATTTTGGGCGTGGCGGGCGGTGGGCGCGGGTACAGCGTGATCGGTGGTGATGCAAATTTTGTCGGGGATGACGACTCGCTCGACACCGATAGCCCGGAAGATTTTGGCGATGGCGGCTGTATTGTCGTGCGAAAATACGACATCGGGTTTGGCGTCCACCACTTGCCCGGCTACTGCGCTTGACAACTCTGCCGCCCGCGCCAATGCTTTTTCGGCAAATGTGTAACCACCGCCCATCACTGAACCTCTGCCGCTTTCAGTGGAATGCCCGCCACACCCTGGGCATTGGAACGGCTTGACCCTTCCACCGAGTCGAGTCGCTGAACAATCTGAACCCGCGCTGTCTCCGGCAGTTCAAGCTTTGCCAATTTAAATTCCTTCTCGGCAATGTTGATTAACACTTGCTCCGGCGACACGCCAGGCGCGAGTTGATAGACTCGCTCTTTGAAAACCTTAGCGATCTCCTTTGCCGTCGCCTCGTCAATCTGATAGTAGCGAATCTCTTTGAGGAAGTAATGCACGGCGTTCCAGCCGGAGAGCGGGCCGAGCAAAATTTCAGCTTCCGTTACACCAAACAGATCGAGCGAGTGCGCTTCATAGGCTGATGCGCTATTAATGATGGCGCTTTGATGCACGCCCGCCGTGTGAGTGCGATTGGTCAGGCTCACCGGCTCCTTGGATGGCACCAGCATCTTGAGTTTGTCGGCGGCCAGCACGTTGACGGGATACGAACCGCGCAGATGATAGCCCTCCAATTTGTCGAACTCGCGATCCAGATACAGGTTGAACAACAGCGCCGTCATGCTGGTGATGCCCGAGCGCTCGGCGATGCCCAACAGCGTCGTGTTCATGTAACTCATCCCGCTTCGCACAGCCTCAAGTGAGTTGTATAACGCAAAGCCGCGGTCATCGTGGAAGTGGCCTTCGAGAGCGACATCAGGATACCGTTCGCGCACGGCGTCAACCCGGCGGGACACCGCCGCCGGGGTGGCCACTCCCACTGTGTCCGGCATCCCTAAACGATCCACATTCGCCGCCACCGCATCGTACACATGAAACAGATCCTCAAGCTGGGTGCGAAAGGCGTCCTCGCCGCTGAAGCGCAGAATGAGATGCGGATAGTTTCGCCGCACTTCTTCAATCAGCGGCGCGGCTTTGGCGATGACGGCCTTGAGGTCATTACCATGATTGAATTGACGCGACTCGGCAGAGGTGCCGATGTAAAAGTTGAGGCCATCGGCTCCGGCCTCAAGCGCCGTCTCCACATCGCGCGGATGGCAACGCACATGGGCCAGTAAAAAAGTGTAGCCCTTCTGCGTGATCAGACTATCGCGGGCATCGCGCAACGCTTGCCAATCGTCACGCTCCTGAGGACTGACCACCGGCGCAAACAGTTCGATGAACTTCACTCCGTAGATAATGAGGGCGCGAACGATCTCCTCTTTGTCGGCTCGGGTGAAAAAGTATTTGTGGTGATCGTGAAGGAGAGAGGTTTGCTGGCCGTCGCGCAGGGTGGTGTCAATGATTTCTAAAGCGCGCGGCTGATACTGACGGAATGAAAAGCCATTACGGTGTGAGTCATCCATCGTCACTCCTCGCCCGCCGCTACTTTGACCGGCGTCGCCAACACCTCTTTCACCGCCTCAACCACCTTCACCAAATCCTCTTTTTCAATCACCAGCGGCGGCAGGAAGCGCATGACGGTCAGCCCGGCAGGCAAAGCCAGTACCCCTTTCGCCATCAGGGCCTGCAAATAGGGCGTGACCTTCTGCTTGAGTTCGACTCCCATCATCAATCCCAACCCGCGCACCTCGCGGATCAGCGGCGATTCGATCTGCCGCAATTCTCCAATCAACCAGTCTCCAATCTCCATCGCCCGTTCGGGCAAATGATTCGATTGCAAGTATTCAATGGCGGCCAGAGACGCCGCACACGCCAGCGGGTTGCCGCCGAATGTCGAGCCATGCACTTGGGTGGGTAGTTGCCCCACCCGCTCGCCGATCAGCGCCGCGCCCATCGGCAGGCCGCCGGCAATGGACTTCGCCAACGCCATCAAGTCCGGTTCCAACCCATAATGCTCGCAGGCAAACATTCGGCCAGTGCGCCCGAAGCCGGTCTGCACTTCGTCAACGATCAACAGCGCCCCACGTTCACGGCACAACTTTTGCGCGCCCAATAAAAACTCCGGCCTGCCGAGCCGCACCCCGCCCTCGCCCTGCACCACTTCCAAAATCACGGCGGCGGTTTGATCGGTGATGGCGGCGTCGAGGGCGGCCAGATCGTTATAGGCGATATGTCTGAAGCCCGGCCACAGCGGCTCGTAGGGTTCGCGGTATTTCTTCTCCCACGTCGCCGACAGCGCCCCAATCGTCCGTCCGTGAAAGCCGCGCATGGTTGCTACAATCTCTTTGCGCCCCGTTGCGATTCGGGCAAACTTGAGGCACGCTTCCACCGCCTCTGCGCCGGAGTTGCAGAGATAGGCGCGATTGAGGCCCTTCGGCGCGATGCTGATCAGCTTTTGCAGAAGTTCCGCCCGCCGGTCGTTGAAGAACATCTCCGGGCAACTGATCAGCGTCCAGGCCTGA
>Ga0247727_10017481_pt1 | contig 11415 bp, 5 predicted proteins | sample WisWelCaveWW1625_FD_202498 | JGI IMG/M metagenome (GOLD analysis project Ga0247727, IMG submission 202498) | Biofilm microbial communities from Wishing Well Cave, Virginia, United States - WW16-25 | ecosystem: Environmental > Aquatic > Deep subsurface > Groundwater > Cave microbial mat | place... | reverse complement strand
CACGTTCAACGGCAGCGGCGCGCAGATCATCACCAACGCCACTGGCGCCTTTAACAATCTCACTATCAATAAAACCGGCGGCGAGGCGCAAGCCGGCGGTGATTTCACCGTGACCGGCACAATGACGCTCACCAGCGGCGACGTTGATCTCAACGGCAAAATGATCACGCTGGGAACGAGCGCGCTGTTATCCGAAACGCCGGGCAACACCGTGAAAGGCGCGAGCGGGCACCTCGAAACCACACGCAATTTGAATGCGCCGAACAATACCAACGTAGCGGGTATGGGCTTCGAGATCACCAGCGCGGCCAATCTCGGCAGCACGGTCATCAAACGCGGCCACGCGGCGCAATCAGGCAATGGCAATGAGAGCATTCTGCGCTATTTCGATGTGATCCCGACAAACAATAGCGGCCTGAACGCCACGCTGGTTTATCGCTACGATGACTCTGAATTGAACGGCCAGACTGAAGCCGATCTCGCACTGTATCGTTCCACTGATGGCGGCGCGAGTTGGACAGCGGAAGGCGGCACGGCAAATGGCAGCGGCAATACGGTGACGCAAAGCGGCGTCGCCAGCCTGTCGCGTTGGACTGCGGCGGACCAATCGCTGGCAAACTCTATCAGCGCGCCGGAGATTGACGTGCGAGGCAACGCGATTTCCATCGTTGATGGCGACAACACGCCCGACACGGCCGATGGCACGGACTTCGGCAGTGTCGTGGCTGCACCCGGCAACTTTGTGTCGCGCACTTTCACCATTGCCAATACTGGCTCGGCGGATCTCAACTTGACCGGCGCGCTTCCCAGAGTGCAGATCAGCGGCGCGAATGTTTCGGACTTCACGGTACTCGTACCACCTGCCTCGTCGATCAGCCCCGGCGGCACAACCACTTTCACCGTACACTTCCATCCTGACGCACCTGGCTTGCACACGGTAACGTTTAGCATTGCGAACGACGACGCGAATGAGAATCCGTATGACTTCTCCATTCAAGGCACCGGCACCGGCGCGGCGGAGATGGACGTGCTGGGCAACTCCGTTTCAATTGCCGATGGCGACGTGACGCCTTCGAGTGCAGATCACACCGACTTCGGCTCCGCTGATATTTCCAGCGGCAGCGTTGATCGCGTCTTCACAATTGCGAATCTCGGCAATGTGAGTTTGAATCTCACCGGCACGCCGAAAGTGCAAATCAGTGGGGCTCAAGCCGCAGACTTCTCCGTCACCGTGCAGCCGTCGAGTCCGGTTGCAGCGAGCAGCAATACCACTTTCACGGTTCATTTCGATCCGAGCGCGACTGGTCTTCGCAGCGCGACGATCAGCATTGCAAATGACGACGCGAATGAGAATCCGTATGACTTCGCCATTCAAGGCACCGGCACTGGCGCGGCGGAGATGGACGTACTTGGCAACTCTGTTTCAATTGCAGATGGCGACGTGACGCCTTCTGCGGCGGATCACACCGACTTCGGCTCGGCAGATATTTCGAGCGGCAGCGTTGATCGCGTCTTCACAATTGCGAATCTCGGCAATGTGAATTTGAGTCTCACCGGCACGCCGCGCGTTCAACTCAGTGGCGCGAATGCAGCAGACTTCTCGGTGACAGTGCAACCTTCAAGTCCGGTGGCAGCGAGCAGCAACACCACTTTCACCGTGCATTTCGACCCGAGCGCGACAGGTCTTCGCAGCGCGACAATCAGCATTGCCAACGACGACGCGAACGAGAATCCGTATGACTTCGCGATTCAAGGCACGGGCACAGGCGCGGCGGAAATGGACGTGTTGGGCAATGCGGTTTCAATCGCCGACGGCGACGTGTCTCCTTCAACGGCGGATCACACCAACTTCGGCTCTGCTGATATTTCGAGCGGCAGCGTTGATCGCGTCTTCACGATTGCAAATCTCGGCAACGTGAATTTGAATCTCACCGGCACGCCGCGAGTGCAACTCAGCGGCGCGAATGCTGCAGATTTCTCCGTGACGGTTCAGCCCGCGAGTCCGGTGGCGCCGAGCGGCAACACCACTTTCACCGTTCACTTCGATCCGAGCGTGGTTGGTTTACGCAGCGCGACGATCAGCATTGCCAACGACGATGCCAATGAAAATCCGTACGACTTCGCGATTCAAGGCACCGGCACTGGCGCGGCGGAAATTGACGTGTTGGGTAATGCGGTTTCAATTGCCGACGGCGATGTGACACCTTCGACTTCAGATCACACTGACTTCGGCTCCGCAGATATTTCGAGCGGCAGCGTTGATCGCGTCTTCACAATTGCGAATCTCGGCAATGTGAGTTTGAATCTCACCGGCACGCCGAAGGTTCAAATCAGCGGCGCGAATGCAGCAGACTTCTCCGTCACCGTTCAACCTTCGAGTCCGGTGGCAGCGAACGGCAACACCACTTTCACCGTGCATTTCGATCCGAGCGCGACCGGACTTCGCAGCGCGACGATCAGCATTGCCAACGACGACGCGAACGAGAATCCGTATGACTTCGCGATTCAAGGCACGGGCACTGGCGCAGCGGAGATGGACGTGCTGGGCAATTCTGTTTCCATTGCCGATGGCGATGCAACACCTTCTGCGGCAGATCACACTGACTTCGGTTCGGCAGATATTTCGAGCGGCAGCGTCGATCGCGTCTTCACGGTTGCGAACCTCGGCAATGTGAATTTGAATCTCACCGGCTCGCCGCGCGTTCAACTCAGTGGCGCGAATGCAGCGGATTTCTCCGTGACCGTTCAACCCGCGAGTCCGGTGGCGCCGAGCGGCAACACCACTTTCACCGTTCACTTCGATCCGAGCGCGGTTGGTTTGCGCAGCGCGACGATCAGCATTGCCAACGACGACGCGAACGAGAATCCGTATGACTTCGCGATTCAAGGCACGGGCGATGCGCCACCTCCGGCGGGCAAAGCTTTCGTCTTCCTTGCGAACAAGATCACACTGAAGCAGACCAAACAGAACACGCCGGCCGGTGATATTCATTCGAATGGCGTGCTGACGGTTGAAAAAGGCACGCCGAGCACGTACAATTCCAATCTCACCGCGGTCGGAAAAATTACCATCAATCAACAGAACACCATCAACGGTAATGTCAAGTCGCCGATTCCGATCACCAACTCCGGCACCGTCAACGGCACGATCACGGTAGGGACGGTGGCGAATGAGCCGTTGCCGGGCTTGAGTTATTCTGCCGGCGGCCAGAACAAGACCGTGCCGCAAAATGGCACGCTGACTTTAGCGCCGGGCTCATACAACAATGTGACGTTGAACAGCTTCAGCACATTGAAGCTCACCAGCGGCGATTATTTTTTCACTGCGCTCAAATATAACAGCAGCACGACGACCACCGCCGTGCTCGAAATCGATTTGAGCAGCGGCAATCCGATCACGTTGAATGTGGTGAGTAATCTCTTTCTTGGCAATGAAATTGAAATTCGTCTGTTGCCCAATGACGAAGCCGACAGTCCGCTGGTGACCTTCAACTCAAAACAGAGCACGGCGATGAAGGTGGGCCGGGAAGTTTACTTTTTGGGTACGCTGAACGCGCCCAACTCAATCGTGACACTGGACAAGAACAGCCAGTTGCGCGGTGCGATGTGCGTGAAAGAGTTAATCGTCGAGCGCGATTGTTTGTTCCTGCATCACGATGCGCCGGGCATCTTGCCGGGGCCGGGGAATTTGCCGAAGTCTTCTGCGGATGATGAAGAAGAAGTCACCAGTGATCAGTCACCGGTGACCAGTTATCAGTTGGAGCAAAATTATCCGAATCCATTTAATCCGACGACGACGATCAGCTTTGCATTGCCGCAAACAAGCGAAGTGAGTTTGGCGATTTACAACATGAGCGGGCAACTCGTGAAGCGCTTGGTCGAGAGTGAGATGGCCGCAGGCCGGCACGATGTCATCTGGGAGGCGACGGATGAAAGCGGCAGCCGGGTGGCGAGCGGGGTGTATGTGTATGTAATCAAGGCGGGCAACTTCACCTCGCAACGGAAGCTCGTGTTGATGAAGTGACCAGGTTTTTAGTTGATCGTGATCAGTAACTTGGGCTCAAACACGAGTTACTGATCACTGCCTCCGCCCGGCATTGAAGATCTGCGACGAGGCGAAAAGGAAATTTTGCATTGCGGCTTTCTTTCCAAAGCGCAAGAGCGAGGAATCGTCGTCGTGCAAAGTTTCGAATGGTGAATGCGTAAGCATAAATTTTTATTTTCGTGCTTGTTTCTGAGATAATCTTGTCGTATGATGTGTCATTCGTAACCGATTCGGGCGGCTCAAGTTTTATGCGAGCCGCGGCATTTCATGGGTTACGCGCGGTGCCTGCCCTTTATGATCGCAAGGCCACCGCAAAATGTTCAGTGGCCTTTGCCGAAATTCTTCTCATCTCTCTGCTAGTTGATTGCCCGCAAGGACGATCAAACACCCGCACGCGGCTCTCCTGTGGAAAACCCACCCAGGCTGCAGACTCTGGCGAAAATTGTTCGAGATTTGATCGGAAGACAAAGAGATTCCCGAGCCACGTAATTTCGAGCTATTCGTCTTTGATTCTGGAAAACGGAGACTCTTTGCCCGTCTGCCAGTCCCAATAATTTCATAGGAGTTTTATGTCGTTTCAACAATTCGGCTTGCATGCCGACCTGCTCAAAGCGTTGCAGCAGTATGGCTATCATCAGCCGACGCCGATTCAACAAGAAGCTTTGCCGCTGGCTTTGTCCGGCCGTGATTTAATCGGCTGCGCGCAAACCGGCACCGGCAAAACCGCAGCGTTTGCCTTGCCCATTCTGAACAAGCTGCATCCTAAATCCAGCGGCAAAACGCGGGCACTCATTTTGACGCCGACGCGCGAGCTGGCGGCGCAAATCACTGAAGTCATACACGCGCTGGCGAAGCATACCAAGCTGTATGCCGCGTCAATTTTCGGCGGAGTTGGCATGCCGCCGCAAGAGCGCGCTCTGCGTCTCGGCACCGACATCATCATCGCCACGCCCGGACGCCTGATCGATTTGCTCAACCGAGGGATAGGCACTTTTCACGGCGTGGAGATTTTCGTGCTCGATGAAGCCGATCGCATGCTCGACATGGGATTTTTGCCCGAAGTCAAGCGCATCATTGCCCGCCTGCCGAAAGAGCGGCAAACCATGATGTTTTCGGCGACCATGCCCAAAGAGATTCTCGGGCTGACGCACCAAATTTTACGCGATCCGGTGACGGTGCAAATCGGCCGCCAGGCTGCGCCGGTAGAAGGCGTGAAGCAATCGGCTTTTCCCGTGCCGCAGCGTTTAAAAATCGATCTCCTGGTCGAATTACTTCGGAAGCAGGAAATGAAATCCGTGTTGATTTTCGCGCGCACAAAAATACGCACGGAACGGCTCGCACGCCATCTTGCAAAAAATGGTTTCGAGGCCACACGTTTGCACGGCGATCGCACGCAAGGCCAGCGCATGGCGGCGTTGGAAGGGTTCCGCAATCGTGAATATCGCATTTTAGTCGCGACCGATATTGCCGCACGCGGCATCGACGTGGAAGGCATTTCTCACGTTGTCAACTTCGACGTGCCGATGGCGCCGGAGGATTATGTCCATCGCATCGGCCGCACCGCACGCGCCCAAGCTCTCGGCGAAGCGCTGACTTTGGTTTCGCCGGAAGAAGAAAACTTTTTGTACGCCATCCAGCGGTTGACAAAAATCGAAATTCCGCGCCAACAGATGGCCGGGTTTGATTACCGCAAACCCGCAGAAACACGAGAAGCACGAGAAGCAAGCCATGAGCGACCACGCCGCGCTTCCCAAAGCCGTGGTTTTGCCAAACGCCGGGAATCTTTCAGCCCGGCGAATGGGAAACGCAAGGGCCGCGGGCGGCCAAAGCCGCAGTGGCAACATTAAAATTTTTTGGCTCTGGGTTGTGTTAGTGCCATAACCAAGAAACGCCGCTTGCTCAAACCCACGAGCAAGCGGCGTTTTGTTTTGCGTTCGAGCTTTTTGTGAAAACGAGAGATTTAGTCCCTCTCCGGGCGAGGCAAATCAGCAAAAATTTCATCGACGACCAGCTCGAAGCCGGGCAACAACTCGGGCGCCGCCAATTTTTCGCGCACGCTGTGTTTGTTGTGCGCCGTGCAAACGAGCACTTCGCGCGTTTCGGGAATGATCAACCACACTATGTGCACGCCTTGCTCGAGATAGGCATCGACCTTGCCCAACACTTTGTTGAAATTGTCGTCCGAAGAAACGATTTCAATTGCAAGATCAGGCGCCATCTCGGGAAAGCGGCGCAAGTTTTGATGAAGCCGGTCTTTTTTAATGAAAGCAACGTCCGGAATGCGGGATTCCCGCTCGCGATTGGGCCAAAGCCGAAAGTTGGTTTCCGACAAAACATAGCCCACCGGATGCGCTCGCAAAAAAGCTTTCAACGCACCAATAACGTTTCCTTGAATCAGGCCGTGCTCCGGGTTTGCCATTTTGTAAACCACCTTTCCGTTATAAAGCTCCGCGGGGTAGGGCAGCGCCAGCCTTTCGAGTTCGTCATTGGTCACATCGCGGCGTTGTTCGAGAGGGAGTGGGGCGTGAGCAGGAGGTTGCAGTGCTGCTGAAGTTTCCATCATGTCGAGCGCTTGAGCCATTTTTCTCTCCGATCATTCAGTGCGGTCATGCCATTTTTCTCTCGCGAAGATAACGCGTATGAAAAAGAAAGTCAAGGCCTCAAAATTCAGTCGAAAGCGCTTGACTCGAAACGAAAAGCGATTATATTTGTGGCTGTTTGCGGCAGGAACCGCCGTAGATGAAGGGAAAGCGCGCGCGTCGTGAAGCAAGTTGTAAACGCTTCGATCCCAGCCCTTCCGTCATACCCCCAGGACTTCGTTTTGCTCCTGTCTTAAATTGTCCAATAGTCATTCGTGATATCGGTCTCACTCCAAATCGTAACGCGATTTTCAAGCAGCAACGCAGCTAAAAATTGTCAACGGTGCATGATCAATTGACAATTCCGAATGAAATGACAAAACCTTGTCATTGCAAGCGGAACACAGCGCTAAAACTGTGCTCGCTGCTTAAAAAGTTCCTTACAGGATGACAGTAAATGCGCGTGCAAATATTTTTCACGGTCATGCTCCACAATCATCTCAACTCAAACGGAGGTACGTGATGGGAAAGTTGGTAAAGGTTTTTGGAATGGTGTCTGCGGCGTTGTTTTTTGTTCTAGCGATTTTGCCGGCGACGGCAACCGCGCAATACAACCCCGGCCCGGGCTTCAAGATTTCTTGGGCGCTCAATCCGCGCACGGAGGGCAATTTTAGAAACGTGGAATATTTCGGCAGCAGCAAAGTGGAAGTGGGAATGGATTTCGACCGCGACGGCCGCCGCGAGATTTTGTTCGCGACCGATGAAACGCTTTCGCCCGGCGGACCCGATCCCGGTGTGCTCGATGTCTACCTGTTTGAAGCCACGGGCAACGATCAATACACGCACGTGTGGCATTACTCCATGCCGGAAAACACCAACTCCCTCCCGGCGCTGACCTATGGCGACATCGACAGCGACGGCAAATGGGAAATTTATTTCGGCGTGCCGACCATCAACAACCCCAACAAGCTTTTCATTTTCGAGCAAGACGACGCCGGCGCGTTTCCCTCCAGCCCGACGTTGACGTATGACTTCGGCAAAGACCCGGCATTGGATTTTCGCCCGGCCGGCATCAAGCTCGATGACGTGGATGCCGACGGCAAGATCGAAATCATCGTGCAATCGCGCACGGCCAATCGCCGCGAGCTGGCAGTCGTGGAAATGACCAGCGCGACCTTCGATGATTTTGCTTCTTTCGAAGTCGAATATACCGTGGGCAATGATATCCTCGGCGGAGGCGCCACTTACGACGTCGAAGTCGTAGATTTCGACGGCGACGGCTTGAAGGAAATTTGGTTCAATACGTGGGACAATTGGAGCATGACGGTTTTTGAAGCCACGGGCCCGGATGCGTATGCGATGCAAGTCGATCTCAACGAGATTTTCCCGGTGAATGATCCCGGTTCGCACAATCGCCACAAACTGCTTTTTGCCAATGTTGACGCCGATGCCAGCCTCGAAGCATGGTTCCCCATGAGCGACGGCGTGCTCTATTTTCTCGACAACGTTACGGACGTGGCGACGTTGACGGTTGACAAGTTCAAACGCGTCGGTAAATTCGATCCTAACGGTTTTTCGCGCGGCGGGGATTTGGGCGACATCGACCGCGACGGCCGGTTCGACATCATCGTTTCCGGCGCGAATCGTGAAAGAGTCTATCGCGTCGAATACCTCGGCATCGGCTCGCCCGCAGATTCCAGCAGCTACGAATGGAGCCAGGTTTTGGAAAGCGTGGGTGAACCGATCGATTATTATTATCCGCTGCGCATTTCCCCGGTTGATCTCGATGGCGACGGCCTGCGCGAAGTGGTGCTCACCAATCGCTACGCCGACGATCCCAGCCAGCCGTTGATTTTGGTGTTGGAATATGATCCGACGACCGCGGATAAGCTGGCCGATGGTTGGGAACAGCGCAATCAAATCTTGCATGACGACGTTGACCCACTTTACGCCCAAGATAACACCGGCAACAGCCGCACGGTCATCGGTGGATTCGATCTTGATAAAGACGGCAAGAAAGAAATGATTTTGACTGACTATTCCGGCGTCGGGGTGAGATTGTTCGAATACAACAACCAAGCGGAGGTTTTTGAATTGGCGTGGAGTGCTCCACCGGATACGGCCGCAGGAAGAAATCGACGTAAGGGTGCCAATCCGCGTGTCGTGACCGTGGGTGATTTGGATGGCGACGATAAATCGGAAATTGTTTTCCCATTGGCCTCAGAGCCTTCCGGCTGGTATGTTTATGAATGGGACGGCGTAACCGGCAGCGACAATTTTGGAACGAGGTATTCTTCCGTGATCAATACCGAGATCGATACCTGCTGTTCCAATTTCAGAGATTTTCGCGCGGATCATGACGGCATACCGTACATTCTCGACGTTGACAAGGATGGAAAACAAGAAATATTGCTCAGCATCCGGCGGAACACCACGACCGCAGGCGCCGTTGGAAAGCGCGGCTTGCTGGTCACCTCTGTGATTGGAGATATCGAGCATAATTCCGGCGGCAGCTTTGAAACGTGGGTGAGCGAGTTTTTCGTCGATCGCGGGAACTATGGCGGCGGCTCGCCTTATCATGCCGTGCCCGCTGACTTAAACGGAGACGGCAATTTTGAAATCGTGAATCACACCTTTAATTTCTTCAACTTCTACAACGTCACTGTACTTGGTCCTGATTCTTATCAAGCGCCTGATCCGGCTTCCCCCACCAGATTTTTTCAGGCCACGTCTCCGGCCGATCAACACGCAATTTTTGGCGGCGCTGCCGCCGATGTTGATGGCGACGGCAACGACGAAGCTTATTTTTTGAATTTTGACTCCAGCGATCTTTATGTGATCGATTACAACCCCGGCGACGACGTGCTTTCTATCGACGGTACGCACGTGGTGAAGATTATTTCCAGGTTCGCTAACTTCTCGACGACGGTTTTTGACATTGACAAGAATGGCCGGCCGAATATTCTTTCCGGCGCGGCCTTCCCGCGCACCATCGTGAGCGCGGAATTGACGGGCAACAATCCTCGCGATCCTTCGGCCTATGTGACGAAAGTCATTTACACCGGCGAACCGGATATTTTCACCGGCTCTGATGCGAGCCCCTTCGACATCGTGATCAAAGATTCTTTGGGAGTGATCACCACCACGCAATCGGTTGCGAACGTGTTTGCTTCCAAAGTGCAATCGAATTTCAATCGTCAAGCTATTGACTTCGATAATGACGGCGATTATGAGCTGATTGCCAGCTTCCAGTCCAATCAAGACAGCATCGGCACGTTGAATTTGACGTGGAACGCGGCTGCCGGCAAGTATGATTCCGTTTTGACCAAAATCAAGAACCCGAAAAGTTGGGCGTTTCAACGTCTGGAGTTCACTGCCGGCGGCGTAGGCGTGGAAGATCGCCCCATTACTCTCATTACGCCGGATGATTACAGGTTGGAGCAGAATTATCCGAACCCGTTCAATCCCACCACCACGATTCAATATACTTTGCCCATCAATAAGAAAGTTTCACTGCGCATCTACAACATGATGGGCCAGGTCGTGCGCACGCTGGTTGACAACCAGCTTCAAAATGCCGGCCGCTATGACGTCAAATGGGACGGCCGCAACCAGCGCGGCGAGCGCGCCGCCAGCGGCGTGTACATTTACGCGCTGGAATTCGGCAATTTCAAGAAGACGAAGAGCATGACGTTGTTGAAGTGATTCTGGATGCCTGGCATCCTTGATGCCGGACTTGCGCCAACGAGGACGCAAGCCCGGCTTCCTTTCAAGTTGCTGTGAAGGTTCGCTTGTCTCGAACCGTATCGTTTCATATATTGGCAGGGTCTCCATAAATTTGCAGAACGATTTTCTTCGAAGAATGTTTATGAACGCTCACTTCACTTCCATTGTGCTTGAGAACGGCACGCTGCCCATCGCTGCCTCGATCCAAAAACGGTTGATGCTCAATCCTGGCGATCAAGTGCGGATTCAATTAACCGTATTAAAAAATCCGGCGCCTTCTCGCAAAACCGCTTCACGCTACGATGAGCTTTTGTGGGAAAAAGACGTTCGTGTTTTAACCTTGCAGGAGCAAGCCGAGTTGATCGCCCTGGCAAATGCCGAATTCGATGCCGCAATCACTAACACCAAACAACTCGTGCAAAAAGAGTATCCGGAACTGTTTGACGAGCAGGGAAACCTGAAGAAAAAAAAAGCTGCGGCCTCTTTGCGTCCTTTCAAGAGAAAGCCGAAATCCGTCTCTCGCCCTCGACGAGCACAACGGTAGGGTGGCGTGATGCCGGCAGGTTTGTACGAAAACGTAGCTGCGCGAGCGAAACACCGCTGTGAATATTGTCGTGCGCCGGAAGTCTTTTTCAATCATCGTTTCGTTATCGACCATATCGTGCCACGCGTGTTTGGCGGCAGCGACGAGTTGGACAACCTCGCGCTCTCTTGCCATTCCTGCAACAGCCATAAATATCAAAAGCAATTGATCCTTGATATTGCGCACAAACGTCTAATTCGGATTTTTAATCCGCGACGTGATCGTTGGGGAGAGCATTTCCGATGGCATCTCAACAGAACCCGTCTTATCGGCCTTACTGCCATAGGCCGCACAACGATAGAAGCTTTGCAAATCAATAACGAACGCCAAATTGAAGCACGAATTCTCTGGGTGAAGATCAATAAGTTTTAACCCTATATATCCCTGACCATGTCCCATAAATATTTCACTGGACACAGACCAAAAGATTTTTTATCTTATCGGCGTGACGATCTCGAATCAATCATTCACGCCGGAAATCA
>Ga0247727_10017480_pt1 | contig 11415 bp, 13 predicted proteins | sample WisWelCaveWW1625_FD_202498 | JGI IMG/M metagenome (GOLD analysis project Ga0247727, IMG submission 202498) | Biofilm microbial communities from Wishing Well Cave, Virginia, United States - WW16-25 | ecosystem: Environmental > Aquatic > Deep subsurface > Groundwater > Cave microbial mat | place... | reverse complement strand
TGGTTGTCTATAATGAAGACCGCAACACTACACTGGAAATCATCACCAACAACCTGGACTGGAAAGCCTCCACCATAGGCGCACTATACAAAAGACGATGGGATATAGAGACCTTCTTTAAATTGCTCAAACAAAACCTGAACGTGAAAACCTTCGTGGGCACAAGCCCCAATGCGGTCAAGTCTCAAATCTTTGTTGCCCTTATCACCTATCTGTTATTGGAATTGCTCCGCAGGGTAAAAGCAAAAGGCAAAACGGCCTTTTCAAATTTTGTTGAAAAAATACGCATATGCCTGTGCTACTATCTCACCCTGGATTATGTGATACAGCGCATCCAGCCCAATGCCAGGAGCGTACGGGTAAAGCAAAGCAGTTTAGATTTCGAGAAAGCCCCAACCTTATTCCAAACCGTATGAACGACTTTTATTCCGGACTTTTATTCACAAAGATGACAGCCTGTCAAAAATTATGGGTTATCCCGCTAACCCTATTAAAAGTTCGGATGAGTATGAAAACAGACAAACAAAAAATTGAAAAATAGATTGACATAACAACAACGAACCGCCAACAAAATGTATGAAGCCATGCCGAGATATCACCTTCGAGTTTGTTGAAGAAGGTTTTCCCATACTTCATAAATATTCAAAAGCCTCATTTCATTCAATCGAAGGAGAGACGCACACCAAAACATATTGCTTTGATGATCTTGGCCTCGAGAACAACCCACGCCATTTCGGAAACGAATGCAACATCATGGCCGAAATACTCTTCAGCCGCTACGACTTTTACATCTCCAGAAGAATGATTACCCACGTTACCACAAACCTAAACAGTTCCGAAATCGAAGGAATCTACAACATCCGCCTCCGCAGCCGCCTCCGCGAAATGATGAACCTTATCTCTTTTGATAAGGCCTCAACCGATAAGCGTTCTTGAAAGTTTCGGCATTATACTGCCGTATTTATAGAATACTTCCAATTAGAGGGGTTCTAATTAGTATTTTGGGAAATTTATTGCCGATTATATTGTTTAATAGGTGCTCTAGTAGCTAAATTTACTCAAAAGGGCAGTTTACTGCCGATATATTAAAACATGGACTTGATTACAACCGAAAAAGAAACCATAGGTAAAACAATACAAAGCAGGAGGAAGTCAAGAAAGATAGTTCAGGCTGACTTGGCAGAAATAGCTGGAATTTCTCCCCGAACCCTCCGCGATATTGAAAAAGGCATTGCTAACCCGGAGTTGGAAACTTTATTAAAAATATGCCAGGTGCTGGGGATGGATGTTAAAATAGAAGTAGTCAGGTAATGGGAAGAAAGGCAGAGATATATAATAATGGAATGTTAGCTGGAACATTGGAAAAAACAGACAATCAGGAGTACGTGTTCCGGTATGACGAACAGTACTTCAGTAATGCTAATCTAAGCGCAATAAGTCTATCGTTTCCTAAAACGCAAGCCGAGTTTCACTCTAAAACATTGTTCCCCTTTTTCTATGGTCTGCTTTCGGAAGGTGTGAATAAACAAACTCAATGCAGACTGTTAAGAATAGATGAAAATGATCACTTCAGTCTCTTATTGAGCACGGCTTACTCAGATACAATTGGATCAGTAACAGTTAAAGAAATAGCGAAATGAATTGCTCGGGGTGTCTTAAGGATCAAGATGAGGAAGGATACTGCAGAAAGTGTCTCAAGGAGATTTTTGATGGCAAAAAGGTCGATCATGTTTTACCGTTTAACTCTCCCTTTAAAGAAGAATCAAATCTTTACACCGATCTCACAACGAAGATGTCGATCTCAGGCGTACAGGTAAAATACTCATTGAGGCTGGAGGATGAGAAACTGACACTTACTGAAAAGGGAGGGCAATACATATTGAAGCCAGTTCCCGTAGGGCAATTTAAAAATCTTGATCAGGCACCGGCTAATGAGCATTTAACTATGCAGATCGCTAAGCAACTGTTTAAGTTGACAACACCACCTAATGCGATCATTTATTTTCAGGATGGAAGCCCAGCCTATCTGGTAAGACGCTTTGATGTAAAGCCGGATGGTTCAAAGTTTCAACAGGAAGATTTCGCACAAATAGCTCAGATAACAGAAGTGACTCATGGCAAGAATTACAAGTATGATCTTTCCTATGAAGAAATTAGCTCTTTGATCAAGCAGCACATACCCATGTACAAAGTGGAGTTGGAAAAATTCTTTCGGTTGGTTTTGTTCAATTACGTTTTTTCGAATGGTGATGCGCACGTAAAAAATTTTTCAGCCATACAAATCGAAACCGGTGACTATGTGCTTACGCCTGTATATGATCTACTTTGCACACGAATTCATACCCCCGGGGAGGCCGACATGGCGTTAACGCTTTTTAAAGATAAATTTTCAGAAGCATACGATGCGCTTGGCTTCTACACGCATTTTGATTTCTTGTTATTTGGAAAAAAACTGGGCATCAGGGAAAATCGTGTTTTGAAAATAATCGAAGAGTTCAAGAATAACGAGGCTAACGTTTTTTCGCTGATTGAAAGAGCATTTTTAAAAGAAGAGATAAAGGCTTCCTACAAAGACTTTTACATAGACAAAATAAAAAGGTTAAAGATGGAATGGGCTGATGGAAATCTTTGGCAAGGCGAAGCTTTAAAGAATTGATTTATTAAGATACTATGAGCACTAAAAAATTAACTTTCTCCGGTCATGAATCCTTTCATTGCCGACTCTTTTGGTTAAAGAAGGGGTTCGATTTTATTGAAGCTGGAAAGAAATTTTCTGAAGAATCCTCTGTGGTTGACCTAGGTGTTGGTAAAAACATGGTCATTGCAATTCGACATTGGATGAAAGCCTTCGACCTATTGGATGAAAAAGAAAAAGTGACAAACCTAGCGGAAAATCTATTTGAAGCTAAAGGATGGGATCCGTATTTGGAAAATGAAGGAACACTCTGGCTTCTCCATTATCATTTAACAAAAAAAGGGTATGCCTCAATTTTCAAATTGATCTTTACAGAGTTAAGAAGGAACAAGCCAGAATTTACGCGCAAGCATTTTTATTCTTTAGTCTCAAATATTGGAGGCTCATTTAGTGAGGCGACTTTATCAAAGGACTTTGCAGCTTTCCAAAACATGTACATCGCTACATCGTCAAGTAAATCTGATGTTGAAGACACTTATTCAGGTATTTTAACCGAGCTCGGACTTGTCCACTCAAAAGGAAACGAAACATATGTTATTGAGGGGAAGAGAAGACCTGAAGTCCCCGCTGCAATTATTTTATATGCAATTACTGAGGATGATCATTATAAAAAATCGTTGTCAATAAGTTTTGATCAACTGCACAATGACTCTGAAAGTATAGGGGCAATCTTTGCCCTAAGCAAAGAGGGACTTGTCGAAAAACTTGAGGAAATCGCAAGATTAAATCCTGATAATATCACTTTCAAGAATGAAGCCGGAATCCGTGAGCTTCAATTCAAAAAAAGACATGAACCATTTACTGTTTTAAAGAAATATTATGGCCGTTAAATTTAGCCCTTCAGTTAATATTATCCGCGATGCAAAGAAGGAACTCAACTATATAGTTACTCCCAATGCTGAGCGCGCTGCGCTGACTATTTCCGATCTTCTTCGAAAGGGAATTCATGCCTATACTTTAATTGGTTCGTACGGAACTGGAAAGTCTTCATTTCTATGGGCATTGGAACAAACGCTGACAAATAAAGCTCAACTTCTCCCTTTCAAGGGGATTGATGGCCCTGTAAAGTTCTTGAATTTTGTTGGTGTCCCACAATCACTAATCGAACACTTCTCTGAAGAGTTTCAAGTCAAGAATGATTTCAAAGGAAATCAGAGGATACTGGACGCTATTTATCAGCAATACGAAAAGATTAAGAACAAGGGTGGCCTTTTGGTAATTGTAATTGATGAGTTTGGAAAATTCCTGGAACATGCTGCGGAAAATAATCCTGAAAAAGAGCTTTACTTTATTCAGCAACTGGCCGAATTTGTTAACGATCACAATCGAAACATCCTGCTGATCACTACACTCCATCAGAACTTTGAGGCTTACTCAGGTGGAAACTTAGGTGAGACGCAAAGACAGGAATGGAAAAAGATTAAAGGAAGGTTAAAGGAAATAACATTTAACGAACCAGCCCAACAGTTGCTATTGCTGGCTTCCAAGGCAATAAGGCGAAAGAAAATAATACTAAGCAAATCAAGTGACTCTAGCAGTCACCTGGAAAAAAAACATCATATTTTTTCCGTTGATCAAAACTTGATCAAAGAAGTAGAAGGCTCTCTACAACCTTTAGATTTCTTTTCTTCCTTCATTCTAACATTGGCATTGCAACGGTACGGACAGAATGAACGATCACTTTTTACATTTTTAGAATCAGAGGAACTCAAAGGCGACCATTTCGGTATACCCGAAGTGTACGATTATCTATACAATGAATTCTATTCCTATATCACTGCAAAGGGTAACGTAGACTATACTCAATGGGCGATAGTACGAAATGCGATTGAAAGATGTGAAGCAGCGTTAGAAGAACATGCTGAGTCAGGAATCAGAGTTATTAAAATACTTGGCCTTCTTAATCTATTCGCGAACAAAGGAGCACAGATTGATGATTCTTTTATCAGTGGATATTCCAAACTTTCGGGCTATGCCGGTAATATTGGTGCTGCAATAAAGGAATTAAAGCGCTTTAAAATTATCCGCTTCAATGACTACAACAAGTCGTTTAAAATTTTCGAAGGAACGGATGTTAACATTGAGGAGGAGTTGTTGCACGCGGCTAAGGATGTAGCTGATGAAATCGACATTGTTCAAAAACTTAAGGACTATTTTGATTTGCCGTACCTGTTGGCGAAAGCTGAGTCCTATAAGAAAGGTACTCCTAGATTCTTTTCATTCGAGATCACGGATGAACTCAATGTAAAGTTGCCAATCGGAGAAATAGACGGCTACGTTGTACTCGTTTTTAATGAGGACCTGGATGAAAAATCAATTCAGGCATTCTCAAAAACAAATGAAGAGGCCAACTTGTATGGGTTCTTCAAAAAGTCAAAACAAATAAAGGACATTATTATTGATATTGAAAAGACAAGATTAGTCCGTCATAAGAATATCGATGATCAGGTTGCACGAAAGGAACTTGACAGCATTCTAATCTCACAAAAGCAACTTCTAAGCCACTTTGTTTGGGATGCATTTTACTCGAAGGACGTGACGTGGATTTTCAGAGGAAAGAACAAGGAAATACAAAGCAGAGGAGATTTAAACAAGACGTTAAGTGAGGTATGCAACACGGTTTACCACGAGACTCCTGTATATAAAAACGAATTAATTAATCGACAGTCGATAAGTGGAGCCATTCACACCGCAAGAAAAATGTATTTCGGAGCGTTGGTAAAAAATTCAAATGTCGAAGATTTAGGATTTCTAAAAGATGCCTTTCCTCCTGAAAAAACTATTTACATAACATTGCTTAAGGAAACGAAAATTCACAGAAGGCAAGAGGGTAAGTATTGGGACTTTGACGAACCACAGAAGAATAATTCTACTTTGTATAATCTTTGGCAGGCAAGTGAAAAATTTCTTGAAAGCTGTCAGGCTGAAAGAAAACCACTCACCAGCTTCTTTGATGAATTGAGCCAAAGGCCACTTAAACTTAAGCAAGGGTTTCTTGAATTCTGGATACCAACCTATCTCTTCATCAAACGAGACGACTTCGCTCTTTTTGGTGATCAGGGTTATGTACCAGAGATTAATGAGTCCATCTTGTATATGTTTACACGCAATGCAAAAGAGTTCTACATCAAAACTTTTGACGTTCGAGGAGTAAAACTCAACTTGTATAATCGGTACCGCCAATTTCTTCAGCTAAAAAAAGAACACAAAGCTTCTAACAAGTCGTTCATTGAGAGTATCCGTCCGTTCTTAGCGCTTTACAAGCAACTGCCGGAATACACGAAAAAAACCAACCGACTCAATCCAGAGACATTAGCTATTAGAAAGGCAATCGAGAATTCACAAGACCCTGAGAAAGTCTTCTTCGATGATTTTCCAAGAGCACTAAAGACAAGCGTTAAGCAATTATCATCCTCTAAGGAGGCTTTGGAAAATTATATCGCTAACCTGCAGGAAGTCATTCGTGAGTTACGAACAAGTCTGGATGATCTTGTAGACCGAATTGAATTATTCCTTGTAAAGGAAACCTTAGGGGATAAAAAATTAAAATTCCCAGAATATAAATTAGTCCTTCAAAAAAGATATGAAGGACTAAAGGAGCATCAGATGCTCATTAAGCAAAAAACATTTTTGATGAGGGTCAACTCACCGTTAACTGATCGGAAATCTTGGATTGCGTCTATTACCCACGCACTCGTTAATAAACCGATCGAACATCTGAAAGACGAGGATGAAGAAATTTTGAAGGATAGGCTTCTCTTTGCCATTCAGGAGATGGATAACCTTAGTGAAATATCCGCCCAGCATAAAGATGAAGGAGAGGAAATAATTAAACTGGACATCACAACGGAGGAAGGGCTTTCTAGGAATATTATCCGTCTCCCAAAAGGAAAACAGGAGGAAGCAAAGAAACGGTTTAAGGAAATTAAAAAATCCCTGGGCAACGATAAGAGGGTTAATGTTGCTATATTAACACAGCTACTTAAGGATCAATTAAAGTAATGATAAAGCACGTTTTAGGAATATCGGGAGGAAAGGACAGCGCAGCATTGGCAATTTACCTCCGTGAAAAATATCCAAAGTTGGATATAAAATACTATTTCTGTGATACAGGCAAAGAGCTTGACGAGACGTACGAATTGATCAGTCATCTTAAAAGTTACTTGGGAAAAGATATAAAAGAGCTGAAATCTGCGGAGTCAGAAATGTCAGGTGAAGATCCATTTGATTTTTATTATAAAGCCTATCGCGGCTACCTGCCATCATCAGTTGCAAGATGGTGTACAAAAAAAATGAAACTGGAGCCGTTCGAAAATTGGGTCGGAAGCGATCCTGTTATTTCGTATGTGGGTATTCGTGGCGATGAGGATAGGGAGGGCTATATCTCTACGAAAAAAAACATACAGTCTATTTTTCCATTCAGAAGAAACATCTGGAGTGAAGATGTAGTGACCAAAGTTCTGGCAAACGAAAATATCAGTTTATTAAAAGATTGCTTTTCAAAAGTTGTTAAGGGAAAGCAATTAGACAAGTCCGTTAAAATAGCCGAAGAACTTCTGGGGCACATGGACCGGTCCTACGACTACAACCGAAGACTCACACAGGAAAAACTAAATAGATTTCTTGACATTGGGGTAGTGGAGTTTAATCATGCTGTATTTAATTTTCTCAAGAATACGGATTACCCTTTAGCGAAGGACTCCGATTTTGCACTTTTAGATAATGATGAAGTGCTGGTCAGAGACGATATTTTCAGAATATTAGATGAAAGTGGAGTTGGAGTACCGGCATACTATAACAAAATTGATTTTGAGATCAACGGACAAAAAGGGGAATATGCCCGGAGCCGTTCCGGCTGCTATTTCTGTTTCTTTCAGCAGAAGATAGAGTGGATTTGGTTATACGAACAACACCCCGATCTGTTTAAGAAAGCTATTCGATATGAAAACGAAAAAGAAGGCTTTACCTGGAATCAGGATGAACCGTTGTTGGATTTAATTAAGCCCGATAGAATGGAGCAAATTAAGAAGGAGCACGTTGAAAGGAAGGACCGGGCCAATTCAAAAGGTTCACCTTTTCTCGTGGATATTCTTGACAGTACCGAAAACACGGGATGTACAGCTTGTTTTGTATAAATTTCAAATGTCTATAGCAAGTGATGAAAGTAAACGGGTTTGAATTCCAAAAACTAGATTACGTGAAAAGGAAACTAAACGTAATACCCCATTCTTATGGAATATATCAATGGATTTACTGGCCAAAATTTGATGAAGACAAAATTTTAACAAGCGACCTTATTGACCTATTAAAATCCTATACAACTAACAATTTCTATTTAGAAGAAGATTAAAGGGTACTTATAAATTCATCGCAAAAATATGGGAACAAGGGTATAAGGATAACAGTAATACTTTTGGTCTAACTGACCCCAAAGAAAAAGAACTACATGATTTTCTAATTCATCGACCTAATATAAAATTTTTTAGCTCTTTTTTTAAAGAAGTTTGTTTTGCGCGACCTTTTTACTTAGGGAAAGCTGATGATCTAAATACAAGACTTAGTTCTCATGTGAATGGAAGAACAAATGTTATGAAAGAGATAACAACAAGAAAAATACCAGAAAAAGATGTATGGATAGGAGTTAAAATTATTCCTGCCCCTACTACTACAAACCTTAATACAATTTTTGAAGAGATTTATTCACGAGCTGTCAAACCTGGCTTAACAATAAAACCAAACTAAGTAGTATGGATGAACTAGACAATTTCAATCAAATAGAAGAAGCTGGTAAGCAACGTCACAGTTTGTCGATTTCAAATGTTTATTCTATAAGACTTGGAGGATTTGGTATTGACCCTAAACTGAAAACTTACATAACAACCCTTACAGTGGAAGAGTTGGAGGGAGATGTAACATTTTATGATCAACTTAGTAAGGATAAGGACTGGCCTGTAAGTCAAATTGTTCAAAGGGAAGTTGATCAAGATAGAGTTAATATTATTTCGACCAAATACCTATTGGGCAAAGGAAGACAGGTTAAATACTTTCCCCCAATAATAATAGCACTGCTGCCCAGAGTTGATCATGGGGATTTTGCTAAGGAGTTCATATTTACACCAGATAAATCTGATGACTCTAAAATACTAGTCTTTGAAAAATCAAAATATCGAGAGAACCCCAAGTTCAAAGAGCTTATACTAAAATTATCCAATCAAAGCGAAGTTGATGGCCTCTATTTATTTAATACGTCTCAAGTCTTTGAGCATAATTTATTTTGTTGGGACAAAAGCAAATTTTACGCTGTCGTAATTGACGGCCAACATAGATTAGAGGCCTTAATAAAGGCAAAGAAAGAAAGGGCAGAATATTCTTTAGCCTTGCAAGATGTCTTTTTTTAGATGCTTCAAGTGTAGTTCCTGATGTAAAATTAACACCTGTTGAAGTATTACGGACTGTATTCATTGATATAAATACAAATGCTAAATCTGTTGGAATGGTCCGTAGAATACTTATGGACGATAAGGATTTGGCATCACTTTGCGTCCAATCAATTGTAGAGTCTATAAATAAAGATGGCACATCGAAGGATTCTCAATATTTCCTAAATCCTGTTCTTGTAGATTGGGATGGGACTTCATTAAAGCATGAACTACCGCATATCACGGGAGTTCTGACCCTTTACCAGATATTAAGTGATGAGCTTGTAACGAATGGCCTTGTTTCAATAGATGATCATAGAGATCAAAGAAAAATCAAAAATTTCATTGAACTATTGAATGGATACTTCTTTGTTGACCATGTAATAAAGTCAGAGGCTCAATTTTCAATGATAACAACTTTAGAAAATTCATTTAATGATTACTTAAAAAATTGTACAATTGATTTAAACACATTTTCTGACCTACTTCAAGAGAACTCCTTAGATAGTGTGTTATTTAACTTTGATTATAGAGTACTTGAGGTAGCTCAATACACATTTGAAAAACTTTATTTAAAATCCCTAGTCTCCTTATTCAACTTTTTTTTACCATTCGAAATGGCTATTAAATCCTTGAGCAGAGAGGGTGCTTTTGCTCAAGGCTCTACCCTTAATCGTTCCTTAATCCTTTCTAAAGTCAAACTGTCTGGTAATTACAGAGATGTTTTTCTTTCAACGAGGAAAATAATTAGTGAGGAATTGAATCCTCAGTTCTTTTTATTTTACTCGGTTGTTGGTCAAAAATCTCTTTTCAATATCTTTTTTGATAGACTGTTTAAAGATTTTCGCTACGGCATTGATGAAGATACCATCCTTGCAATTGGAGACCAATTACTCCTTGATTTAAATGGCTGTATTGCAAACATTAACAAGACGGGCACTTACCTTTTTGGAAAAGATGAAGTTTCGGTAAATATGACTGAAGATTCAGATCTTAATGAGTACGGGACTGTTGCATCATCCTTTTGGGAAGGCATTTTGTTTGAGGATAAGAGAATAATTTACAATTCACAAGGTGTTCGTGCACTGGCGGACGTAATAAACTTAGTTTTGAAAATTCATTCTCGCAATCTTACGAAAGAAAGCGAAGAACTTGAGTCGTATCAATTCAGGTTCTCAATGCAAAGAACAAAGCGCCTATTGAAAAAACGATTTGGAGATAGGCCCGATTCTGAATTTGACTTAATCGCAAAACGCATTATCTCAAACAAAAAACAATACTTATTTTCTTTAGTTGAAAAAAGTTTCGCTGATTCCAACCTTACCAAATAACGTATAATACTTGAAAATAAACAGAGTCAATTGATTTTGTGGAGAATCGCACAGAGGCTATATACTTCAAGCGAGCTTTAGATGAAGTATAGTAAATTCTAAACCTGGTGATAAGAAAATAAAGCATGTCTGAATCTGAAGAAATAAAGCAATCAATTAAGACACAATGTGAAGCGTATTCTTTGTTCCTAGAGGAGCGCGGCTTAAATGGCTTTAAAGTTTTCACTGATAATGCATCCGGAATTTCATTGATACTTAATGTAAGTAGCCCCAATGATTTCAGCTACTATTTCTTAGCGAGAACATTTGACATTAATTATCATGGTGATCGATCAGATGCTCATGTCATTCTTAGTCTAATGTTTTCTAGTTTCCTGCGTATGCATAGTCACGCAGTATCGAGTTCACTCTTTGATATAGGTCATCCGGTGATAGAAGATGAGATCTGGGGAAGATATATTGTGCCTGTTCAAGAATCAAGGACTTCGGGAATCTCGACATGGGGCCATCTTAAAGTAGCCGTTTCTGAAATCATTAAAGTAATGGCTTTATGGAGAGAGGTTTTTTGGCATTTCGCAAGTTGTCCGTGCGACCAATGCTGTAAAGCAAACGGAACTGAAAATCATAGGGGGTATGAACTTCCAAGTGAACTAACTAATTCTGTAAACAAAGTCTTTGGATCTTCATCTAGAATAAACTTTGGTAACCGCACAAGGCCGAAATGGTCTTACTTATATGACATTGAGCATGAAGTTACAATCATAAAATCAGAGGAGCTTTCATCATATTTCAAGCATATAGTCAGTGTAACCAATCGTAGAGCAGAAATGGTTGATGGAATTATATGCTAGTCCGTAATCATACCACTAAATCAAGTTAAAGGCAAGACTCTCAAATAGATTGGTATAATATCGCCTGTTGAGTTTGTAACAGAACTCATCCAGATAATATTGCAAGTATTTTTCCTTGA
>Ga0247727_10017479_pt1 | contig 11416 bp, 10 predicted proteins | sample WisWelCaveWW1625_FD_202498 | JGI IMG/M metagenome (GOLD analysis project Ga0247727, IMG submission 202498) | Biofilm microbial communities from Wishing Well Cave, Virginia, United States - WW16-25 | ecosystem: Environmental > Aquatic > Deep subsurface > Groundwater > Cave microbial mat | place... | reverse complement strand
GTGTCAGTTGATTTTCCACTATTTGTATCCTGGAGGCTTATGAGAATCAAACACACCTTCCTCTTTTTACTTCTACTTCTGTTAATCAGCTCCGTTGCTCAAGCTCAGCGGGTTACGGGCGCAATCAAAGGAACAGTATCGGATGAAGAAGGCGGCCCACTACCCGGCGCAAGTGTGACATTAACCGGCGAAGCGTTGATCGGGGGTCCGCAGGTAGCAACGACCAGCGCTGATGGTGGTTATCGTTTTCCGGGATTGCCTCCCGGCGCCTACAGTATCAGTTTCGATATGGAGGGGTTTCAAACGATTGTTCTGGATCAGGTTCGTGTGATTCTGGGAACTACAATTGAGCAGAACATGACGTTAAGGCTTTCAACGGTCGCCGAACAAATGGTAATCAGTGGTGAAACCCCGTTGGTGGATCCGACCAAGCCCGGGTTCTCAACCAACTATACGCAGGAGTATTTGGAGAACACACCGATTGCACGCTTCACGTTTTTTGATTTTGTACAGATGGCTCCCGGCGCGTCGCCGATGCGTTTTGACAACACTGCATTTGCTCATTCCATTCTCGGCTCCAACACGAACGAAAATGCGTATCAGATGGATGGAACCGATCTGACGTCTGCGTTGACAGGCGCGGCGTGGCCGTGGCCGAATACGGATATCATCGAGGAAATCGAGATACTTGATATCGGCGCGCCGGCAGAATACGGAAATTATCAGGGCGCTGTTATTAACGTAGTAACAAAGTCCGGCGGAAACGAGTTCCATGGTGACGCAAATTTTTTCTTTCAGACACAGGGACTTACCGGAAACAACGCGGAAATTGACGGCATACCTTATAACCGGGACCAGTATACGGATTTCACGTTCCAGATGGGAGGGCCGGTTCTCAAAGATAAGCTCTGGTTCTTTGGCGGTGTTCAAACAAGACGCGAGCACTTTTCACAGGCGGGAACACCTCCTGAGTCTCCGGTGAAGGAAGACGATGACCGTTATTTTTTCAAAGTCACTTACGATGTGAATCAGAGCAACAAACTGCAGTTTAGTCTTCACAATGATTACTACGATATTCCGGAGTCTGTAACTGTTACGAAACCTATCGAAGCGGCTCTGGTTGAAACGGGCAGCAATCCCACACCGAATATTCTGTGGACGTCCACGTTGAACGACAAATCGATTCTCGAAGTTCGATATGCCGGATTCTATGGCCATGACGTCGGCGAACCACAAAACGGTCTTTACAATTCCGGACGCCTCGATCTCTACACCGGCTATTATTCGGGTGGAATTCTGAGCTGGTATGACGGTGATATCTGGAAGAGTCAGGTAAGCGGAAAGTTTTCTTATTATGCCGAGGATTTCCTGAAAGGTGATCATGATTTCCGGTTCGGAGTTCAATACACCAATGCAGGGACCAACTACATCTACGCCTATACCAACGGAGTCAAGTATTACGACTACGGTCCGGATTATCCTTATGGCTATTTTCAGACGCCGTATCACACTGGCGGAGACATAAACGGCGTTGGCATTTTTGTGGATGACACATGGAGTCTTGGTGAGAATGTCACGCTAAATCTTGGTCTGCGTTTCGATCGAAGCACCGGATCCAATCCGGATTTTCCGCTATTAAATGACGCGGGTGAGGAGACGGGCGGAACCGTTACCGGAAGAGGCCGGGTTGCTGAATGGAATGTTGTTTCTCCGAGGCTTGGACTCACATGGCAACTACCTTTTGAAAAAGCAACCCAGATCCGCGGTCACTACGGACGATACTACCAGGCGCTACTCACACCCTACATTCGTAATCGCGCCCGAATCGAAGGATACTCACTGGACCCTCTAACAGGCGAAAAAGATGTCCTGAACTTTGTGAGTGATCCATCGCAATTCATTATTGATCCGGATCTGAAAGACCCGTATACGGACCAATTCGCTGTTGGTTTTGATCACGAAGTAACCAAAGGACTCGCGTTCGGTGCAACTTATATCTATAAGAGATCGCGAGACTTTGTCGGGACCATAAATACGGGAGGTGAGTACGAACGAGTGCTTGCCACGGATCCCGTAACGGGCGGACAGATCGAGGTATTCAATCAGATCAATGATCCCGCCGCCGACAATATCTTCTTTATTACAAATCCGGATTTTTTCCGTGAGGAATATCACGGATTTGTTCTCACAGTGACAAAGCAAATGAGCAACTGGCAGTTGACCGGTTCGCTGACGGTTTCAAAAACTGAGGGGCTACATGCGGGAAGTGGGATTGGTCCGTACGATGATCAGGATTCCTCGTTTTTCCCGTTTGCGAATTCGGTTTACGGACAGGATCCCAATGACTACGTGAATGCGGATGGCCTGCTGAATGGTGATCGTAAATACATATTTAAGCTTCAGGGAACTTACGAGTTGCCCTGGGATGTGAGGTTGAGTGGGAACTACTCTGCTCTTACCGGTCGTCCGTTTGCCAGACAGATCGTGGTTGAAGTGAATCAGGGATTCCGCACGGTATTTGCCGAACAACGTGACGGATCTCGCCGCACAGAAACTGTATCACTCCTGGATCTTCGTCTTGAGAAGAATTTCATGCTGGGTGATCGCTGGAATCTCGCTTTTTCCGCTGATTTGTTTAACGTCTTCAACAGCGGTACATTTCTGGATGTTGCGACAACCCTTTCGGGACCCGGCACAGAGGGCGTTTTTGGCGTTGGATCTATTTTTGTTCCTCCGCGCCGTCTGATGCTCGGCACTAAACTGAAATTCTAGTTTATTGATTTGTGGGGGCGGGCGTCTCTGCCCGCCACATGATATGTCGACGAGAGGCGGTGGGCGCGGAGGCCCGCACTACCGGTTGCAGGCATTTTTTTCGACAATGTTTACCCTGTTGATTCTGGCTGCCGGCGAATCTTCACGCATGGGCTCGCCTAAAGCTTTACTCCAAATCGGAAGCGAAACCTTTGTTGAGTGCATTACAAGAAAGGGCAGGGAATCGGGCGCCTCCGGAGCTCTTGTTGTGACAGGAGCTTCTCATCGTGAACTCATAACACGGATGCCGGCATCCGTTGTTGTCGTACACAATACGAATTACCAAAACGGACAATTTTCATCTCTGCAGGAAGGAATCCGGTATTTGCCTCAGTCATGTTCCCTGGCGCTGGTGTGGCCTGTGGATCTCCCGCTCGTAGAAACTGAATCGATAACCGCACTGCTGGATAACTATCAAAAGAATTCCAACCCGCTAACGATTCCCGTTTATGGCGGCAGAAAAGGGCATCCAGTGCTGTACAACAGGGAAGCACTGGACATTGCGTTGACCCTGGCAGCCAGTCAGACGGCGCGCGAGCTGCGGGAATGTTTCTTGAATCGCATCGGATTCGTGAATGTCGAAGACTGTGGAGTCACAATCGATATTGATACGCTGGAGGACTACAGGCGTTACATTATTTCAGATTTGAGATTTCAGATTTCAGATTGAAACAAACGTTTGACTTAATCTGCAATCTGAAATCTGCGATCTGAAATCCCCATTTGACTGGCCTTCCTGGAGTTCTTGACCTTAATGACTTCAGCAAGAATCGAGACTGCTATCTCAGCCGGGTCCTTTCCGCCAAGCGGAATCCCAATCGGAGCATGAAGTCGCTCAAGAACGGATTCGGCAACTCCTTCCTCCTTCAACTCACGTTCAAACTGCTTGATCTTGGACCGGCTTCCGATCAGGCCGAAATATGCGGAAGGAGCATGTCCGAACTTTGTTACCAGTAGCTTGTCAGTCTCATGACATCGTGTAATGACGACGATGTATGTTTCATCATCCAACTGAGGAATATCTCGACTGAATGTACGGTCCGTAAGTATGACGCTGTCTGCAAATGGATGTTTTTCCTTTGATGCATATTCCGCGCGGTCGTCAATCACCACTACCGAAAACAACTGTGTAGACGCGGCAATGCGGGACAGCGCCTGCGCAACGTGCCCACCGCCAAACACGATCATCCGGGGGCGTGGAATGTACCGCTCAAGAAAGACTTTAACAATCCCCTGGCAATACATTCCCAGGTCCCGCACCGTGAGTTTGTATTCGCGAATCTGCGGACCATCAGAAGTTAAAAGAGCGACACCATCCTGAATCACTTCCGACTCAAAAGTTCCGCCTCCGATTGTGAATTCGAAAGAACCGTCCGGATGAATGATCATCTTGCGTCCTGCGCTTTGAGGTGACGATCCTCGTGCTTCCAGCAAAGTCGCTACAACGAAATGTTTGCGTTCTTCCAGCAAAGCAGCGATTCGGGAATGAATCGCGTGTGAATCGAGTCTCATAAATTAATGACTGTGCGGCCCGGGGCGAAATTCTGCAATGATAACGTTGCGAATCTCGAGTGAGCTCAAACCCTGTTTCTGAAGTTGATCCGCTTGAAGGGCCTCTTTCATGCAGATATCACAGGTTTGAGCGTGATCAGTCACAAAACAATCGTGCAACGAAGTGTGTCCAAAACGGTTGCAGTAACAGAAACAGGGAAGTTGAGCAATCAATTCGGGATTCTTTTCGACCACCAGATAAGCAGCGGAAGCAGCCGGACTCACTGTTGCCGGGTCTTTCACTGGAGGCAGGGTAACCGCGGCTATATTTTCATGATAAGGCGGCATCTCGAAGTGTTCGTTCACCTGGGTGGATGCAGAAGAAGCCGGCGATGCAGGGACAGGTGCCGGCTCAGGAGCAGGTGGCGTTGAGACGATCGGAGCTGCAGTTTTTGGTTGAGTCGAGCTGTCGCGTCCGTGTAAAAATGAAAATACTGCGATCGCCAGGGTCACAAATCCAATGGCGATCAAACCGAAGGGTGGAATCGATTTCGATGGCTTTTCCGGTGCCTTTTTCATAGGAAATGATTATATGCTCTCAAGCAGACTGCGCGCAACGTTATGGTCGGACCGAACGATTCCAACAAACGTCCACTTCTATCTTCATGCATTCCCTTATATCTGCATTCTGAGATCAATCTAACCGATATTGTCCTTTGGCCTTTTCTTGACACACGTGAATGCCCTATATATCATTTAGTTAATTTTAGTTAAGGGGAATGGATTACGGAGTTACTATGCATGTTGAAATGCGGATTAAAGGCTTGATGCTGGATCCCATAACGAACATGCCGATTGTAATTCTATCCGATCTGGAAGGGCATCGTATTCTGCCGATCTGGGTAGGCTTTTTCGAAGCAAACGCGATCGCCCTTCAAATGGAAAACGTCACGACGCCGCGTCCGATGACCCATGATCTTCTCAAGAATGTTATCGCCGGCTTGAACGCTACTGTGAAGAAGATCGTAGTCAACAATCTCTCGGATAATACTTTTTACGCAATTGTTTTCCTGGAGATGGGTGGGGAAATGGTCGCGATTGATTCCCGGCCGAGTGACGCAATCGCGTTGGCTTTGCGGATGAAATCTCCTATTTTCGTTGAAGAGGACGTCATCAATAAAGCAAAGAGTCTGGATGGAACACGCGATCTGGCAGACAGCGAGAGCCTTCAGCGCTGGCTGGAGAACCTGCGACCTGAGGAACTCGGTAAATATAAGATGTAACGGCAGATCCAGTCTGCGCCGTGAAGCCCTGGTCGCGATAGTATTCGTTCTAATATATTAGTATACGGGCAACCCTTTCGTTGACAATCCTTCTTTTTTTCAGTAGTATCCAGTCTGGTTCTTCGATTTGAACAACAAAGCTCGAAAGTCTCTTCTTGAAACATGATTATTGCTATCGCCAATCAGAAGGGCGGGGTAGGCAAGACAACTACTGCCATTAATCTCGCTGCTGCAATGGCAGCCAGGAATCTGAAAACTCTTTTACTCGATCTCGACCCCCAGGGCAACAGTACGCTTACATTTCTTGAGCCGGAAGCGATTACGCGGTCCGCCTACGAAGTACTGGTGGATGGAATCTCCACGTTTCCTGAGATTATCCGGCCATCGACTGTCGAGAACCTTTTCGTGGCTCCTGCCAGAATCTCGCTGGCAAAGCTCGAAAACAAATTGATGGGTGAAATTGATGCGCATTTTCGACTCAAAGATAAAATGACTCCTCTGTTGCAGGAATACGCTCACGTGGTGATCGATACTCCTCCTACACTTGGACTCTTGACAGTAAGCGCCCTGGTCGCCGCTACTCATGTTCTGATCCCCATTCAATCATCCTATTTCGCGCTGGAAGGCACCGATGATCTGCTCGAAACAATCCAGAAAGTCAAAGGAAGGGCGAATCCGGACCTGCAGATACTGGGCATTCTAGTGACTCTGCTCGATCGACGAACCACTCTGGGACATGATATTGTCCATCAGATAGAACGAAACTTCGGCGACAAGGTCTTTCGGACAATGATTACCAAAAGTGTTCGTCTGGAAGAAAGTCCAGCGTACAAGGAAAGTATTTTTACTTATGCTCCAAAATCTTCGGGTGCATCAGAGTACGAAGAATTCTGCCGGGAGGTGCTGAGCCGTGAAAAGAGGACTGCCTGAAACAGTCAGAATGAAACACGATCTTCACTATGTAGATGAGCTCTTCGAGACACGTTCTGGTGTTGTAGGTCGGTTCATTCCTGTTGATATGATCAGGCCGAATCCAGATCAGCCTCGGCGCGAATTCGATAATCTTAGCGAGCTCGTTGCTTCGATTCGCGAGAAGGGTGTCCTTGAACCGCTGATCGTTCGCAGATTTGAAGACGGCTACCAGATCGTTGCAGGTGAACGTCGTTGGCGCGCATCGAAGGAAGCCGGATTAAGCATGGTCCCTTGCATCGAAAAAAATGTTGATGACAGGGAAATGCTGGAAATTGCGTTAATTGAAAATCTGCAACGAAAGGATTTGACGCTGTTTGAGGAAGCCGAAGGCCTCTTAGCTCTGGCTGAGAAGTTCGATTACACGCACGCGCAAATTGCACATGTGATTGGTAAGTCACGGACCTCTGTGACTGAAACACTTTCGTTGAATCAGATTCCGCTGGAGGTGCGTGAAATATGTCGGCTGGCCGACATTTCGAGTAAGTCATTATTGCTTCAAGTTGTCAGGCAACCAACCTTCGATGACATGAAAAATCTCGCGATCAGAATCAGTAAAGAAAACCTTAGTCGTAATGACGTTCGTAAAGAAAAGAAGCAGAGTTCATCAACTAATAGAACAAAACCATTCATGTATAAGTTCAAGGGAAGCGGATTCAAGGTTCTTGTTCGATTTAAGAAATCTAAAGTTTTACCGGAAGAAGTCAGGTGTGCGTTGGAAGAGACCCTGGAACAGTTAAAGTAATTTCTCAGCATGAAGTCTTGGGTCAAATGTTGGCAGGCCGACAATTATGGACCTACTTTTGATCAGCGACCTTCATCTGGCTCCTTCAAGTCCGGAACGAAATCAGCAGTTTCTGGACTTCCTGGAGCAAGCTCTCAAGAATGGTGATCAAATCGTGATTGCAGGCGATCTGTTTGATTTATGGCTTGGCTGGCCGGATTTAACTTTCGATTACCAGAAGCCGATTCTGGATCGAATGCGTGAACTCATGAATTCCGGACTGATTATGGACTATATCGAAGGAAACCGGGATTTCAGCATCTCACACTACAGGGGATCCATTTTTCGCGATGTGTACCCAAAGGAAAGCCGGCGTGAATGGTCCGGCAAAAAACTGCATCTTGAGCACGGTGACCTTATCAATCGCTCAGATCGTCAATACAGACTCTGGCGAACACTGAGCAAGAACCGTTTAACTTACTTTGTGATCGACCGTCTGCCTTCGTGGATTACGATGAGACTGGCGGTCAGTTTAGAGCGTGGCCTTAGAAAGACAAATCAAAAGCACCGAATGTACTATCCTGAGCAGAATGCAGAAGCATTTTACACGGACCTGTTTCAGTGTGGAATTGACGTTGTAATTCTTGGCCATTTCCACATCGAAAAATCTGTTCAACAGCGTTTAAATGAAAGAACTGTGCTATTCTATAACCTCCCCGGATGGGAACAGGGATTTCGCTATCTGGTTGTTCCTGCCGGTAACAAAACACCATATTTCAAGGATTGGGAAAAAGACAATGGAAATTCTGCAACGGCGTGAAGGAAGTGTTGTAATTCTGGACATCTACGGAGCTATTTCGCTTGGCGAAAGTAAAGAGAAATTTGCACATGTAATGGATGAGCTTCTGTCCGAAAGCGGAACGAATGTGCTCGTAAACTTTTCCGGAATCAACTATGTGGACAGCACTGGTATTGGCGAGTTGGTCGGTTACCTGAACAAGTTTGTTGAAAAGAATCGCCAGCTCAAGATCTTGAAACCCCATGAAAGAGTCTTGAAACTCCTTCAAATCACGAAACTCGATTCAATGTTCGAGATTTACAACGATGAGCAGGAAGCACTGAATAGCTTTGCTGTTCGGTAAAGATACGAGTTTTATCAAATCTTAGGGGTCAGAAAGCTCTTAGTTTAATTTAAATTATCTAAAGTGACACTTTAGCTACCAATATCTGGAGACAGTGACGCATGAAAACGTTCTTAATCTTCGCAGTTGTTTTCTTTTTTTCGCTTGCCGGATACTCGCAGCAGACTCAAACCCAGACGCAGACATCTGAAACTTCAGCTAAAGTTGAAGGAAAGGATAAACACAAAGACAAGTCAAAAGGGAAGAGCGATGAACTTGAAGCATTACTTGAGGAATATTATGCTGCCTGGAACACAATGGATCCGGGTAACGCTGCCGGATTTTACGCGAAAGATCCAACGCTAGTTTTTTACGATGTTCTTCCGCTTCAGTACCGTGGATGGAATGAATATGAAGCAGGAGTGAAACAGGTATTCACCGGATTTGCCTCGATGAAAGTAACACCCAACACAGATATCGAGGTTACTCGTAAGGGAAAGATTGTCTGGACGACAATGACATTCCATCTCTCGGCAAAGGCAAAAGACGGCACTATGCTGGATGCAGATGGCCGTCATACCATTATCTGGGAAAAGCGAAAAGATAAATGGCTGATTGTACACGAGCACATTTCAGCCCCACTGCCCTCTCCGCCTCCGACATCGAAATAGTCGCCAGGATACAGTTTTTACAGAATTAGCGAGATCCCTGAACTCGAAGCACAACACATGGAAATCCGAAATCCGAATACCCAATCTCGAAACAAACTCGAAGCACGAAATTCTAAACTGGAACGTAGTGGCAACTAATGGAGCCGAATCTCATCTCATACAGTAGCTGCCGCTACGGTTTCGGACTTTCGAATTTCGAGCTTGTTTTCGGATTTCGACATTAGGATTTCGAAATTCGAGCCCTATCGAATCGTAAACGAGCTTGTACCGACTGATTCACACACTCCCCGGGGGTTCGGGATGGATTTCCAGACCTAGAATTCTCAGAAAGAAGCAACGGCGGCAGCTTCATCTTCAAAGGTTTCGAAGATTCCGAGCAGGCCGGTGATTTTCAGCGTATGACGAATCATTTTATTTGGCTGAAGCAATTTTAATTTTCCACCGTTCTGCGTAACCGTGGTGTAGCATTTGACGATGGCGCCGATGCCGGAGCTATCCATGAATTCTACGCCGCTTAGATTTACTACGATTCGAGTGTGTTTTCGTGAAATCATATCGCCTACAATATCTTTGAACGCTTGTTCATTTGCTCCCACTGTAAGGCTGCCGGTCAGATCCAGCAGAACAACATCACCTTTCTTACGCTTTTGAATATCGAACTCATGATCCATTTGTTAACTCCGGTAATTGATTGGGTATACAAAAAATGCTAAGATCAGCGCAAATCAACCCAGCTATTATAGATGGGGGAAAACTTGCAGTCAAACAAACAGCGAATCGTCCCGGCAAAAAAGTGAGGTGCAATGGCTGAGGAAGCGTCGAGTAAGGTTTTTCAGCTTTATCGAATTGCTTATTCATTGATTTTTTGCCGTTCTCTTCAGGAAGTGTTCGAAGTTGCAGCGAGAGATCTGGCAAAATCCGTTCAGTCGACGAATGCTATTTTATGGCAGTTTGATCCTGCAGAAGGATCATTAAATCCTGTCTGCACTTACCTCACGGACAAAGGCATCAAAACCCGGACAGTTTCCGCCGGCGCCGATTATCTGGGCGAAGTGTTTCGCGCAGGAAAGCCGATGATCCTCAAGCTTGAGGCCCTGCGACAGCCCAGTAAACATGTTCAGTTTCCAAAAGATATGATTCCTTACAGTGGAATCTGCGTTCCTTTCAAGGGGAAATCCGAGCTTCAGGGTGTGCTGGAGCTGGTGAACAAGGTGGATGCTCTTGTTTCATTCTCTGAGGAGGATTCCGAATTCCTGTCTAAGGCTGTGGAACTCGTGACGGTTGCCGCTTCGAATATGCGTTCCTACGAGGAGCAGGCGCGAAACCAGTTGAATGCGATTACCCGGCTGACGCTCCTGTACGATATCAGTCAAATCTTCAATTCTACTCTGGAGCTCGATAACCTTTTACCTATTATCACCGAAAAGATTCGGGATATTCTCGATGCAGAAACCTGCACGATCTGGTTTTTGAATGATGCCGGTGACGGCATTCGATGTGGTAAGAGTACAGGCGGCTATGAAGAGATCTTTCGAAACAGCAAATTCAAGCTGGATGATGATATTGCGGGTGAGGTTGCGAAGGAGGGTGAGGGTATTCTGCTAGAGAACGCAACCGAAGATGAGCGACTGAAAAAACGCCTTCCGAATGAAGAAGAAACTCCTGTGGTGACTTACATTGCGTCCCCCTTGGAATGCAAAGGAAAGATCATGGGAACGCTGGAAGTGCTGAATCGGACGATCGACAGTTTGTTTAATGAAGAGGACCAGTTTTTATTGAACGATCTGGCGCATCAGGCCGCAGTTTCGATTCATAACGCGAATCTTTTGACAACGGAGCGAAAAGCAAAAGAGCTTGACACCCTTTTGTCGATCAGCCATGAAATCACATCAACCTTAAATCTGGATCGTGTTCTGAAGACGATTGTTAACCAGTCCGCTACACTGATGCCCTACGATCGCGCTTCGATCGGTCTTGTGGACCGCGGTCGCGTTGATCTTGTGGCCGTTTCGGGCCGGATGGAAGTCGATAAACAGAGCCAGGAAATGAGGGACCTGAACGAAATATTGACCTGGGCTGCGCATCTCGAAAAGGGCCTGTATATTTCCGAGCTGAACGATAAGATCGTGGCGGACCGGGAAGAAGTACGTGAGAAATTCAAGGCATATTTTGAAAAAAGCGGCGTGAAGTCATTCGTATCTTTGCCGTTGAAAGATGAGGAGGGCCAACTCGGTATCCTCAGTTTCGAAAGCGCTCAACCTTACTTCCTGGATCAGCGTCATTTGGAGGTAGCCAGCATTCTTGCCAATCAGGCCACAGTTGCCATCCGGAATGCGCAGCTCTACA
>Ga0247727_10017478_pt1 | contig 11416 bp, 4 predicted proteins | sample WisWelCaveWW1625_FD_202498 | JGI IMG/M metagenome (GOLD analysis project Ga0247727, IMG submission 202498) | Biofilm microbial communities from Wishing Well Cave, Virginia, United States - WW16-25 | ecosystem: Environmental > Aquatic > Deep subsurface > Groundwater > Cave microbial mat | place... | reverse complement strand
CCGAGCGAATCCGTTTTGCCGATCAACGGCGATCTGGCGTCAGCCGGATTGGGCAACGTGTTGCCTCCGGATTTTTCAGGAAACGCGAACACCACCGCGCCCGCAATCGGGTCTTTGGTGTTTTGATTGATCACCGTGCCGCTGATCGAGCTTAATTGATCGAGTTTGAAATCAATGCCGCTCGTGTGCTGATTCTCGACGACGGCAACGAGCGTGGCATTGCGCAGATCGCGGCTGCCGTCATAAAACTCTTTGTGATAGCCGCGCGCCTCGACCGCAACGTAATACGAGCCGGGCCTGACGCTCGCAAGGTATTCGCCCCGGTCATTCGTATGAACGACGCGCACGGGCTGCGTATTGGGCGCAGTGCTCGAGATGATGATCACCGCGGCTTTGACCACGGGATTCCCGTTCGCCGCATCGACCACGTGGCCTGCAATCGCACTGCCGAGCGCGAGGCTCAAGTCAATGCCCTCGACGCTTTGGCCTTCAACCACGGTGAGCAGTTTGGCAGTGAGCAAGCTCCTCGCATCGTCATAAAATTCGCCGCGAGAGCCTTCAGCCTCGGCAAACACGGCATAAGCGCCGTTGCCCGTGGCAAGGCCTTCAATCGCATAGCTGCCGTCGTCGCTCGAAATCGCATGGTGCTTTTCATTCGTGATCACGTGCAGAGCAAACACGTGCGCGCCGCCGATTGCCGAGGTGTCAACGTCGGAAGTGATTGCGCCTTTAATCACGCCGCCTTTATCCAAGCTAAAATCGATGCCGGCGAGCGTGTCTTCCGCCGTGACTTGCAAAGGCGTGGCGAGCGTATAATGCCGTGCGTCTTTATAAAACTCCGGCAAATAACCGCGCGCCTGCGCTTTGACGATATAAAGTCCGGGGAGAAGTTTGCCGATGCAGTAGTTGCCGTTGGAATCGATCTTGGCCTCGCCGCGCAACGGGAAATCGCCGCCGAGACGTTCGGCCCACACCACGCCGTGCAAGCGAACGTCCGCGGTTGTCGGTTCAACGTGGCCTTTGATCGCCGCATTCGCGCGCGGAGCAACCGTGATTTTGGCTTCGCCGTTGAACAAGCCTTTGTCGGTTTCAACAAAAGCGATGACAAGGCCCTCGCCAAAATTCGGCCCGGCAGTGAAAACGCCCGCGCTATCGATCTTGCCGATATTGCCGGGGCGAAGATGCCAACGAATGTTTTTGATATGAACTTCGATATTGGAGGGGTGCAACAACTTCACGTGGAAGGTTTCGGACTCGCCGGGTGGAACGAACGCGTGCTGCGGCGTGATCACCACCACGATGCGATGATCACCCGGTTGGCCGACGATGACCGTGGCTTCACCCACAAGCGGCATCGGCAAACCGTTGATCTTGGCGTGCGCGAGAATTTTGCCTTTGCCCGCGCCGCGCCCGGCCATGAAAAAGCCGTCTTCGGTAATCTTGCCCAACGAATCGGGCAACACTTGCCAACCGAGGCTTTCAATGCGAAGCGGCTGGCCGTTGGGATCAAAAGCCGCGGCTTCGAAACGCTGGCCTTGTCCCGGTTGCACCTGAGCCTCGCGCGGAGAGATAATCAGTTGCGGCGAACGCGGTTGCGCCAACGCGCTTCCGGCCAACGCCAGCAATAAAATTAAACCGGCATAGCGAACGAGTTTCATCTGTAGCCTCCTAAACTTTTGGGCGCTTGCTGCGCCTGTTTATTCCATGAAACACATAACACGGATTGATCGATGCTCACGCCTCATCCATGCCAACGGGTTCAGCCACGGCTCAACCGTGGCTTATAGTCTTATAGTATGACTCTCGAAAAACTATCACGTCCGCGAAGACCTCAATTATAATTGACAATTGACAATTAACCATTGACCATTCACAATTTTTTTTGTTGCGGCTACAGCCGCGCTATGAGTTTTGACTTTCAAAAGCGGTAACGCCTTTTAATCAAACAAAAGCCACGGCCCAGCCGTGGCTGAACAGTATTGAACAGCTCACTCCGCTTGGCCCAGCTTGAGCGCTTCGCGCAGCAGGTCGAACGCGAGATTGCAAAACTCCGCGCTCAAATAAAATTGCCCGCGCTGAAATGCGGCCTGCGCGCGGTCGCGCAAATCCACGGCTTGATCGATCAAAACTTTCGCCAAGCTTTTGGGCTCGCTGCCGCTATTGGCGCGCACTTCGGTGAGCGTGGCTTCGAGTTGTTGCAAGCGTTGCCGCAAAGCTTCTTGATCCTGCGTCGCCGGAGTCGTGCCTTGCAATATTGTTTCAGCTTGCAAAAGGAATTGATGCCCCAAGCGCAACATCGCACGGAAGGCGGCAACGGAGGGCAACGTGTGCGGCTTACGCCGGCAAATTTTTTCGGCTTCGGCGCTGGCCTTGCGCGCCAACACTAAAAAGTTTTGCGCCTCGGCGTTATTCGAAGCGGAAAGCTCTTCTTGCAAGTCTTCAATGTCCGCGGCTAATTGCTCCAAAGCCGCTTCGCATTGCGCTTGATAATCAACCGTGGCGCGGGGCTCTTTTCGCAGAATTCTTTCAATCAAAGCGCGGGCGCGCGCCAGACGGCGTTGCGCCTGTTGCATTTTTTGTGCGGCCATATCGGCCTCAGCTTCGAGCAACAGCTTGCGCGCCCAATCCAACAAAGCGAGAGCGCGCGGCTCATTACTCGCGGATATTTGCTCTTCCGCGGTGTTCAGCAAATCGCGCACACGCGCCAACTCCGTTGCAAGAGCGCCGGCATCCAGAGCCGGCCTCGAGGCGGCGCACAGATCCAGCGCGCGCAGCAACAGGCGAACGGCATTGTTGATAAAACGCAGCGCCTGCGCCTGATCGTTCTTGCGCAGCGCCTCTTCCGCGAATTGCCGTTGCTTCTTCACTTGCTCGTACAAGCGCCGCGCAGCAAGGTTATCGCACTGCGGCAAGCGCTCTTCCAATTGCCGGGCCAATTCGAGATAATAATCACGCGCTCGCTGCAAGAGTTCGAGCGAACCGTCGCCGCCGGGGGTGCTGCCCACCAGCTTGAGCGCGCGCTCCAGCAGCGTGATGGCGGCTTGGAAGTATTGCGCCGCTTGCAAGGGTTGCATGCGCAGCGCGGCTTGTTCGCCGAGCAGTTTGTTCTTTCTGGCTTCCTGCAGCAAACGCACGGCTTCGCGATTGCCGCTGCCGACCACCTCCGTTTCCGCGCGTTGCAACATCTCCTGCAAACGATTGTACAAGCGCAACAGCGGCGATTCCAACGCGAGCTTGATGGCCTTTTCAACCAGAGAAGTCGCTTCGCGAATTTGCGCCAGGGCCAACGCCAAATGTCCGGCGGCGATTTTTTGATCGATCTCTTTGGTGAGCGTTTCCGCTTTGATCAAAAGCTCTTGCGCGCGACCGTTGGGATAAGCCGCCAACACTTCGCGCGCGGTTTCGATGAGTTGCTTCAGCCGCTCCCGTTGCGTGCGCACCTCGGCCTCGGTTGGCCTTTGCGCGTGCGCGGTTTCCGCGGCGAAAACGAGCAGCAGAAGCCCGAGCAGGAAGCGAAGCAGGGATGTTTTGACCATAGCAAAAACCTCGGTTGACAAAATTCCACTTTCATTTGGGCAAGGCCTGTGCCGCCAATATGCAGCGCGACGACGCTCAAACTCAAGCGAATATTTTTAGAGAGATAGTTTCGGCGTGAGGGGTGGGGCAAGAGTCAACGAAAGCGCTTTGTACTTTTAGGGACGAGGCGGGTTGTACGAGAGAGGGCAAAGATCGAGCAGATTTATTCCAAAACCACAAGCCGCTTATTGGCGGTCATCTCTCCGGCTTTCAAACGATAGAAATAAATTCCAGATTGCACGCACTGGCCGTTCAGATCATTGCCGTTCCAAGTGACGGAATACTTTCCCGGAGTTTTGGCTTCATTTACCAACGCTCGCACGAGCCGGCCTTGCAGGTTGAAGATCGCAAGCTCGACCGGTGTCTGGCTCATTGTAGCGGGAATTTCGTAGTGGATGACGGTGCTCGAGTTTGTGAGTGAAGATTGAGAAGTGGAAAACGGATTGGGATAGTTCTGTTCCAAAGTAAGAGTTCGAGGGAGTATAGTAGCTTGAAAAGGATTTGCAACCGAGGTCGCGTTGCGACCTGTCGCAAACGTCGCCACACCGCCCAAATCCGACACATAGAAAAATCTTTCATCGGGCGTGAGCGCCAAATCCGTGGGCGCATAGATGCCATACACGCCCTCTTTCCAGCTTTTAAAGCTTTGCTTCGCAGTGAGCTGGTCAGTGTTGGGTTCGCGATTGAAGACGGCGATTTCGCCGGAGTAGGCGCCGAGGCAGCCGAAGAGAACATACACTTCATCGCTCTCGGCAGTGATTTCCACGTCGCGCGTTTCGCACCAACCCGGAAAACGTAAGGCCTCCACAAAAGTTAATGCGCCGGTAACGGCATTGCGCTCATAAATGCGCAACGAGGCGACATTGTCGCGTTCGCGCGTGGCAACGTACACGTGCGTGCCTTCGGGAGAAACTCGCAGCGCGGCGCCCGCATAGAGAAACTCGATCTCCTCCTTGCTGATGAAATGCAGTTCGCCGGTGAGGAGATTGCGTTCGAAAGCAGCAAGCTCGAAAATACTGTTCCGTTGCGGATGCTCGCCGCACCAGTAGAAGTGTTTGCCCTCCGGCGAGACCGCGCTGGCGTGCAATTCTCCGAGGCCATAATCCGGGCCATACAGGTTTTGAAGAGGTGAAATGACGCCAGTGGCCGGTTCGCGCTGATACAAGCGCAGTTTTTTGCCATCGTGAAGATAAAGCGTGCCGCCCTCCGGTGAGAAGGACATCGTGCCGCTCCAGGAAGGATTCAAATCAACCACAAGCGAATCTTTGCGCGTTTGCACCGAGCGCAGGCCTCCGGTGTTGTGGTCAACCGCAAGAACTTCGATCAATCCGCGTTTCGTATTCGTCAGATAAAGATTGTTGCCCTCCGGCGACATGAGCATGGCATCAACCGAGGCTAAGGAATCCTCTGCAACCAACGTAAGCCCGCCGCTTTGCGGCGCGCGCTCAAACACACTTACGCCCGCGTCTTCGTATTGCGCGGCGACGTAGAGATATTTGCTATTGGGTGAGACCGCCACGGAACGCGAGCTGTGCAGCCGGTCCGTGCCGCCGATGTTACTATTTAATTGCCTCTGCAATTTGAGTTCGCCGGTTATTACATCGCGTTGAATAATTGAAAGCTTGTTTTCATAAATGGCATAAAAATTTTTCCCATCAGAAGTAACACCCAATCCAGCGGGAAATTGAATACCAACGGCGACATTCGGTGCAAAACTTTTTAAATTGAGCTCACTAGTAATTTTATTGCGTGAATAAATTGCAATCCCACCCGATGCTCTCACATAGATATGTTCATCCTCAGGTGAACCAAAAATTATTAGGGACAAATCAAGAGTAATCTGTTGAACACGCCTTAATTCGCCTGTGAAAGAGTTTCGCGAGAAAACCAAAAGTTTGCCGACTCCAAAATTTGTTTGATATACTGCCGATCCGTCTGTGGTAACATATACGCTGCTGAAATCGGCTCGATTGTATTTGTCACCGAATGTGCTTGCTGATAGAAGCTTACCGGTTTGCTGATCGAGTGCAAAGGCAAGAAGCCTTCCTTCTTGATCCGGGCCGTATAAATGTTTGTTGTCAGGCGATAAGGTTAAAAAAGTAGGAATACCGTATCGGCCGATTTCCGTCGAGGCTTTTTTCACTACTTGACTCTTTTTAATCATACCGGTGACAGGATCTCGAACAAACACAGCCAACAAATCCAAATCGCCAAAGAGCCAATACAGATGATTACCTTTAGGGGATATAAGCAATTTGTAATTGTATTCCACAAGAGGTTCCTCGCCTCGTACCCGACCAAAGACGCTATCGCTGAGAATATCCGTGAGCTTTAGTTTTCCGTCGGTTGTATCGCGTGTGAACAGCAAGAGCGATTGATCATTCGTGTTTACTGCATAAACATGCCGCCCTTCAGGCGAAACGGCTATATCAATCACATTATAAATTCCATGAATGCCATCATGTCCGTTGTTCAAAACTTGTAAGGCAGCAAGCGTCCCATCCGCTTGCCGCATGAAAACCGCGATCGTGGATAGGCCGCTGACGTAAACATTTTTGCCATCCGGTGAGCATATGAGCGCTGAATAAAGATGGGTGTCTTGAATGAAGGAAATAAATTTTCCCTCTTGGCTATAACTTAAAAACGGCAAATAAAGGAAGAGGCTCGCACAGACCCCTATGATTTTGAACAGCGACTTGGGAGCTTTCACTGGATGACAATGATAATTCATGGCCGCAGTCCTTGCAAAAAATGAGGGAAAAAAGTGGACGAGAGGTTAACACATGTTGAGTTACACACAAAGTCCCGCTTTGCGGGAGCAGAACAATTCTTCAATGACGCACGGATCGATGCTTCCCACATCGACCCGTGCGACAACAGAATCAGCGCAACAGCATCATCTTTTTCACCTTGATGAAAGCCGCAGCCTGAATGCGATACAGATAAATGCCGGAAGCCACCGGCACATCGCGATCATCTTTGCCCTCCCAAACAATGCTTTGATATCCGGCCAGCATGTCTTTGTCAAGCAGCGTTCGAACTTTCCGCCCGAGCACGTCATAGATCGTGAGCGTAACGTGCGCCGCTTTCGGCAGATCGTATTTGATCACGGTCGTGGGATTGAACGGATTCGGATAATTCGCGTGCAAAGCAAAACGCTTGGGCAGATTTTGATTGCCCTGTGAAGTATCTGCCACGGCTTTGGGAGGCGGCACAATGTAGGGTGGCCCGGTATAGCGCGCGGCGATCCAAATGCCGTTGCCATGGGTGGGCATGATCATGCTGTCAGGACTGTCGGGAAAGAAAGCCATGGTTACAGCTTCGGGAAAACGATGCTCCGACTGCCAGTATTCCAATTTGTTGAAAGTTGCGCCGCCATTAACGCTGCGCCAAATGTGCATGGGTTTGTAGTTTTCTTCACCGCGATAAAGCTGGTCGGCATCGCGGCTAGCCTTGAGCGTAAAGCGGTGCGTTACCGCAAAGATCGTATCCGGGTAAAATGGATCTTGCGCCACTCCGCCAATGGCTATTGTTTTGCTAGTCACACCGATTGAACTTGGCCCACCAATTCTCCAAAAATAGTTTTCAGATTGAGCCGTCTTTGCCCATTGCACCAAACCGCCGCAATAATTGATGCCACCCACATCAATGGTATCGCCGCAAGTGACCCCGGCAAAGACATGCTCTTTCGTAATCAGCAAATTGATGACATCCGAGGCCGCTGTGGAATCTCGCGGGCTGCGTTCGCTTCCCAAAGCGTCGACTCTTGCGGTGATGACTTCATCCACACTTTTGATAAAGTCCGATGAACTGACTGCTAGCCGCTGCCCGGTCGAGGCGTTGAATCCCAATCTGATTCGAAACACGCCACCTGCGGGCCAATGCCGCGCGAGATAGAGAATGTCGCTGCTATCGGGATCGAACTCCAAGCGCGAATAGTTGTGATGTTGCCCGGCCCCAGAAGGAATCTTTGCCGTCAAGTTCGTATCCGTGATTTTGACGAATGTGCTGCTCACGGTGCCGTTCGTCTCCACCGTGCCGTAATAAATTCCGTAATAACGCACGGCGACAAACAAGCCTTTCTTGGGACTGCGCTTGTCGAACGTGAAGTCATGAATCTCGCCATTGGGCAACCCCGCGGAACCGGAAATGCCGCCTGTCAATTTTTCCCCAACTCAAGCTATCGCCGGCCCCGCCTTTTTTGTTGCGCAATAGCTCGCCTTCACCGGGCGTCGCTTGGTTTCCGGGGCTGGCGGAAGCGAGCACCAGGCTGGCATTATCCGGATGAAGAGCAATGTGACGCACGTGTTGTTGAATCGTGCCGTAGTCCAACTTCCATTGCCCTTGTCCGCGCAAAAAGCGGGAGGACCAAGAACGGCCGCGATCGACGCTGCGCAATAAATGATTGTCACCGCTGCCGATCATCAAGGTGTCGCCCTTAAAGACCATCTTCTGTCCTGTGAACCACAATTCATCCATGCCCCGACTTTGATAGAACGCCCGGCCGAGTTCCGGCGCAGGCGAGATCATCGAATCACTGAAAACCTGGCGATATCTTCTTGCGTTCTGATGAGAAGTCGCCTTTGATGTATCGTTATGTCCGACAGCGACAGCCGGGCCATATTCCCAACAGCCATACACGCTGGGATGGGAATACAATCCCTGCGGGTTGATATCGAAATTGCCGAACTTCAAAATGTTGTTGCCTTCGCGATAACCATGGGAAACGTTGTTGATCGGCCCGGCGATGCGCTTCCACTTTTTGTTGGTGTGATTTGCCGCGGCGAGAAACGGCGTGTTATATTTGCTCACAAACAACTCGAAGTTCGAGCGTACACTGCCCGGCTTCGCGCCCAACCGCGCCGGGTTTTTGTGAAAAGTATAATCGTTGATTGGCGCACGCGGCATTTTGGTCCACACGGCGTTGAGGCCATTGCTCAACGCTGTCAAGGTGGTGTTGATCCAATACACGCCGCCGAGCGCAGTATCCGTGGCGCAGATGCTTGCAAAAACCGTCACGCTGTCGGAGGGCGTGGCATCTTCCAAAACCACGCATGCGAGCAAGTGATTGAGCGGTTTCGTGGCGGTTTTGTTCACGCGGATTTTTTGAAAGCTCACCGCAGAACCGGAAGCGGCTTGAAAGAGATTTGTGCTGAAGTAAATCGCGCTGTCCATCGTAACGAAAGTGTGAATGGTGTTGCCGCGCGTAACATAGTCGAGATCGTGCACCACTTCGTTGGATAAAGCGAGCGATCATTGCTCAAGCCGAAAAAGTTGGGCGGCGCGAAACGCAGCTCGAGGCAGAAACCGCCACCTCCAATAGTAGAAGGTCGCCAAATGAATTCGCCCACTTGTGCCGCAGTTTTTTGCAACAAACCGGAGCACAGCAACATCGCCAAACATCGCAATCATGCGCTGGACATGAACACCTCCTTGTAAAAGATGTGAACTGCATCTTTTCCCCTGCGATGACATGTGATGGCGCGCGAGGAGAGTTTCGCAGATGAGAAGGGGAATTAAAGAAGTGAGAAGAAGTGCGAGATGAGGAACCAAAGTGAGAAACAAAATAAGAGGACAAGAGAGAAAGTCAAGGTCATTTTATGCTAGCTAAGCAGCCGTCGCAGCGCACTTTCAAATTCAAAAAGATTTTTATACCTCTCTCGCGGATTTTTATGGCAAGCGCGAAGGAAAATCTCGTCGAGGCCGGGAGGCACATCGGGCTGAAGTGAAGAGAGCAAAGGTAGGAGCGTGTCATCCGGCGCGATCGCGGAATCAAACTCTGCCAAGTGAGAATGGCCCGCGAGCAACTCATACAACATCATGCCGAGCGCATAGACGTCGCTTTGCACGTTCGGCGCGAACGGGCGAAACAACTCGGGCGCGGCATATCGCCAACTCGAAAGGTTCATGTTATTCGCCGGCTCGGGTTTCTCCACAAAGCCCGGCACATAAAAGTCGGAGAGCTTGAGTTCGTCATTGGGAAAGAGCCAAACGTTCTCGGGCTTGAGATTGCCGTGCACCACGCCTTGCCGGTGCGCCACGGATAAGATGCGGCACACCCGCACGCCCAGCTTCAAGGTTTCGTCGAGCGTGAAACCGCGCCCGGCTTGCCGCGCCTCCGCGAGCGTTTGCCCTTCGAGATATTCGCGCGCGTAAAAAAAAATGTCTTCGTGAAAGCCCATGTCATAAATCGCCGCGATGCCCGGGGCTTCCAGCTTGGCGAGGCTGCGAATGGCAGCGAGCACGTGTTCGCGCTGGGCAGAATCTTGCGCGAGCTTCGCGCTCAACGCCGGGCTTAATGCGCGAATGATGACGCTGCGCTCCAATTGCCGATCGCGCCCGCGATATGTTCCGCGGTTGCGGCTGCCGCGCAGCCTGGCATGGACCACGAATCGCCCCCAATCGCAAGGCGTTTTTTCCTCCACATATTCCAACGGATTGCGCCACACGGCTTCGTAAACTTCGGCGTGAAATTCCTCCGCGGCAAAGTGCACGCGTTCGTGTGCTTTCGCGGGCCAAACTTTTTGGCCGAGCGCGTGCTCATAAACCTCGCGCGAAAACCATAGGCAGTTGCGCCCTTGGGTTGACGCCTCCGCCTGAACGGCTTGCGCCTCGAGCAAGTGCAGCATTTCATATAAAACTTGCACGCCGGCGTGCCCTTCACCAAACGAAGCCGCGCGGGGCGCGTGCACCACGGTTTGCGCGAAGAGCTGCGTGCCTTTGGCCGCGGTGAGATTGTAGCGTTCCATCTTGTGGAGCACCTCCACCGCAGCCGCGGCGAGCATCGTGAGCGAATCGGCGCTTGCCAAAAAGCCGTCCGCAAAAGCATAGCACGTTGCCTGCGCCGCTTTGCCGAGGTGCTTGGCCGCGAAGGCTAAAAATTTTTGCGCCAGATTGCGCGCAACGGTTTCGCCGGCCTCCGCGCGGACGTGCGCGAGGTTCTTGAGCCGCAAGCCGTAAACGTGTTTGAACGCCGCGCGCGCGGAAGCGCTCGTAGTTTCCACCGGCGACAAGCGCTGCAAAAAATCCGTGAGGTGAAGATCGGCGGCGCCGGCGCGTTGGGAGTAATAGCGTTGCGCGTTCAGACTTTGCACGCGCGCCAGGGCCAGGCGCAAAATCGCATACTCGCGCGCCGCGCTCATGCTCTGCAAACGTTCGTAGCTCAACGCCGCTTGCGTTATGGTTTGCCATTCGCGCGTGGTGAGCGTGTGCGCGTTGCCGTGGCGCAGAAACGTTCGCGCATACTCGAGCGCGAGCAAACGCGCCACGCCGTGCGCGCGCTCGTTGCGGCCCTCCAAATAGAGCAAAATGTTGCGCGCTTCGTTTTGTTTATCGAGCCGCGCCGCGAGCTGCACGAGCTGCGCGAGGGTTTGGGTCTCCTTGCCGTTCTCCCGCAACGCCATGCGCTTGAGAATTTCAAACGCCGCCGGCTCGTATCCCAACGTTTGCAAATGCGCCGCGAGCCCCCAGAGCACCTCGCGCGCCGGCGGCGGGTGGAGCGCCAGCGTTTGTTGATAACACTTGAGCGCGAAGGCGTCTTGGGCTTTATCCTTGAGCAGCAGCGTGCAAATTTTTAGCGCAAGCTCGCGGTCATTAGGAAAAATTTTGAGCACGTATTCATAGACTTGCTGCGCGGCCGCAGTCAGGCTTTCCATGCCCAACAGGGCGAGCGCCAAATTGCGATACACGTTGGGCGTTTGCAAACCGTTGCGCACCAGCTCGCTGAATTGGTCCACGGCCTCGGCAAATTGGCCGCGCTCCAAATAGGCTTCCGCAAGAGTTTGAACGAGGGAATTGAGCCGTGGGGATTGTGGCGTGGGCGAGGTCATTGCCGATCGAG
>Ga0247727_10017477_pt1 | contig 11416 bp, 9 predicted proteins | sample WisWelCaveWW1625_FD_202498 | JGI IMG/M metagenome (GOLD analysis project Ga0247727, IMG submission 202498) | Biofilm microbial communities from Wishing Well Cave, Virginia, United States - WW16-25 | ecosystem: Environmental > Aquatic > Deep subsurface > Groundwater > Cave microbial mat | place... | reverse complement strand
GCGGTGCGCATGCGCGCACTGACTTTCCTACGCGCAACGATGTGGACTGGCTCAAGCATACCGTGGCGGTACGCGGTCAATATGGGCCGCATTTGACCTATCCACCCGTGACGATCACGCGGATTCCCCCCGCAGCGCGAGTCTATTAGGAGACCCAGTGCGGCGTATTGATGCCCATCACATTTAATTAATCGTGCCGGTCACGCTCATCGGGGTTTCCTCTTTTGGGAAACCCGGTGGCTGTAAAGTAATCGTAATGGTCAGAGAAGATGTGGCTGGGGGATCGGGGTCTTTAACCGAACTATCGCAGAGGGAAATCTTCCCTACAAAGGGGCCGCCTGTGGAAGTGTCTGAAAGAATATAATTCGTTGTTCCCACCAATTTCCCCCCATCCGCTTCTACAGCAATCGTAGTTCCTGGAATAGGTTGGTTGTTATTTGCGTCCGCAACATAGAATGTAAAGTCACCACACCCCCCATCCGGTATCGCGTAACCGGATTGGCTCTGAGCGCTTTTGATTACAATGCGGCTGGTGTCTTGACTCTCATGTATACGTCCAGTGAAGAGAAACGATTGTGAGACCGCGTTCCCTGTGTTTGGAACCCAGATATCGATATTGGCATCCCATATGCCGTTGCCATGCGTCCATTTTCCATTCTGGTCAGTATCGACATAAAATTCACCCCTGTTGTAGACCCAATCATGGAATCCACTGGATTGAAAGCCAGCGATGCTATTGGTTTCCTTTGTTAATTCGCCGGCATCGTAGGCGGCATTTTGGTTGGCATCATAGAAGGCATCTCCAGGCAAGTCGTAGATTAAATCGCCATCAAGATCCGTAAAGGGTTCGCCCGTATCATAAACACTATTCCCATTGCGATCATAGAAGGGCTCGCCTCTCCCCTGATCATAAAACACTTCTCCTGGGGTATAGCTACCATTGCCATCGAGATCGTCAAAGGTCTCTGCCTCCGTATACATCGCGTCATCATTTTCGTCAATAAAGGGCTCTCCCCCATTATCGTCAAAGCGTTCTCCCGAGTCATACACGCCGTTTCCATTGGCGTCGTAAAAGGTTTCTTCGCCTTTCGTAACGGCCACAACGCTCACATAGCCGTCCCGTGGATTGGGCTCCATGAGGTCGTAGCCGTTGCCGTCCACATCCAAGAAATGTTCGCACAGATCATGTATGCCATCGCCATCGGCATCCTCGTAGGGTTCTCCCGTATGATAGACTCCATCGCCATCTGTGTCTGTGTAGGGTTCACTCGTATCATAGCTTCCATTGCCATTGGTATCCACGTAAGGTTCAGGCATATCATAATCGTCACAACTGGCATTGTAGTATAAAAACACCTCCGATCCGATCGGATTGAGCATCTGGCGGGGGTTGGTATCAATCGGCCTTGGATTCTGTGTGCGCAGTAAAACAGAGGTCTCTCCCGCGGTGTTCGTGACCCCCTGTGCGGGAATCGCACCGGCTTCCGTATAAAATGAGACCGATGTGCCCTGCAACACATTGGTGTTGCTGAAACGGTCTGCTAATCTGACGGTCAGTGTTGCCGTCATGCCATCATAGGCAAGCCCTACAAGGTTGTGGACATCGGCCGATACGCTAAAGTGTTTCATGGAGGGCACACCGCCCCCGATGGAAAGCGCTGTAGATGTACTTGAAACCTCTCCGGTATCCAGGACGTCATCGTTATCCGTATCCAAAAATGCGAGAATACGCACAGGGCCTGCAACCGGTCCGCTCTTGAGGAATGTCTTTGCGATTCCGCCCACCGTTGAGACGGATGCGGGCTCAATCGTTGCGCCACCTGGATTCTGTCCGGCCAAAAACTGAAACTTCACCGTTGTACTGCCATCCGCCACGGGATTGCCTTGGGTGTTGTTGACGCTAAAGGACACAGTGGAGACTTCATTCTGTCCCGCACCTTTCACACCAATAATTTGCGGGGCAGCCGACTCAAATTTAATACTGCCTGCAGGCAATGCCAACAAGGCAAGCGATGCCGAACCCACTGCCGTTCCTGACTGCGCGCTTACGGTGACCGTTCCAGCGTTGGCACCCGCGGTCAGAGCGATGTTCGCCACACCACCCGTTGTGGGAACCACGCTAGCACTGAGCGTTGCCAGATTCGTCGGACTCATCGAAAAAGAAACCGAGGTGTTGTCGGGTACGGGATCTCCATTACAGTCTAAGATCGTCGCAGACACAGAAGTCGTGGCTTCAACGCTAATCGGGGAGGGGGGATTAAACGTTACAGTCATGGGCGTGGGTATATTGGAGGCAACTCCCTTGCAAGAAACAGTCACTGTCAGAACTTTTTGGGTGACCGTACCGCTGGTCACGGAAATCTCCACGGGTCCGCCTGGGGCCTTTGCGGTCACCAATCCGGTGCTGCTGACCTCGACAATCGCCGAATCTGACGATGTCCACACATAGGTCGCATTGGTCACGGCATTGTTCGCCGCATCGAGCGCTTGAACGGTCACTTGCTGGGTTGCCCCGGTGGAAAGCGTGGGCGTGGCGCTACCAGAAGACGTGACGCGAATGGAGGCCACGCCCGAACCCGCAGCGGGCGTGGGAGTGGGGATAGGGCTAGGGAGAGGGGTGGAAACAACACCTGTGCCCGGCGCTGCAGGCGGATGGTCATCCAGAGCAGAAGACCCTCCCCCGCCTCCGCAGCCCGACCCGCCCGCCAATCCAACCACGATCAATATGATGGATAAGATATACCGTTTCATCACAGCCTCCACATCATCCATTTTTTGCAATCAGGCCCCATGCAATTACGGTGTTGGAACTGGCGTCGGCGTGGGTGTAGCAACAGCATCGGGTAATTTCTGAACCGTTATTTCTGTGGTCCATGTTGCTTCTGCGGAACCCACACTTGCTGTTACAAATGCCGTTCCCTCCTGTTCCTCTTTGGTGGATAGCGGCAGGAGAATCAATAACGACATGATCGCAGCACCAGATTCATCTGTCGTTGTCTTATAAAAACGGGCATCTTTCGGGTTAAGCAAATTTTTGTTTCTGTCTGTAATCCCACTGCCTTCCATATTCACACTGCCAGCGACAAAACTAATCTCCACTCCGGGTATGGGTTGTAGAGCAGCATTTTTGACACGGAAGACGAGGTCTTTATAAATCAAATCACCTCCCCCCGGTGCGGCAATCGTTGTCGAGCTATCTTTGGGACCGGTGATCTGGGCATCCAGTGGCGCGCGATCACTCCCCCCCCCGCCCCCGCATCCGACCACGGCCATCAACAACAAAACGCCCAACAATCCAATGCGATATCTTTTCATGATGATCCTCCAGTCAGGAATTTTCTCAGGACAGGTTGCCCTATTTTCTCCACGCGAACGCACCCGATTTTTTCGGGAAGCACAAAATAAACGTCTCCATGCCTTATTTTTTTGTCTCGCATCATCGCTTTCAACAGATTGGGTCCCATTCCGGAGGGATAGGCCGTGGGGAGGCCGAAGACTTGAAGAAGACGTACAATGCGTCTGACCTCATTGTGGCTGAGTCCGCCTAATTGATAAGAGAGGCGTGCCGCCTCGACCATGCCTATAGAGACGGCCTCGCCATGCTTATAGGTGCGATAACCGGTTGCCGTCTCGATGGCATGCCCCAACGTATGACCATAGTTTAAGTGTTTTCGGAGGCCAGCCTCACGCTCATCTTTCGCAACGATCTCTGCCTTGATGGATACAGAGCGTTTGATACAGTGCATCAGCATCTCTTTCTTTTTCGCAAGCAGATCGGCGGCATGACGCTCAAGATCATTAAAAAAATCCGCGTCCGCAATCACACCATATTTGACGATTTCAGCAAGTCCTGCACGATATTCTCGTTCTGCCAGCGTCGATAACACTTCAGGATCGATATAAATGCCTTGGGGCTGATAGAACGCGCCAATCAGATTCTTCCCAAGCGGATGATCCACACCGGTTTTCCCTCCGATGCTTGCATCGACCTGGGCGACGACTGTGGTCGGCACCTGAATGTAGTCAATGCCGCGCAAATACGTCGCAGCGACAAAACCGGTCATATCCCCAATCACACCACCACCTAAGGCAATCAGGGTCGCCCCGCGTTCGAATTTTCTACGGATCAAATCGTCATAAACCCGTAAAATTTGCGAGGGTGTTTTATGTCGTTCTCCTTCCGGAAGACGCAAGGTCACTGGAAGACTGCCGACCTGGGTCAGACCCTTTCGAACGTCATCGCCGTAGAGCCGATCCAGCCGTCTGTGTGTCAGCATGGCCATCTGTCCTTTGAGAGCATCTCCGGAGAGATGCGTCCCGATTTGATGGCGCAAACCATATCCGATATGCACGTCATATCCCCGGCCAATATCAACGTGAATAGGTTTCGGCTTCAAATGCACTGACCTCTTCTTGAATACGTCGCACAATTTCACCCACGGCTTGATCCCCTGTTTCAAGCAAGATATGGGCGCGACGATAATACGGCTCGCGTTCTGCCATCAGACGTCGAATCGTAGCAGGCGCATCCCCCCCCTCTAGCAGAGGTCGGGCCTTCGGCCGTTTCCGTGTGCGTTGAATAACGGTCTCAGGCAGGGCCATGAGTGCGATACACAGACCGATCTCGCGCAATCGCTCCATATGACATAACGGCATGCCACCCCCTGTAGAGATGACATAGGCTGAGAGGCAGGCCACGCGGTCCACCATTTGTGCCTCCAGGGTACGGAAATAGGCCTCTCCATCCCGAGAAAAGATCTCGGCCACAGATTGGCCGACTTGCATTTCAATCTCCGCGTCCGTATCCAAATGGCACAGATTCATGGCCTTTGCGAGATTGCGTCCAACCACACTTTTACCTGTTCCCATAAAACCCACCAGAACGATATTTTTCATGGAGCCGTAGTCGTTTTCTCTTCCTTGATCACCTTGGGCGTGAGGAAGACCAACAATTCGGAGATTTGCTCGCGTTTTTGAACGGTCTTAAACAACCAACCGAGCCCGGGGATACTGCGTAAAAAGGGAACGCCATCCTCCGAATCGATTTGGCTGGTCTCATAGATACCCCCGATCACCGTGGTCTCACCGTCTTGCACAAGCACGTTGGTCGAGGCCTCTTTTTTGAGAATGGAGGGGCCTGATGCACCCGGCTGCACCGGGCCCGGCGCATCCTTAGTGACATGGATTTTCATCAAGACCCCCCCGTCAGGAGAGATATGAGGTGTCACATTTAAACTCAACGTCGCTTCCTTAAATGTGGTCTGCGTGCCCTGACTTGAAACTGTAGAGTAGGGAATGCTCTCCCCCTGAGAGATTTTGGCTTCCTGATTATCGAGAACCGTAATTTTTGGACGGGAGATAATGCGCGTCAGCCCTTGGGATTCTCCGGCAGAGAGGCGCAAGTCGAGATTGAGCGGATTACTCGTTAAACGTCCAAATGTCATACCCACACCGCCAAAGGTAGGCGATGCAGGCAGGTTGACCGCAAACGAAGGCTGCGGCACACCAAACAATGCCGGGCTCGCCGTCGCACCTCCGATCCCAAACTGATTGGTTTTGTAGATGTCGCTATAATTGATTCCCCACTGAATACCGAGATTGCGGTTGAAACTCGGTGCCACCTGCACGATGCGGGCCTCAATCATCACCTGTGGGGTGGGCGTATCCAGCTTCTTGACGAGCCCCTCTACTTCCCGCACAAAGGGGGCGATATCCTTGACAATCAAGGTGTTCGTCCGCGCATCGACCGTAATATCTCCGCGCGGAGAGATGTTTTTCTTGAGTGTCTCGACGAGATCGCCAGCATCACTGTAATTGATGCCAATAATGCGCGTTGTCAAATCTTCCACACGCACCCGCGCCTCTTTGGCCTTGGCCTCTTCATCTTGCTGCTTGGTGAGATTTGAAAGTGTCCCAATCCGGATGATGTTATTCTCTGTAATCTTACCCAGACTCGTTGTTTTAAGAATAATATCGAGTGCCTGCTCCCAACCGACATTGTTCAACTTTAAATTAACTTTTCCCGTCACTTCCTCGCCAATCACCATATTTTCTCCGCTGATTTCTCCAAGCAGCCGGAGCACATTGGTCACGTCGGCATCTTGGAAATCGAGAGAGATTCTTTTTGAGGGAGGCAAATCCACCTTCTGCATCGCCGGCTCTGATTTTATCGGGAGAGAGGACACCGGTGGGGGTGAAGTTTGCGGTATAGGCTTGGCACGCGCCTCCTCTATGGCCGGAGGAGCCGGTATGGATGGATCCGCCCCTATAGAGGTTGCTGGGCGGGGTGCTGCGATGACCTCGGGTTCCGGGAGGACCGGGGGGAGTACTGCTTCCGGAGCGGGGAGATCTATAGGCGCGACCTCAGGAGGTGTAGGTGTAACGGTTACAGTCTCCAATGGAAAGGCATCTTCTTGCATTGCCATTTGGGGCAACTCGAGGGGCTCCATCTCAGGGCTCACATACACCACCAGGCTATAGCCCTCTTGCCGAAAGGCATAAGAGATCGGGGCAAGCAGATCGAGCACGAGTCGCACCTTGTCTGGGTGCTGGCCCATACGGACCTGCCGTATCAGGGCGTTTCCGACAGACAGCGTTTCTAAGGACATTGCCGGCTGAATATTCGGCAGATCAATCACGAGACGCCCCGAATCCAGCAGTTGGTGTTGTGGCGACAACACGCCGTCCGCGGTAATGATGAGGCGTACGGGTTGGGTTTCAACCCTCACCTCTCGAAGCCATCTTGCATCGGTCAAGGGCGATGCAAACGAGGTAATCGGTAGGGTTGCCTTGTTGGGTCCGGTGTCAGTCAACACGGGAAGTCCCACGGGCTCAACCTGGGGAGGCGTAACGGTTGCAGTCTCCGTTGGAAAAGTATCTTCTGGCACTGCCATTTGGGGTAACTCGAGAGGCGCCGTCTCAGGGCTCACATAAACCACCAGGCTATAGCCCTCTTGCCGAAAGGCATAAGAGACCGGGGCAAGCAGATCGAGCACGAGTCGCACCTTGTCTGGGTGTTGTCCCATACGGACCTGCCGTATCAGGGCATTTCCAACAGACAGCGTTTCTAAGGACATTGCCGGCTGAATATTCGGCAGATCAATCACGAGACGCCCCGAATCCAGCAGTTGGTGTTGTGGCAACAACAAGCCGTCCGCGGTCATGATGAGGCGTAAGGGTTGGGTTGCAACCCTCACCTCTCGCAGCCACCTTGCATCGGTCAAGGGCGATGCAAACGATGAGCTCTGCGTGAGTTTAGGCTGAGTGTCGATCTGGATCGCTTGATCCGGAGGCGGTGGGGTTGTGGTCAGGCGGGTGACCTTGACCACCAACCGGTTTTCGTTCGTCTGAATCATCGCCTCCGCAGGCTCGGCAAACGCAATTTCCAACTGAGCCCCCTGCAAAGCCGACAATGCGCCACGCGGCTGCACCCAACGAATCGGGCCCTGCTCGGCCGTGATTCTCTGGGTAAACTTCCCAATGCCCACCCCCACGAGATCCACAACAAACCGATCGGGATCCGGCAGACGAAAAGAGGTATAAATGAGGGGGCGCATCGCCTGAATCACAACATCTACGCCCTCGGCAGTCTGCGTCATCTGAATGTCCTGAATCTCATTGTGCCGGATGGAACCCCGAGTCTGCGATCTCGGCGAAGAGGCACAGGCATAGAGCATAACGAAACATAACAGCGTTGCGGCCTGTAATATGCGCTTCATTCTACTCCCTCCATTTTTGGATAGAGATCAAGGACATGGCGTGCGACGTGGGTTTTGCCAAAAATATCTACGGAACGCTCTTCAATGACAATGTCTTTTGTGGTAATGCGGCTGACAATGCCGCCGTCGAGTCCCATGCGCGTTCCGATCTCTGCGCCGTAGCCTTTCCCGTCCGGCACCTGGATCAGGGCTTGATAGCCCGAATCGCTCCACACCACACCCGTGAGCCGCATCTCCCGTATTTCCACGCGCTCAAGCGGAGGAAGACTGGGGTCGGGCACCCTCGTTTTTTCTGCAATATGGACCAGAGAACGAAAGGGATCTCGTTTCCCTTCTTGATGATAGGCAACAGCATTGTCGGTCTCATCGGCCAAAATGCGGCGCAGCGCCTCTGCTGCGGCAGAATCTGCTGGAGATGGAGCATCGGCCGTTTTTACGGATACGGATGCAGGTGTTGATCCTTTACAGGCGATCAGCAGAGCCAACAATAGCGCCATACTGCTGCGTGCAATCCCCTGGGTCATAACGTCCCCTCAAATGCGGGCTTCTTCTCTTTTTGCTCGGATTCTGCCGAGACCGCCCCTTTCGCAACGGCAGAGGCAAAGGCCGTTGCGACAAAACCGGTCTCAATCATGGCGCGGTTGTTCTCGAGTTTTACGTTGCCCATTTTGAGATTTTTCCAGTTAATAATCCGAGGCAACTGACTGATACGATCAAAAAAAACGCCGAGCGCGTGATATTCTCCGAACACCTCTACATCCACAGGCACTTCGGTATAAAGCCCGGAAGCGTGCACCTGTTTCGGAAGGGGTTTCCAGAGTTTAAACGTCAAACCCGTCTTTTCTCCCAATTCCGAGACCTGCTTGAGAAAGACCTCGACCTCAGCCTCATGCGGAAACTGTTTCGTCAGCGCGGCGAGCTTCTCGTTCAACAGAAGATTTTCCCGCTTCAGCTCTTCCAAATGCCGTGCCATGGTGCGATGGACTTGAATATCGTTGACCAGAGCCAACACCTCTTTTTCCAGCTGTGTGATCTCCGTGTTATAGGGGATAAAAACAAACCAGATAAACGCCCCGGAGATAATCAATAAAAGCAGCATATAGGCAATCAGTTGCTGTTTTTGTGTGAAATGGGGTGTCGTCGGCATCGCTATTGTACCCTGGGTCGGGATGAGGGAACGCTCATATCGTGCGCAGCCTCCATTTGAGTTTGAAATGGTAGACAGGCACATTCGTCTCCATGACCTGCCGTGACTCTTCGATTTCTATCTCTTCAAAATAGCCGGACTGTTTCAGGGCATTGATGAAGGTCACGATTTCCCCGTTGCTTGTCGCTCGCCCTTCGAGGTTGATGATGCTGCCCTGCTCGATGAGTTTGAGCAACCAAATACGCTCAGGCAACCGCTCGCTAATTTCCGTGAGCAGATGAATCGGAATGTATTGGTTTTTCTTGAGCTGACGAATCATGCGGATTTTCTCTTCGACCTCTTTTCTGTTGACTTCATATTGGGCGACTTCCTCCACCTGCTTCTTAAGGCGGGTCAATTCTGTCGCGTGTTGCATCTTTTCAGTACGAAGCTGTTGGGCCTTTGTGGAAAGATGCGTCCAGGCATAACCGAACCCTGCGAACACACTCAACAAGAGGACGATCACCAAGCCACTGTGCAGGGAAGGCGTAGGCGCGCTTTTTTTCTTGCTGACACGTGTGATGAGCAGAAGATTGATTTTAACCATGCTACCGATCTCCTGTCCGTCGGAGGGCGAGGCCGACACCGACTGCAGCCAGTGGGGCCATTTCACGCAGGTAGTCGACGTTAAAAAGTTTTGGAGAAGCCTGGATTTTAGCAAAGGGATTGGCGATCTCTACCTCCATGCCTATTTTTTCCTGGAGGCGCGCGCAGACCGAAGGGATTTTTGCCCCACCGCCACTGAGCAAAATGCGGGAGGGCGGAACATCCGACGTGGACTTGTAATAGTCCACGGAGCGCATCACCTCTTCGGCAAGATCCATGCTAAATCGATCGATCGTTCCAAGAATCGCCTGTGCCTCTATCCCGTCGAGAGGTTCCAGACGGAGGGCCTGCTCTGCCTGTTCATAGGTGATATGAAAATCGCGCTGAAGAGACTCATTACAAGCGTGGCTTCCTGTTGTCATATCGCGCGTAAATGAAAAATTTCCGCCTTGCAAGATATGCAAGGTGGTGATATGGGCACCCACATTGACCATTGCGGTACATTCTGTCTGCGCGGTTGGACCGTGAAGCCCATACATGTTCTCGAGCGCAAAACAATCCACATCGACGACGACCGGAACAAGCCCCGCATCCATGGCGAGCTGGGTATAAGAAAGCAGCTTGTCTTTTTTAACCGCAACCAGCAACACATCCATTTGCGGAACGGGGCCCTCGGCTTGACTCGGCCCCATGACATGAAAATCAAGGTTGACATCATTCATATCAAATGGAATATGCGGTTCGGCCTCCCACGCAATAGACTGCGCCAGTAATTCTTCGGTCATCTGAGGCAAGGCCACACGCTTAATAATCACCGCATTTCCAGAAACCGACATCACCACATGCTTGGTCTTTACCTGTTGCTCTGCAAGCAAATCTTTGATCGCAGAGACGACGCGTGCAGCATCTGCAATCATGCCATCCACAATTAACTCAGGCTCGAGCGCCTTGATGCCAAATTTTACAAGGTGATAGGTGTTTCCGATGGGCTTGAGCTGCACGAGTTTGATCGCACTCGAACCGATATCGAGCCCCAAGAGTGCCTGTTGTCTAAAAAATGGAAGTCTCATGTTGCCCCATGCGATGCGCGCTTGTGGCCCACAGACATTGGCCTTGCCGGTTGATGGGGCTGCCCCGTATCGTGCTTTAATTTTTGCGCATTGATAATCTGGCAGATCTCTTTCACATTTCTCGCAGAATAGAGGCGCCAATTCCGCCAATCTCGCCTCACCGCATGGAGACGCCCTTCTTTCTCCCAACGAAACAAGGTGGATTTAGAGACATCAAATCGCGCGCAGATTTCCTGCGTCGTATATAAGTTGGGCATGGTCGGGCTCTCTTTGGGTGGCATCGTCTACACCATTATTTGGTGTTAGCGTATTAAGTATAGTGATACTTTCAGAACTGTCAAGTCGGCCTATCTTCTCAAGCGCTGTTTGCAGATCGTTTCTGAATGTTTCAGGGGGCGTAGCCAACCGCGAGCCCCTGCCGGGTAGGGGTCAAGGCGGGCGTAAAAACGGATGTTCCGGCCGTGGGCCCAGGTAGGATCGAACTACCGACCTCACGCTTATCAGGCGTGCGCTCTAACCATCTGAGCTATGGGCCCTGTCGAAAGACCGAAACGTCAATGCTGGGCAGGACTATCCGCTTAAGAGACTGATTTCATCGACATGCAGGGCCGGGCGGATACGATAGAGCGCAATAATCATGGCCAAACCCAAGGCGACCTCGGCTGCCGCCATCGTGAGAATAAAAAAGACAATCACCTGACCTGCAACCTGCTGCAATGCATGGGCATAGGCAACGAATGTGATATTGACCGCGTTGAGCATCAATTCAATGGACAGTAAAACCATAATAATATGGCGGCGCGTCAGGACACCCACGATACCTATAGCAAACAGAACGAACCCTAAACCGAGATACCACGATAAGGGAACCATCAGCGTTCTTTCATGACTTTTGT
>Ga0247727_10017476_pt1 | contig 11417 bp, 16 predicted proteins | sample WisWelCaveWW1625_FD_202498 | JGI IMG/M metagenome (GOLD analysis project Ga0247727, IMG submission 202498) | Biofilm microbial communities from Wishing Well Cave, Virginia, United States - WW16-25 | ecosystem: Environmental > Aquatic > Deep subsurface > Groundwater > Cave microbial mat | place... | reverse complement strand
ACCGCCAAGGAGTTTGCCGTTCTACAGACACTCATGCGTCGGCCCGGCGAAGTGGTGTCCAAGACCGACATCTTGGAGGCGTGCTGGGACTGGGCGTTTGAAGGCAGCCCCAATATCGTCGAGGTGTATATTCGGCATCTCCGCAAGAAGCTCGACGTACCCTTCGGAACCGGACGCTTGCAAACGGTGAGAGGTGCCGGCTACAGGCTGATGGACGGTGTTTGAACGACTCGGAATGCGTGTCCGGACCGCGCTGGTGGCGGTTCTTGTCGTCGGATTAATCCTGTTTGCCGGTGCCTACGCTCTCTTGGCACTCACCCAGAACCGGCTGGAGCAAACTATCCGCGGTGCGGCCGCAGTCCGCACCGATGGTCTGGTGGCGCTGGTCGAAGGTGGCGCCCTCGAAGACCCACTACCGGGGCTGAGCAGGGCAACCGTCGCCCAAATCGTCAACGAGTCCAACTCGGTCGTAGCCTCCGATCGCATCCTGGCCGGTGTCGACCCAATGACCACGGTCAACAGCCGGCTCGGTGAGCGAACCACCCTGCGAATCGAAAGTCTCTTCGAGAAGTTCGAGAACGAAGAGACCGGTCTGGAGGACGACGGACCCTATGTGGTCCTCGTGGAAGGTGTCTCTTTGGCCGGTGGTGTTGGGCAGGTGATGGTGGCGGCGTCGCTGCAAAGCGCCGTGGAAGCGGTCGACGCCACCGAGCCGTTGTTGTTTGTCGGTCTCCCCCTTTTGCTGTTAGTTGTCGGTCTGACGACCTGGCTGCTGACGGGCCGCGCTTTGCGACCGGTGGTCAGGATGAGCCGGGAAGCGGCCCGGATCTCACTGAGCGAGATCAACCGCCGCCTGCCGATACCGCTCGCCCGCGACGAGGTAAACCGTCTGGCGATCAGCCTCAACGAGATGCTGAGCCGTTTGGAGGACTCCGTCAGCAGGCAGCGTCGATTCGTTGCTGACGCCTCTCATGAGTTGAAGAGCCCCTTGGCCGCTCTTCGAACGATGGTCGAGGTTTCCGAACGCGAGGAACCAGGCAACGAAGTGTGGACCGATCTGTCGTCAGAGATCCGGCGTATGCAACGTTTGGTCGACGACCTCTTGTACCTCGCTCGCCACGACGAGACCCGGGCGGCGTCGGAAGTGGTTGAACTCGAACTCGACAAATTGGTCCTCGCCGAAAGTGCCGGGCTAGCCCAACGGACCGGGTTGGAGGTGGATTCCGAAGGAGTGGTACCCGTGATAGTGACCGGTGAACCCGACCGGCTCAACCAGTTGATCCGCAACCTGACCGACAACGCCTCACACCATGCCCGCGGTTGCATCTGGCTGGCGACCGGTCAGCGAGATGGGATGGCGTTGCTCACCGTCAGTGATGACGGACCAGGGGTTCCCCCCGAGGAGAGGGAGAGAATCTTCGAACGGTTCGTGCGTCTCGACGAAAGCAGAGACCGGGACACCGGAGGCACCGGTTTGGGTCTAGCGGTGGCGAGGGCTATCGCCCGAAACCACCACGGCGACCTCCGGTTGGTGGATTCCCTCCACGGCGGTGCGACGTTTGAGGTCCGGCTCCCGAGTTGACCACACCGGATCATGTTTCGACACTTGGTGGGTGACCGACTTCCGTAGCTTTGAATACGACCGTTGGGAGCTGGCGGCTGCCGCGTATGCAGCCTCAATTGCGCCAATCACCGTTCAAGTGGCGGAGCCAATGATCACGGCCATCGGCATCGGACCGGGAGATCGCGTTCTCGACGTTGCCTGTGGACCCGCCGACTTAACGGCGGTTGCGGCCGAGCGAGGAGCTACCGCTGTCGGTATTGACTTTTCGCCGAATGTGGTGGCCACCGCTCGCGATCGTCACCCTCACCTCGACATCAGGGCGGGCGACGCCGAGTCATTGGACTTCCCCGACAGATCTTTCGACGCGGTGTTGATGGCGTTCCTGTTGGGTCATCTGGCGAGTCCCGAGGCGGCCTTAATGGAGGCCCGCCGTGTCCTTACCGTCGGGGGGCGGTTGGCGGTTTCGTGGTGGGGAGCAGTCGACAGGGCTCCGGTGTTTTCATCTCTGCTGAAGGCGTTGGGAGCTCTCGGTACGAATGTGGCCATGCCACCTGCCCTGCCCTTTTTCCACTTCTCGCAACCGTCAGCCATGCATTCGGTACTGGTTGACGCCGGCTTCTCCGATGTCGTGGTGACGGAAGTCGAGGTTTCCTGGTTCATCGGGTCGGCGGCGACGCTCGTCGACACCTTTCGGCTCGGTTCGGCCCGTACCGGCGCCCTCCTCGAGGCTCAGACACCCGCCACCCTCGACCGAATCAAGGTGGCCGTTGCCTCGGATCTGGCGCATTTCCAAACCCAGCAAGGTCTCGTGGTGCCTACTGCCGTGCTGATAGGTTCCGGCGAGGTGGTCGAGTAGATCGGTGCGGCCGACCAGGCCGACTTGAATAGCGCCTCACCAGTCAAGGAACAGTTATGCGCATCGGAATCCTCACCGGCGGTGGCGACGTCCCTGGTCTCAACGCAGCCGTCAAGGCGGTGGTCAATCGGGTTGCCCGGGAGGGTCACCAAGTCACCGGCGTCAGACGAGGCTGGGGTGGATTGGTGGCCGTCAACCCCGACGACGACTCGACTCTCATGAACAACCTGGTCGAGCTGGATCCTTCGGTGGTCCGGACTGTTGATCGAACTGGCGGGACCTTCCTCCACACCTCCCGTACCAACCCGGGACGCATGCCGGGCGGCGACATTCCTGGGTTCCTCGGTGACCGTTACCAGGGGGCCGGTCCTTTCGATCTGACCACGCACGTGATCTCGGTGCTCGAAAGCCAGAAAATCGACGTGTTGATCCCGATTGGAGGAGACGACACCCTCTCCTTCGGATTGCGTCTGCACGAGGAAGGGGTACCGGTCGTCGCCATCCCCAAGACGATGGACAATGACGTCCACGGTACCGACTACTGCATCGGTTTCTCGACGGCTGTTACCCGTGGTGTTGAGTTCATTCACAGTCTGCGAACCGCCACCGGCTCCCATGAAAGGATCGCGGTCGTGGAATTGTTTGGCCGCTACTCAGGAGAGACCTCGCTTGTGACGGCCTATCTGTCGGGTGTCGATCGGGCGGTGATTTCCGAGGTGCCGGTCGATATCGAGAAGCTTGCTCGCATGTTGCAGGCCGACAAGCGGAGCAACCCTTCCAACTACGCCATGGTCACCTTTTCGGAGGGCGCGGTCCTCGAAGAAGGGGAGATGGTGTTGAGCGGCGCGGCGGACGCCTACGGTCATCGCAAGTTGGGGGGCATCGGTGCCCTCGCCGGCGAGTTGATTGGGAAGGCAACGGGAGAAGGCGTCATCTACCAGCAAGTCGCCTACCTCATGCGCTCAGGTGCGCCCGACTCGCTTGATCTGATGGTGGCCACCAACTATGCCGTGATGGCCGCCGACCTGGCGATGGAAGGTGCCACCGGGAGGATGGCGGCATTGCGAGGGGGCACCTACACCCACGTCCCGATCACCGCCACCAAAGAGGGTGTCAAGCGGGTCGATGTCGAGGAGTTGTACGACGTCGACGAGTACCGACCGAAGGTCAGGCACGTGCTCGGTAAGCCGATGTTCCTCTACTAGCCGCGCCGGCGAGCCAGCGCCAGTGAAGCCCACAGCGAACCGCCAAGTAGGACTCCGCCGATCACGGCCCAGGTTCGTTCTCCAGACATGAAGGAACCGGGGATCAAACCGAGACCCTGACCGAGGAAAACTGCACCGATCACGGCTACGACCAGAAGTATCCCCCTCATATCCGTAACGTTAGGACGCCATCGGTCGAGCGTCCACGGGCTCTTTGAGTCTGAATGACTTTTGATAGCATCGGCGCGATCGAGGAGTGAGCATGTTCGACAAGACCGCGATCATTTTGTTCTCTGACACCGAGCATCCCGGGAGCCACGGCCGGTTCATTCACGCTTTCACGGCCGCCAAGGAGCTGAAGGATGCTGGACGAGATTTCAAGGTGGTTTTCGAAGGCATCGGCGTGACATGGCTAGGAGCCCTGCACCTGAGGGATCACCCGGTGGCGAAGGCATACGGGCACCTATTCGATGAGGTTCGCGACCACGTGATGGGCGCGTGCTATTTCTGTACAACGAAGCGGTTCGAAATGGGCGACAGCGCCGAGGCGTTGGGGATACCGATGCTGACAGGGCACGGCGAGCACTTCAGCATCGGGACGCTGGTTGACGAGGGGTACCAGATCATCACCTTCTAGAGCCCGGCCGGTAAGTGAGACAGGCGGCACGTAGGTGCCGGAACTCCATTTCCTCCGTTTGAGGGGGGAGAGACACCCCCCCTGAAGGAGGGAGAGATGTCGGCTCCCCGGCTTCGCCGGTACTCCCACCTGGATGGGGGAGAGATGCGGCCCCTTTCCCGGCTTCTAGAACTCCACGGCTATGCACGCCAGCCGGGCGCCGGCGGTACCGTTGGGTGCGGTGGGCATGGCATGGATGACGATCGCACTGGCTGCACCACCGGGAATGGCGAAGGGCACTATCGCCTGGGCATGACCGGTCCCACCTTCGGTGACCGTGAAGTCAAGCCACACTTCGGTGTCCTCCGAGACGACCGGTGTTACCGAGCCGTTGTAGACATCGATGTTGAAGTGGGGTCCGGCGGCGGCGCCGATACCCGTCTGGCAGGTTCCCGAGTGCACGTGGGCACCGTAGGTGACGCCGGCGTAAGCTCGGTCGAGGTCCTTGAGGTTGAGGACCACGGTCGTCTGATCGGCGGTGCGGATGGCGGCGATTACTGCCCACGCACCGTCGGTCGGTTCGACCGTCGCGGTCTGCAGATCGGAGAGTGCTCCCCGGCTGTGGACCGTTCCGTCATCGGCCACCGCAGGTGACGATGCCAAAGCCATGATGAGGACTGAGGTCGTAGTTATTAGGCGCATCGGGTTTCTCCTTTCAATTAGCCCGAATCTGTCAAACGGACGCTGGAACCGAGCCGTTCGGGTGACATGGTCGGGTTGTCACCCGACAAGCCGGGTTCGTTCGTCAGTGATGCTGATGGAGTCAGTCTGCGCGTTCGCCGAACACGCCGCCGGGCTGCCTGTCGATTGGACATCGAGCGACGAATCGGCTGATGAAGTGGTCGCTCGGTTGTTTAGAGAGGAGGGCGCCAACTTGGTCCGACTGGCTCGTTTCTTCGTCGACGACCGCACTGCTGCCGAGGATTTGGTGCAAGAGGCCTTCATCAAACTGTCTCGGTCGCTCTATCGGATCCAAGACGAATCCAAAGTTGCTGCCTACCTCCGTTCGATCGTGCTCAACCTGGCGAGAGACCACAACCGGCGCGGCCTCCTCTCCCTGCGACACCGCTTGCCTGCCGAGGTGGAGGGACCCTCGATCGAAGATCAAATAGACCTGCGGGACGATCAACGCCGGGTCATCGAGGCGCTGCGTTCATTGCCGAGACGTCAGCGCGACTGCGTCGTGCTCCGCTATTACCACGAAGACGGCATTCCCGAGATCGCGGCCACTTTGCGGATCTCGGTGAACTCGGTGAAGACCCATTTGCAACGGGGCATGCGAGCCCTCGAACAGCTTTTGGGGAATGAAGAATGACCTCGCTCGAAGACCGGTTGCACGATGCGCTTTTCGCAGGAGGTGAGGCGGTCCATCCTGCCCGCGATCTCTTTGCCAGGGTCAACGCCAGCGTTGAAGACGACCGACGGCGACGCAGGTTGGTAAGGCGAGGTTGGGCGCTGGCCACATCGGTGGTGGGGATGCTGGCAGCGGTGGTTTACGCAGTTACCGAAAATCGACAAGGAAGGTTGCTAATGGACTGGTGGGTTCTCGAATTGATCTCGGCGGCGGTGCTAATTGCCCTCGCCCTCTGGTTGGGACCGTTCATCAAACGCTTCGGGCGCAGCTACGCGGCCGACGTTTTCAAGTCCAATCCACGCACCGGCAAATCATTCATCGTGTTGGTCGACGTCGTGTATTACCTGATCTTTACGGCCTACATCTTGTTCACCGTTCGGTTCGAACCCGAGCCCGGTTGGGAGAGCACGGTGGGCGCCGACCAACTGCAATTCACCGTCGCCCGGATCGGCGGCATCGTACTGATCATCGGCGTTCTGCATGGACTCAACTTGCTGTTGATGCCGGTGCTGGGGAGACTTTTCACGCTCAATCGCCATCTCGACGACCGAACCCCGCCCCAGGAGTTGCGATGAAATGGCAGACGGCAGTGCTCACAGGGCTGGGGCTGTTGCTAATGGTGGGGCTGTTAGCGCTGGCTTTAGTGGCGACCGGCCTTCTGTCAGATGGCATCACTATCGGTGGTGGTTCGATTTCGACCGGTGGGTTAGAGGTTGACTATGACGCCGAGCGGTTGGCGATCGGTCTGGGTCTGGCCGGGGTGTTGGCGGTACTGGCGGCCTACCTGATCGTCTCGACCGATTGGTCGCTGCCGGAGTCTGGCGACTGGGAGGACGGAGGCGTCGTCGACCTAAGCTGAGCCGGTCGCTCACCCCTGAGGTCCATGCGAGAGTTTCGGTTTCTATTAACGGCCTCCGATTACCAGCGCACCGTGGATTTCTACACCCGGGTGCTGGGTCTGCCGGTAGTCACCTCCTGGGAGGGCGACGATCCCGGCACCATCGTTCGAGCGACCAACGAGGGTGAGATCGAGATCTTTTCCGGTGACGGCAACCCAATCTCCGGTGCAGCCCTTGCTTGGCAGGTAGACGACGTTGATGCAGAGATCGAGGCGGTCCGGGCCCGAGGAGCAACAGTGGTTACCGAGCCCAGCGACCAACTTTGGGGCCATCGCAATGCGACCATCGTGGATCCCGATGGGCTCAATATCACTCTCTTCCAGGTGCTTCGACCCGAATAGGAAAGCCGGCAACGCGAGACATAACCGGACGCCAAAATGGAGCGCATGAATGCGCCGGTACGCCCCTCCACGATCGCACCACCTGCCGCCGCCTACGAGCTGGGAATGGTGGTGTCTGGTCCAACTCTCTGGCTATTCACAGCTGGGATTGTCGGCACCCGAGCCGATGGGTCGATTGCCGAGCACATTGCAGAGCAGGCGGCCGAGATGTGGCACAGCGTTGCGGCACTCCTTGACGAGGCAGGGTTTTCGACGACCGACATCGTTTCCTACACCACCTATGCCGTAACCGGCAACGATCTGGCGGCGGTGATGGCGGCCCGCGATTCTTTCTTCGCCGGACACCGGGCAGCCTCAACGCTGGTGCCGGTGCCGGGGTTGGCGCGGCCGGAGTGGAAGGTCGAGGTGGCCGTGGTGGCGGCCCGTTCCGAATAGGTCCCGGGGGATCAGAGAGCGGCGAGTTCCTTTTCGACACTTTCCACGAACCGCGTTCTCCTGTCAGCTGTAGCCCGGTCGATGTCGTATAGGGCGATCCACCGGCACCGGCATGTCGGATTCGCCAGACTGGGCAACCGCTTGGTCATCAGCCGCCGGCCGACCTCTCCCGCCAGTTTGTTGACACGCCATGACGACCCATGGGTCGTCACCACCGCCATCTTGGTCAGCCGGTCGTACGGCCCGGTGAAGTGGTCGTACAACCACTCCAGCAACCGGGCAGGCGGACTCGACCACCAGGTTGGGTAGACCCAGACAACGGCCTCGGCCCAGGCCAGCAGACCATCACGCGAGTCGTGGTTGATGTCGACGTAAAGGAGGTCGTGCCGCCGGCCGAGCACCTCGACCGCCCGAGCAGCCAGATAGTTGTTGAAGGATTCCTCACAAGGATGGGTGGAGACCAACAGGACCTTCATAACGCCGCCATACCCCGTCTGACGATTACCGCGAACTCGTCTCGCTCCTTCTCTGAGATCTCAGTTGTCTGAGCTAGTTCGTACCACCGCTTTTTGACCCTTCCCGGGATATTCAGTCGAAGCCCCCTCAAGAGCAGCGTCTTTGCCCCCTTGGTGCCTTGTTGTGTCGAGGTGGCAACTCCCGCCAAGGAATCCACATTGCGAAGGTTGGGTCTGACCCGGTGGTTTTGGTCGAACACGAACGCCACTCCAGGTGCCAGCACTTTCTCCAGCCAACCCTTGAGAAGAGGAGGAACCAGTCCCAGATATGCCTCGAAGACGAAGGTGAGCGAGTGGGCCTCGACGACCTGACGGGCGTAGTCCTCAACTATTGGATCTAGCAGCGGGTCGTTGGTGTGATAGGCCCGGCGTTCCTCGGGGGACATGAAGGCCTGAAATCCCTCGGCTGCCAGATCGAGGACCGTGGTTTCGTACCTGGCAGCCAAACCCGCCGCAGCCGCCTCTGCCAGTTGCCGGTGATACCCACCAGGGGTGGCCAGCACTACCAGGGCCGATGGTTGTGTCACCAGGCGCATTATCGACGGCTCGGCCCGGTGACCGCCAGGTGTCGGAAAGGCTATGGTGCGAACAGTGGCCGTCCAGCTCAACACCCTGCTTGATCTATATCGTGATATGTGGACTATCCGTGCCTTCGAACAAGGTCTGGAGCGTGAGTTTCAGAAGGGCAATGTGCCAGGGATGCTTCACACCGGGCTGGGACAGGAGGCCACCCAGGCGGCGCTGGCGGCCCATCTCCAAAAGACCGATGCCTTCTTTCCCGACCATTGTTGCCATGGGATCAACGCCCTTGCCCAGGAGCGTCACAAGGGCAATGGACGAGCGATCATGGCCGAGCTCTTTGGGAGGGCCACCGGTGTTTGCAGCGGCAAGGGGGGCAGTCTTCATTCGGCCGATCCAGAGGTCGGCAACTTCGGCGACAACGCCGTCGAGGGCTCATATATGGCAACCGTGTTGGGTGTTGCCCTGGCGTTTCGGATGCGGGGCCAGCCTCGGGTGGCGTGCTGTGTGATCGGCGATGGCACAGTTGGTCGCGGGGAATTCCACGAAAGTCTCAACATGGCGAAGATCTGGGAGTTGCCCGTTCTCTATGCCTGCGTCAATAACGGGTACGCCATCTCGACGCCGGTGGCCGAGGCCCATGCCACGGGTGACATCGTCGAGTTGGTGGAGGGTTACCGGATCCCCAACGAGCAAGTCGACGGCAATGATTTCGAACTCGCCTATCAGGCGGTGGAGCGGGCCGTCGGCAGCATCAGAGCCGGACGGGGACCCTACTTTCTCGAGTTCAAGACCTGGCGCTGGCAGGGAATGTTCTCCGGAGAGTTTCGGCCTGCCGAGGAGATCAGGTACTGGAAGGAGGAGCACGAACCCATCAAGCTGGCCCGGACCCACCTCCTCGAAACCGGAGAAGTCGATGACGAGGAGCTGACTCGGATCGAAGATGAGGAGAAGGCGAAGATCGAAGACTGGATCGGTCTGGCTCTGGCGAGCCCAATGCCTGATCCCGCCAAGGCCACCCAAGATGTCTACGTCGGTTGGGGAGTGGAGGGCCGATGACCACTACCGAGGCGCCTCCGCGCACCAAAACGATGGTGGCGGCTCTCAACGAAGCCCTCGATCTGGCGATGGCCGAGCATCCCGAGATGTTCTTGATCGGCGAAGACATTGGGGTGATGGGCGGCGATTTCGGAGTTACTCGCAACCTGTTCAAGAAGTACGGTGCGGAACGAGTTCGTGACACCCCGCTCTCGGAGGCGGCGATCATCGGAACCTGTGTCGGGGCGGCGATGGTGGGAATGCGCCCGGTCGCCGAGATCATGTTCGCCGACTTCCTAGGGGAGTGCTTCGACCAAATCGTCAACAACGCCGCCAAGATGCATTACATGTTCGACGGCCAATTCAAGGCATCGATAGTTATAAGAACGGCTGCCGGGGGCGGTTTCGGCGGTGGTCCCCATCACTCACAGTCGGTGGAGGGGTGGTTCCTCAACGTGCCCGGTTTGGTGATAGTGGCCCCGGCTACTCCGGCCGATGCCAAAGGCTTGCTCATCGCGTCGATCGAGAACGACAACCCGGTGCTCTTCTTGGAGCACAAGGCCCTTTACTCGATGAAGGGTGAAGTGCCCGAGGGCTACTACCGGACGCCGTTGCGGGAGGCGGCGGTGCGGCGTCCAGGTGGCGACGTCACGATTGTTGCCACCATGCGCATGGTGCCAGAGGCGCTGGCGGCGGCCGATGCGCTGGCAAGCGATGAGATCGACTGCGAGGTGATCGATTTGCGCACCATCCGCCCATATGACACCGAGGCGATCCTGGCCTCGGTCACCAAGACCGGTCGGGCGGTGGTCGCCATCGAGGCGCCCAAGACGGGTGGTTTGGCCGCCGAACTTTCGGCCACGATCGGCGAGGAGTGCTTTCGGCAGCTGAAGGCACCGGTCGAACGGGTGGCCGGGGTCGACGCCCCGATCCCTTTCTCACTGGTGTTGGAAAAGTACGTGCTGCCGGGACGCGACGAGGTGGCGGCCGGAGTCAGAAAGGTGCTGGCCGGTGGCACATGAGGTGATCCTTCCCAAATGGGGTCTGACCATGGAGGAAGGGACGATTTCAAGCTGGAGCAGGAACGTCGGCGAAGCGGTGACGGAGGGTGAAGTGATAGCCGTGATCGAGACCGACAAGATCGAAACCGAGCTCCCCTCACCGACCAGTGGAGTGTTGACGGCTCGGTTGGTTGAAGAAGGCGCCACCGTCCCGGTGGGTACGGTGATAGCCATCATCGAATGAACCGCTTCACCGGCAAGGTGGTCCTTGTCACCGGTGCTTCCCGGGGGATAGGTGCCGCCACCGCGATGGCCTTCGCCCAAGAAGGCGCCAAAATTGCGGTCAACTACCGGGCCGACCTGGCCGGTGCCGAACAGACCAAGGCTGCGATCGAAACGGCAGGGGGGGTGGCGATGCTGACCCCCGGCGACATCGCCGTTACGGCCGAGATCGAGCGGATGGTTGCCGCCATCGAGGCCCAGCTGGGTGCCATCGATGTCCTCATCAACAACGCGGCCGTCGCCAACCGCTCCAACTTTCTCGATCTAACCCTCGACGAGCTGGACCTGTTGTGGTTAACCAATGTTCGGGGCGTCTTTCATCTCAGCCAGCGGGTGGCAAAAGGCATGACCGAGCGCGGCGCGGGGGTCATCATCCACCTGTCCTCGATCCTCGCCCGGCTGGCTGTTCCGTCTCGGACTGCCTATTGCACCACCAAGGCGGCTATCGAAGGCATGACTCGAGCGATGGCAGTCGACCTGGCCCCTTTCGGGGTCAGGGTCAACGCCGTGGCCCCTGGTCTGGTGTCCACCGAAATGTTGCTGTCAGGCATGCCCGACCCCGATCTGCAAGCCACGATCCAAAGCTACATACCGGGCGGGCGCTTCGGTTATCCGGCCGAGGTAGCTTCGGTCATCCTGTTTCTGTGCAGTGATGACGCCGCCTACATCAATGGTTCGTTGATACCAGTCGATGCCGGGTTGTCGGGTCGGGAGGCGGGACCCCCGAGGTGA
>Ga0247727_10017475_pt1 | contig 11417 bp, 10 predicted proteins | sample WisWelCaveWW1625_FD_202498 | JGI IMG/M metagenome (GOLD analysis project Ga0247727, IMG submission 202498) | Biofilm microbial communities from Wishing Well Cave, Virginia, United States - WW16-25 | ecosystem: Environmental > Aquatic > Deep subsurface > Groundwater > Cave microbial mat | place... | reverse complement strand
GCCAAGCGCAAATGAGGGTCCTGGTCAACACCAACCGGCACAACTGTCGGAATTGGACCTTCAAACTCAGGCAATTGAGGATGCAACATATCAGAAGCCTGCAATAAAGAAGCAGTCATTTTCGCAGGAGAAATATCACCATAAACAGCCTTGAATTCGTTGAACGTTGCGTTTCTTGAAAGCATGCTGGCAAGAGAATAATAAGCACTTGACTTCTTACCATCTTTTGAACGCTTTGACTGGAAATAAAAGTCACAGTTCTTCGGCTCAAGTCCTAATGCAATGTAGTTGAGCAGGTATTCCTCAACAGCGGTCTTATGGAGCTCTGCCAAATCAGGAATTCTGGTATTATACGCTTCAATATCAGCAACAGTCACGTATAGCTTGGCACCAAGCTTTTGATAGAAAATCATCTGGTCAGCAACAAGCTTATGCCCAAAATGAAACTTGCCGGAAGGCATCAATCCTGTCATCATCACAAACGGCTGCTTCTTCTCAACTGCTTCAACAATACGCTGAAAATCGCGCTGCGCGAAAATAATGTTTCTTCTAAACAACACGTTATCAAACTGCTTCGGAAGCTCAGGCATATGCTTTAATCCAAATTCGTGAATCAAACGGTCATAATCAACAGACCCCTTTACTTCCCAAGGCGTAATCACCAGTTTTTCTGCCATATATGAAAGATAAGAAGGAGGGTATTAAAAGATTACTGTGCCGGCTTTTCCTGCTTTGCCTTTACGGCAGAATCATACTTATTCTTGAAAGCCGGATCAAGTTTATATAATATATCAGCGTAATTCACCTTGTACTTAATCTGATGCCTCATGATTTCTTCCATGATGAACGGATTTGGAAGCGATAAAAATTCCTTAAGCCCGGATTTCTTGCTTGACTTTAATTTTTCATTCAAATCGACTTTCATTTTTTCAAAATTGCCGCTATAATTGACGGCCAGTTCTATCAACAGCGTCCTCTGCTCAGATGTTGTTCCAATAGCATCCGCGACAGCACTGAGATTTCTTATTATGTACTCAATTGTCTCATATCTTTCATGCGATGCTTCCTCTTTCAATTTATTAACTTCTGCACTGTAATCATTGCGCATTTTATTAAGTTCAGTTGCCACATAATTTTTGCTTTCTTCAAGGGTGTCTTTAGCAGGCTTTTCAAGTTTATTCAGCGCTTCACCTATTCTCTTATCGATAGATTGCAGAAAATCCTTTTCCTTTTGCACATATTTCTTGTCAATTTCCGCATACGTCCTTGTGAGATAATCCTTAATTTCCTTATACAGCGCATCGCGGTCATTCTTTATCTGCTCAGCCTTGATGGCGTTAGCCGCAGCTGATCTTGCGGCAGCCGCAGATTCTTTTACTGATTCAGCAGTTTTTTTAACGTCCTCATGAATGCTATTTGCAATCTGCTGCATTTCTGTGATTTTTCTCTCGCCTTTATCAAGGAACTCCTTATTGCCAGCCTCGATTGCAGCCATCCTTTCTTCAAGAGACTTCTTTTTGCGTTCCGTATGATACCCGAATTCGGAAACAACCTCTGTCAGTTCTCCTTTTGACTTCTGCACCTTATTGTTAAGAGCTCCGTTAATGTCGTCAATAACTTGCTTAAGAACTTCTTCAACTAGCCAATTCTTCTGGGCTTCACGTCGCTTTGCAAAATATTCTGTAATATAGCTAAAAGGCCACATATCCACTCCCAAGTAACAGCACTAAGAAGAGGCTTTATAAAGGTTTCGACGTAATGTTTAAATGGCGCGCCTGCATTTTTAAAGCTTTAAAGAGATGCACGCGCACATTGAGAAATAGTTACTCCCATTTGTCCAGAAATATCTGCTCTTTCGGCTGGCCAAGCTCTGTTAATTTGGCCTCGACCACTTCGACCATCTCCGGCGGGCCGCACAAATAAACCTGGCATCCTTTCTTAAAATACTTGTGCAGGAAAGTCTGCACCCTGCCGCGCTCACCAGCCCAGTGAGGAAACTGGTCAACATATAAAGTTTGCGACCTAAATTAGAGCCAAGGAGTCATACGAATTATGTCCATCAAAGTAAACTCATAGTCCATAAGCCTGCGCAATCCTTCAGCATCAAACTTCCTGAAATTCCGGACAAATGCGTCAAATCGGTTATTGGGAATCGAGTAAGTGCGATGAGTTACAAATAATCCAATCTTGTGATATTTGCCCATTTCCGCCCATTTTTTATCGTAAGCATAGAGTCGGCTTGCAGAAGCATCATTCACATTAAGAGCATTAATTGCTGTTTCGGCCGCAAACTGACCTGAAGACATTGCGTACCTTATGCCCTCAGCAAGCACTGGATGAATACTACAGACCGCATCCCCGATGGCCATAAAATTATCAGTGCTTCTTTTACGAATATCTCCAAAAAACGCGTCTCCGCCGTGCATTACTCCGATCTTGCCATTCCGTAAGCGCGGATCCTCAGAAATCCACTTCTTAAGATATTCAAGATTCGAACCCTTACCGTTATTTTTCTTATAAAACTCGGGCATCCAGCAATTCCCAACTTTGGCCTTATTTTTCCCAATAGAAAAAATCCAAGAATACCCGCCAGGCGCATAATCGTGATCAAATTTTAATACGATGGCATTCTGACACGGCAGGTTAAGCCCATCCATTTCAAACTCCATGCCAACCCAATGCGTCTTTGGATCAATAACGCGCAAACCAAGCTTTGTTGCCAGAATACTTGTCGGACCTGTCGCATCAATAATGATTTTTCCCCTGGCAGACTGAACGCCATTCGCGTCCGCATACTGCACGCCAACCACTTTTCCGTTTTCAATTAAAGGAGTCTGAACAGAAGCACTCTTTCGAAGTTCTACATTCATCTTCACTGCATCCTCCGCAAGAAATGTTTTCAACTTGCCAAAATCCAAAACACACATCCCAATAGGAATCTTAGTCTGCTCAGCAGGCCCTTCAAAAATAATCGAGTCTGTCCTGCACTGGACAATCTTTTCAGGCAAATCAAACTTCCGCAGAACATCCAACTCAGTCCCGCCAGTGGATTTGTTCGGATCTCCAAGCTTCGCGCTTTTTTCAAGAAGAAGAACAGAATATCTGGAATTCTGAGCAATATAACGCGCACACTGCGCGCCCGCAGGACCAGCGCCTGCAATTATCACATCATAATCAGTCATTCCCACTTGTCCTCGTGAATGAGCTCGTGCGGCTGGCCAAGCTCCTCCAATTTTTGGTTTACTGCTTCTACCATTGGCGGAGGACCGCAAACGTACACATCATAACCTTTCTTAAAATACTTGTGCAAAAAGGTCTGCGCCCTGCCACGCTCTCCTTCCCATTGCGGATAGCCCTCAACAGTAATTGTAGGAACAAGCTTTAGGCCTTTCAAACTCTCCAACTCTTTCCTGTAAATGAAATCAGAAGGAGTTTTCATACTGTAAATAAGCACTACTTCCTTGCCTTCTGACAATGCCTGGTGAATCATCGACCTGAAAGGAGCAATCCCAGTACCGCCGGCGATGAACAAATACTTTTGCGCTGGCCTTAACCAGAACATTCCATAAGGACCATCAAGATGAACTTTGCTGCCCGGCTTCAAATCCTGCAAGTGAGCGCTCAGCGCATGACCGCGGGCCACGCAAAGCTCAATATAAGGCTCATCAGGCAAAGAAGCTATGCTGAATGCACGCCTTAAAGGTTTGTTATTCTCGCCAATAAAATCATCACACCAGACGCCAACCCATTGGCCCGGCTTGAAGGCCAACTTCTGAGGAAACTCCAATCTTATCAGCTTCACACGCGGAGTTTCCTGAAGCACCTCTTTTACAGTCGCATCAATCTTCATAATGTTTATTAACAGATAACGGCTTAAAAGCATTATGGAAAAAGCAACATGTCGGAAATCCACAGTAGTGAACAATAATTGCGTGGATTTCCGAGCATGCTCGCAAATGCGCACAAACAAATACATACGCGCATTTGCGACATTCGGCGCAGGATGCTTCTGGCACGTTGAAGAAGCATTCAGAGAAATAAAAGGAGTAGTGAAGACGGAAGTCGGATACATGGGCGGCGAGATGAAAAATCCGACATATGAAGACGTTTGTACGGATGAGACTGGACACGCTGAAGTTGTGCAATTGGAATTTGATTCAAAAGTTGTGCCGTACGAGAAATTATTGGAAGTTTTCTGGATGATACACGACCCTACGCAGAAAAACAGGCAAGGGCCTGATGAAGGAACACAATACAGAAGCGCAATATTTTACCATACTGAAGAGCAAAAGAAGAAAGCAGAGAAAAGCTTGAGAGAAGAACAGAAAAGACGTAAGGAAAAAATTGCCACAGAGATAGTCAAAGCAGGCACGTTATACAAAGCAGAAGAATACCATCAGAAGTACCTGATGAAGCGCGGATTGAAGACGTGCGGGATTTAATTACTTACAAGTCTTGCACTTCGCCCGAACTCTTTCCTGCGCAATCTTCAAAGCAGCAGCGCGAGGAATAACGCCTTCGTTCTTTGCGCGCTCAAGAGTCAGCTCAGTATTCTTCGTAATCTTTTCCTCGACAGTCTTGAACATCTGCTCCTCTGTACCGCCGATGTATTCCATATAACTTGAAATAACACCGCCTGCATTTGCGACAAAATCGGGAACAACAAGCACGCCCTTCTTTGCCAAAGCTTCCTCTGCTTCTGTTGTGGTAGCAATATTGCTGCCCTGCACGATAAGCTTGGCCTTAATCTTGGGCACGTCAGCAACGCCAAACAAGTCAGGAATTGCTGCAGTAATGAACACGTCAACATCCTGGAAGCAAATGTCCTTATTAGGCAAAACTTTGCCTCCATAAGCAGTAACAGTTCCCTTGGACTTCTTGACTTCAAATAATTTCTTGACATCAATTCCTTCAGGAACAACAAGAGTGCCCTTGCTGTCAGAAATGGCAACGAGCTTAGCGCCAGCTTCAGACATGAACTTGCAGACAAATTCGCCAACATTGCCGTAACCTTCAACAGAATACGTAACACCCTTGATATCCATGCCCATATGCTTCAACGCCACTTTAATCGCGTGGAAAACGCCCCAACCGGTAGAGCCAAGCTCGTGCGGAAGACCTCCAAGTGATTTTGGTTTTCCAGTGCAGGATTTAGCAATATCGCCATTAGCTTTCGCAAACACTTCCATATCGTGCTCTGCCATGTTGATGTCAGGACCCGCACAATAATTCAGAGGCACAACGCCCTTCAATAATCTTGAGAAAGCAGCAACCCACTCTTCTTTTTGCTGAGGAGTCAGCTTTTTAGGATCGCCCATAATGCCTGACTTAGCTCCGCCAAAAGGCAGGTCTGCCATTGCATTTTTCCAAGTCATTGTTCTTGCAAGCCTGAAAACTTCATTCTTGTCAACAGTCGGCGTGAAACGAATTCCTCCTTTTCCAGGGCCCAGAGCAGTGTTGTCAACAACCAGAACTCCTCTCATTCCAAGCTTTGGATGGTATACTTCAACAATTCTTTCCGGACCAAAATCATCAAACATTTTTTCTTCCATTTTTCTCACCCTAAATCAGTTTTTCACCAGTTTCTTCGTCATAAATGTGAATGACCTGAACAGGGCAGACTTCTGCTGCCTCCTTGTTTACAGCCAAAACATTCTTGCCCTCTTTTGACAATTGGCTTTCCTTGATGATAAGTATTTGATTTCCGTTATCATCAAGCTTATGGCCTACTAAATCTGCCTTGCCGTCATCTTTCATGACCCAGAATTCAGGAGCAACAGCAGCGCACGCGGCAGCGCCGATACAATTCTTTCGCTCAAAGACAATCCTATACGTCCTTTCTTTTTTCTCAACCATCACAAAAAAAGTCAGGCATAGAAGTTATAAACTTTTCTAAAATAACTCATCCACATCGACTATTAACTGCCTGTTTTCATAGCCGGCTTCAGGGTCGTGCCAAAAGCGGATTTTCTCCTCCCCAAGCTGCCAGCACAAGAATGCATCATTGCCGTTAACTTTGAACGGAAAATCAACAAGACCGTCATCGATATCCTTGACAATCACTCCAACCTCATTCAAACTTTCAATAACCTTGTAGAATTGATAATACAGCCTGTGGAACTGCTTGTTGGCCTTAACTTGCTCTGTCACGAAATAATGAAAGCCTTCATCACTGCTTACTTCAAGAACAACCTCATTAGTTTCCAGCAGCCAGGCAATCTTGTCGCGCAGGCGCTGGGCTTTTTTGAGCAATTTTTCAACAAGGGGTATGGCGTTTTCCGCTTCCTCAATGGTGAAAAATCTCATTGTCCTCCTCTTTGTAATATCGGTAAAACTCTTTGCCCCTTTAATATTTTTCGGCTTCAATTCCAGTTTTCCAACGCATCAATCAATAATCTGACCCCAAAGCCAGTGCCGCCTTTTCTAACATATTCCGAATCAATATCAGACCAGCTGACTCCTGCAATATCAATATGCGCCCATGGAGTCTTGTCGACAAAATTGGAAAGGAAAATGCCCCCGACAATCGAGCCTGCCATCTTGGGCATCGTGGACATGTTGAAAACATCAGCAATTTCCGACTTCACCAGCTCCTGATACTCAGGCCAGAAAGGCAGCTGCCAAAGACGCTCTCCAGTAGCACTGCCTGACTTAATAAGACTGCTAATAAGCTTGTCATCTTTTCCCATAATGCCCGCACACACGTGACCAAGAGCGACCCGCACTGCGCCGGTAAGCGTCGCAAGATCTATCATAGCGTCCGGCTTAACATTTTTTTCAGTATAAGCAAGCGCATCCGACAATATGACGCGGCCTTCTGCATCAGTATTGCCAATTTCAATCGTCTTGCCGTTGTATGCCGTAACCACGTCGCCTGGCTTGTACGCATCCATTCCAAGCATGTTCTCGGTTGCGGCAAAAACTCCCACGACGTGAGCTTTAAGCTTCAATATTGCAGCTGCCTTGATTGTCGCAAGCACTGTCGCAGCGCCTGCCATATCCTCTTTCATCGTAATCATGCCGTCAGCCGGCTTAATGTCAAGACCGCCAGAATCAAAAGTAATTCCCTTGCCCACCAAAGCTATTTTTTTCTTACCGCCGCCGTTATACTCCATAATAACGAAGCGCGGCTCGTTAACACTTCCGCGGTTTACAGCGAGCAGCGCAGTGAGACCAATTTTTTCAATCGCTTTTTTGTCGTAAACAGTAACTTTAACACCCAACTTCTCAAGCTTCCTTGCTTCATCTGCCAAGTCCGCCGGCTTTAGATTGCTTGCCGGCTCATTCACCAAATCCCTGACCATATTCGCGCATTCACCGAGAACGGCGCCTTTTTTCACGCTGTCATGAACTCCGTCGCCAACCAATGTAACTTGTGAAATAACTTTGATCTTGGCCCGGTCAACAGTCCTGTATTTCAGATACTGATAAGCTCCAAGCACACTGCCTTCTGAAACTGCCTGCGCGCGCTCATTTTTAGTTGTACCTTTAATATCGAAATCGTGCAAGGTGGTTGAGTATTCTGTAATGCCGCAGAAGTCTCTTATAATCTTTGCACTCAAGCCTGCAGCACGCCTTAAAATTTCCAATGTAACGTCCTCTTTCTTTCCAAGCCCAAGCAATAGAATATTCTTTGCAGGAATCTTGTCCAACGTAGAAATAACCCTGAACTGCTGCCATTCGCCCTCGAATTCCTTGCCCTTGATTGTGTGCGCGATGGCCCCATGCAATTTCTCATCAACAGCTTTCAATTCGGCAGGCAATTTTTCTGCAGGCGCGAACAAGCCAACAACAATTAGCTCTGTTTTGAAAGAATCAAGCTTTGCATCAACAACACTGACTTTTGTCACAGGAAATTATTATTACAACTTATTTATAAGGTTTGTGGATATTGTAAATTTTAACTGGCCGGCTTAATTGTGTACGACCGTGTGCGACCAAGCACGGAAAGGCATCCCCTTCTTTCCATTTTCCAGGCGGCGCAACAATTTCTTCTTCGGATATTGTCATATGCTGCTGCAAATATTTCCTTGCTGCTTCTATTGTATCAAAAGTCATATGGTGCGAAGGAATCTTTGGACCAGTCGGCAGACTGACGATTGCATTTGGATTACCAAGTTCATCTGCAAGTTCCCAGAACTTATTAGGATTTTCAAGATGCTCGACTGCTTCTATTCCCACCAAGAGCTTTCGCGCTCCCTTACTTTTTGAGACAATAGCGTCAATTGTTGCATCATCGTGCAAGTCCCCAATTATGATTTTTGCTTTTGTTGAACGATGCCGCCATTTATCATTTATGTATTTCAGAATTTCCTCTGACACGATTCCAGCTGATTCGAATTTATCGACAAGAACATACTCAGGAAACAACCTGTGGCTGTTTTCCTCGTTCCAGCGAATTGGCAAATAAGGAAGGCTGAAGCCTATGTCAATCATTTCATCTGGCTGGACTTCGTAATCCTTGTCTGGAAACTGCTTAAACACTAAATCAAATCTTTTGCCAAACCAATCCCGCCTATCCAGGAAAGTTGCCAGATGCACCAGGCGAGTATCTATACGACTGTATATCTCATTATCATACCCCTGGAAATTATTTCTATAGAAGTCCAGGCTCGCATTAAGCTGCTCCGGCGTAATTCTAAACGCCTGCATCAAATGCTTAAGCAGAGGATTGTCAGTAACTTGTTTCATTTTGTCACTACTGCAGGATAGATATTATATAAATTTTACTATAGCTTGGCCCACTCCTTCTGCAGGAACAACGCATCCTCTTCAATATTCGGGCTTTCTGTGATTACAACGCCCTTAATCTTGAATTCTTTCCACGCTTTCAGCATATCTTTCCAGTTGAAATCAGAATCTGCAAAGTTCAGATGATTCTTCTCGCCCTTAGGGCCATAGTTAATCCCGCAGCACTGGATGTGCATATTATCTAATGCTTCCCTGCCAAGACCTTTCTCAATTTGGGAAAGAATATCTCTAAATTCTTCCAAAGTGTTATTCTTGCCGTTATATCTCGCGTGCAAATGGGCAAAATCAACGCAAGGCAGAACTTGCTCGACTTCTTGAGAGAGTTTAATTGTCTCCTGCAAATCGCCCCATTGAGTCTCTTTGCCAGTTGTTTCCGGCCTAATCCAAATTTTAACGCCTTCATCCTGCAGTTTCTTAACAACGTCTTTCACGCCGTGCGTGACAATCTCGTGCACCTTTTCTTTAGGCCGGCCAAGATAATAGCCCATATGCCACGTAATGCTATAACCGCCGCACTCGTGCATACGTCTGGCAGCAGAAAGCATCCTGTTGACAGAAGCGTGCAGTTTCTCAATTTCCTGCGCGGCCAAATTAACATAATATTGGCCATGACAAGTTAGAACTACATTTAATTCTTCAGCGACTTTCTTTATTTCTGGAGCAATCTTCTCATTCACGTGCACATTCTGCACAAATTCAAACTCCATCGCATCAAGGCCGAGTTTTCGCACTTGCTTAACGCCATTCAGAGTATCACGCGGAATAGTAGACATGGGAATTCCAGGACTGCCGAACAAAAGAGATTTCATGACAGAATAAGTACTATGCGCAGTTTAAAAGTTTACGCATTGCCCTGCAATTCTTCCATTCTCTTTTTATCGTAACCCATACGAATAAAAAGATAAAACCTTTCCTTCAACTTGTCTTCTTTTTTATCATAATGTTCTATCAATGCATTAAGACACTGGTAACTTTCAGCGCGCGTTCCCTGACCCACACCGCGTTTCCAGACCTCTACCTGAAGATCGTCCTTCAGAACATCAAGAGATTTTTTCAATCCATCATATTTTGGACCAATGTTCTCTCTTTTCAATGTTACAAACGTCTCGCTGATACCTTCAACACTGCTCTTATAATAATCGATGCGTTCTTTCGAAATAGACCGTATGCTATTTTCTTCTGCAGGATCATTTTTCTCCTGCACTTCCTTTGCCAGTTCACCAACCAGCTCATCCGTGCTCTTTATCAGCTCATCCAAAACTCCAATATGGCCCTTCTTTGTCTTCAATACTTCCAAATACTTTTCAACACGCCCGGCATAAACATCTTTTTTCTCAGGAGTGAAAAGCGGATTTTCAAGAAGTTTTGACATATCATTTGCAGTCTTCAGCATAATGTAAATGTCGCCCTGATTTTCTGCATTCTTATGATCGCGATCGAGTTTGCTGAATTCAGTCAGCAAGTAAAAGCCTGCAACCCACTTCCTGCCATCGCTGGCCTCCGGAAGAACAGCACTCAAATGATTTGCACTATCATATTGCTTCACAGCCGATTCAACATCACTCTCAAGCAATTTCTCTCCAGAAAGAAGAATTTCCTCTATCTTCTTTTCAAAAGTCTGCGTCAGAGAATTCATCTTGGTTTTAGAACTTGAAGGCATCAGCGCCTGGTCGATTTGCTTGTAAAATCCAGCAGCATCTTCCAGCTTTTCGTTTTTGAGCGCTTCCTCTGCTTTAGTAAACAAGGCATCATATTCCTGCTCAGACATTCTTGTAGCGCGCCTTTTCTTGCGCTCCTGAACAACCCTGAGACCACTTGCGGCCCAAGACTTGTACTCCTCAGCATCCTGCAGTCCAACTTTTGTACTCGGCACAGGCGCCCTGGAAGCAATATTTGCCTTGCTATAGACTTTGCTTAAATGCTCAACCGATTCCTGATATAACTCCTCACGCGATTCATCATTGAACGGCAGAATATCAGCAAGCGAAGCAAGTGTTCGTCCAAGCAAATACTTCTTTCCAATAACTCCTTCCTCATCTTTTTCGTCCATTTTTTTAAGATCTGTTCTTTGAGTATCAGTCAATGTCTTCAAATGGGTAATCATTTCTGCCTGCTGCGCCTTTTCAGCCTCAGTCAGCTCACGCGCCCTAACTAGATGTTTCTCGATAAGCATCTCCAAACGCGGAATAATCATAGAGAAATTAGGGCGTTCTGTTGGATTTTTAGCGCACAATACTCTGTGAATCAGTTCTTGGTAATCCTCGCTTGCAATTCCAGTTCTTTTCCGTATCGCTTCGATATGAGCTTTATCTTTTTCAACCGCAGGATCAAACGCAGAGGTACGCTCCTTCAAGCCTTCCTCAATCGCCTCATTCAGCCAAAGCTCGTGAGTCATCTGATCATTCAAACGATCACCGATAAGCCCCATCCTCTGCTCAAATGACAAGTTATCAGAAACAAAAGTGCGCTTCTCTGTAGGAGGAATTTTCGAATGCGCGTTATAGGCAGTGCACGCCCAGGCATAAACATCGGCTTTCGGACCAACATCCTTGGCATCTGCAGCCTGTTCAGGCGCCATGTAAAAAGGAGTTCCAAGGAACATCTTTTCCTGAGTAACGCCTTTATGAGTTTTATCCACAGTTTTTCCAATGCCAAAGTCAATAAGA
>Ga0247727_10017474_pt1 | contig 11418 bp, 11 predicted proteins | sample WisWelCaveWW1625_FD_202498 | JGI IMG/M metagenome (GOLD analysis project Ga0247727, IMG submission 202498) | Biofilm microbial communities from Wishing Well Cave, Virginia, United States - WW16-25 | ecosystem: Environmental > Aquatic > Deep subsurface > Groundwater > Cave microbial mat | place... | reverse complement strand
TGCCTGGGTGGGATTCAAACAAGTGGGCATCGAATACAAACGCGCCGCGCGCGTAGCCGGCGAGACGAAATACCCATTCCGAAAAATGTTCCGGCTCGCGATCAATGCCGTAACCGGATTTTCATACCTCCCATTGCAAGTCGCGACGTTTTTCGGGTTTATCTCGGCGAGCATCGCCATCGTTGCCATCCCTGTGGTCGCCCTCCTGCGCCTTACCGGCTCGCGTTTCTTTGAAGGGCAAACCACCACGTTGATCGCAGTCTTATTTTTGGGGGGCGTGCAACTGATCTCGCTTGGTATTCTGGGTGAATATATCGGGCGGTTATATGACGAAGCCAAGGGCAGGCCACTGTACATTGTGAGAGAAGCGCCGGAAGATTAATTTCGCATGGGGGCGGAGCATCCCGCAAGGGGACGATCTTGCTCCGCCCCTACATTTTTTTTATTCACATGTCATTTTCTTTCTTCCGCGACAAGGAATTTATCCGTGCCATGCTGGCATTGGCTGTGCCGGTTGCCTTTCAGCAATTGATCACCGCCGGGCTCAATATGATTGATGTGCTCATGGTCGGGCAGTTGGGGGAGACATCCATTGCCGCTCTGGGGCTGGCGAATCAAATCTTCTTTTTGCTGATTCTGTTTCTCTTCGGCGTGACGAGCGGTATGTCCATCTTCACCGCGCAATTTTGGGGTAAGGGCGATGTGGAAAGCATCCGCAAGGTATTGGGGATTTGTCTTGCGGTTGCAATCTCTGTCGCATTTTTATTTTCCCTGGCGGCGACATTAATTCCCGAAGCCCTGATGAGTTTTTACACCGAAGACTCTGAGGTCGTCAAACTCGGTAGTGATTATCTGCGGATCGCCGGGTTGAGTTATGTCTTGATGGCAATCTCAGTTTCGTATATTTCGATCCTGCGAAGCGTCACTCAGGTGGCCATCACGGTTATGGTTTCTGTTCTGGCTTTAATTCTGAAAACGATCCTTGCTTATCTGCTGATCTATGGCATTGGAATATTTCCTGAGTTGGGTGTGCGCGGCGCGGCAGTCGGCACAAGCGTGGGATGGGCGTTTGAATGTGTTCTGTTGTTGATACTTGTATATGCGAGAAAGACCCCGCTCGCGGGGAATCCGTTTACCTTCTTTCAATTTGATCGGGCATTTATGGGGAAGGTCTTGCGGACATCCATGCCCGCCGCCTTGAACGAAGTGCTGTGGTCGGTTGGAATCACAACCTATAACGCGGTCTATGCGCGCATTGGCACAGATGCCATTGCCGCGATCAACATCAATGCCGCGATTGAAGAACTGATGTTTGTATTGTTTATTGGCCTGGGGAATGCCTGCTCTGTGATGGTCGGCAACAAGATCGGCGCGGGCGATAAAGATGTTGCCTATGAATATGGTCGTCGCTTTACGATCCTAGGCGTGCTCGCCGCAATCCTAGGCGGGATGGTCGTATTCAGTTCAAGGGAGGTCGTCATCAACATGTATGAGATCTCGCCTTCCTCTGCGCAGAATCTTCGCGGCATCATGCTGGTCTACGCGTTGTCCGCGTGGCTGCGTGTTTTCAACTTCATGCTGTTCATCGGCGCGTTGCGCGCGGGCGGCGACACGCGCTATGCCATGTTCACCGAATTATTTTCGATCTGGCTGATCGGCGTCCCGTCCGCGCTCATTGGCGGATTCGTTTTGCATCTCCCTGTCTATGGAGTATATGCGACGGTGCTCATCGAAGAGGTTGTGAAAGCAGTGATCATTTTGCGGCGCTACCTCTCGCGTCAATGGATTCATGACCTCGTCAACGTGACCGGGAACGAACTGCCCGCCTCTTTTTCAACGCCTGAAACTGACTCCTGATTTCTCGTAACATTTCCTCGGCTATAATCGCTTCATGAAGCGCGGAATGTTCTTTTACCTCCTGTTTTTATTCGCTTGCGCTTCATACACTCCCATGTCTATTTCAGGAGAAAACAACATGCCTGAACTTCGTTACCTTGCTCTGGGTGACTCGTACACCATTGGCGAAAGTGTTCCCGAAAACGAGCGTTGGTCCATGCAACTTGCCTCCCTAATCAAATCCTCCCCCCAATTTGGGGGGACCGAAGGTGGTGTCGAAATCACCATTATCGCCCGCACCGGCTGGACAACAAACGAACTGTGGGAAGGCATCCAGGCAAGGAAAATAACTCCGCCATATGATTTAGTGTCACTGTTGATTGGGGTGAACAATCAATATCGTGGCTACGATATTGACGAATATCGCGAAGAGTTTGTCTTTCTCTTGAATAAATCTATCGAATACTCAGGCGGGAACGCAAACCGCGTCGTTGTTTTATCCATCCCCGATTGGGGAGTGACGCCTTACGCCGGAAGCCGCGACAGCAAACAAATTGCGGTGGAAATCAACCAGTTCAACGCCGTGAACAGGGAAGAAACCGATAAGGCAGGCGCGCACTACATTGACATCACGCCCATTTCGCGCGAAGCGGTCAATGACTCAACATTGATCGCCGGCGACGGTTTGCATCTCTCGGGCAAGATGTATGCCGAATGGGCGAAACTTGCCCTGCCAATTGTGTTGGAGATTCTTGGCGAATGAAATCTGATTAATTTATACAGGCAGGCACGGAGACAGGTAGACATGCAGTACATACGTATACACGTGTCGCCTGGTTCCTTGTTTACCTGTGTACTTGTTTCCGTGTCTACTTATATTCCCACCCAAAGGAGAACCCCATGCCCGAAATCAGTTACAACAAATTGCAAGACTACCTCACTTCCCTCGTGCCGCCGCGCGAGCCCGAAATGGAGAAAATGGAAGAGTATGCCGAGAAGCATGGCTTTCCCATCATAGATGCAGCGTGCGGGTATTACTGCTATCAACTTGCCCGCATGATCGGTGCGAAGTCCGTGTTTGAGTTGGGATCAGGATACGGCTATTCCACGGCGTGGTTTGCAAAGGCAGTTCGTGAAAACGGGGGAGTCGTTGTCCATCACACCGTCTGGGATGAGAAACTTTCAAGCAAGGCGAAGGAATATCTCTCCAAACTTGGCTTCGATGATTTGGTCGAATACCATAATGCAGAGGCGGTGGAGACTCTCCGGCAAACCGCTGGCACCTTCGACATCATCTTCAACGACATTGACAAGGAAGGCTATCCCGACTCGCTTCCCGTCGTCAAGAGCAAACTGCGTTCAGGCGGATTGCTCATCATTGACAACATGATCTGGCACGGGCAAATCCTCGACCCGAACGACCACGAGAAAACCACCGAAGCCATCCGCCGCTTCACCCATGACGTGACGACTGACCCCGATTGGATCGTTTCCCTCACCCCCATCCGCGATGGGATGATTGTGGCGTATAAAAAATAACATCCAACCATCGGTTGGTCGAGTAGTCCCGCGTGCTTTTTCCTGACATCGTGCGTTAGGACGGTGCGCGGGACGTATCGGGACTGCCTCATTTCAAGGAACCTCCATGCCCTACAACTTCGACCACATCCCAAACCGCCGTAACCCAAACGTATTAAACAAATGGACCTATTATCCGAAAGATGTGCTTCCGATGTGGGTGGCCGATATGGACTTCCCAGCGCCGCCGCCGATCCTGGATGAACTCCGTAAAGTTGTGGAGCATGGTGTTCTCGGCTACGAATTAGCGTCGAGGGCCTTGCAAGAAACAGTCGCCGCACGCATGGACTACCTGTATCGCTGGAAGGTAAAGCCCGAGTCGGTGGTTGCTGTGACGGGGATCGTGACCGGGTTCAACGTCGCGGCGCGCGCGTTCAGCTCGCCGAAAAAGGGAATCCTTGTCCAGCCGCCTGTTTACAACGAATTCCATGAGGTGAAAAATAATGTTGGGATTCCGCAAATCGACGCGCCTCTCGTGAAACGAGTCAACGGGAATATTTTGAGTTATGAAATTGACTGGGGCGTTTTCAAGAAACAGGTTCGGAAAGCAGGCATATTCCTGTTGTGTAACCCGCACAACCCGCTGGGAGTCACCTTCTCGCGCAAAGAACTGTCTCGCATGGCGGAGATTTGCATCGAGAACAATGTCTTGATTGTCTCGGACGAAATCCATTCCGAGTTATTGCTCGATGGGAATCAGTTCACACCCCTGGCGAAATTGTCTTCCGAGATCGCGAAGCACACGATTACATTGATTGCCCCGTCCAAGACCTTCAATGTGCCGGGGCTTTTCTGTGGGTTTGCGATCATCCCCAACAAGGAATTGCGCGAAAGATACAAAAAGGAAGTCGAACGCCTGCGAATCCACGTCAACAGCCTGGGTTTGCACGCCGCGCGGATTGCGTATTCGGGTCAATGCGATGCCTGGTTGGGAGAGTTGCTCCGCTATCTCACAGGTAATCGCGATTTTCTGGTGGATTATGTGACTAAATATATGCCCGCTGTTCGTGTAACAGTGCCAGATGCGACATACCTTGCATGGCTCGACTTCACGCAATTGAACCTGAAAAAATCCCCGTTTGATATCTTTATGAAAGAAGCGAAAGTGGCGTTAAGCGATGGGAAGATTTTCGGGGCAGGCGGGGACGGGCATGTGCGCTTGAACTTTGGGACGTCGCGCCAAATCCTCGTGCAGGGGTTGGATCGAATGCGCAAAGCTCTTTATTAAACAAAAGGACGGATGGGGGTTACCCATCCGTCAATAATTTTATCCCGGTAAGGAGTGGGAGAAGTGCCTCTTTCTTTTTCGTTCGGAGAACGTTTGGTGTGAAAGCCAAAGGCTTTGACCAGTTCAGGGCATCCCAGTCCTTCCTTGTATTTGATTGTCAGGCGGAGTCTCTATGGCTACCTCCTTTCTTTCAAACACATCATACTCCTGAAATATTTACTTTAGATTAAAAACAACATACGCTTCCATTAAAATTTGATTCTTGAAACAGATGTACGAGATTATTGTTTCTTCTTCATCCTGCTAGCAAGTTTCGCGATCAATACGCCTGCGGGCGCGGCGAGTACAAATGCAAGCACACCTGTTATCAACAACCCGATGACCATATTGATGCCTATCCAAAGAAACGCATAGCCAACGGGGTCTTCTTTCACGACATTGCCGCTAGCATCCTTACATTGCAGAACGTGAGCTGTTGCCGGCTGTCTGTTTCCAAATTCATCGGTTGTTGTCGTTGCGTAGGTACGAACGTCAGGCGTTGTATTGTCGGGGCAAACGATTGCACCTGTCTGCTGGATTGCAAAATCGGTTACGGATGTGATGCCCCCGATAGCCATTGAAATTGGCAGGACGCACATGCTGATCACTCCAAATGCAATAACCCACACAAGGCAACCCGAAATTGTGCCTGCTGTCGCTTGTTTCATTTTGGTCTCCTTATATACTCGACGAGTATAATTCATTCGCCGGACCATTTTTCTTAGGAGTGACTAAATGACTACCATTGACCTGACTGTTGACAAATCTCGCCGCACGCGCGCCGTTCAACGTGCAAAAGAACGAAACATTGTCATTCCCACATATGCGCAAATGAAAGACCCCTCGAAAATTCCTGCAAAAGTAAAAGATGAATTACAAAGTATCGGACTCTGGGACATGCACCCGCGCAATCTGTTTCGGATCAACTGGCACAATCAACCCACCGCTTCAGGCGGGACGTTCGGCGGAGTCAATTACCTCGAGCTTCCCTCCACGCTGACGGGAGTCCCCGCGCGCATCATCGCCATCGTGGGGAAGTGGTTCCCGACGGGCGCGCACAAAGTCGGGGCGGCGTTTAGCTGTCTTGTGCCGCGGCTGGTCACAGGTCAGTTTGACCCGACAACACAGAAAGCGGTCTGGCCCTCCACAGGGAATTACTGCCGTGGCGGCGCGTACGACTCCGCACTGCTTGGTTGTGAATCCATAGCGATATTGCCCGAAGGCATGTCCAAAGAAAGGTTCGAGTGGCTCGCGAAAGTCGCGGGTGAAACGATCAAAACGCCCGGCTCTGAATCGAACGTCAAGGAGATCTTCGACAAGTGCTGGGAGTTGCGCAAGTCCGGGCAGGATTTGATGATCTTTAACCAGTTCGAAGAGTTTGGCAATTACCTGTGGCACTTCGAGGTGACGGGTCACGCGATGGAGGAGGTCTTCAAACAAGTGGCAGGCAAACACGGACGCTATCGCGGCATGGCATCTGCCACCGGTTCCGCTGGCACGATTGCCAGCGGCGATTACATGAAGAAGTTGTTCCCCGATTCGAAGATCGTCGCGAGTGAAGCGCTGCAATGCCCGACATTGCTCGAAAACGGATTCGGCGCGCACCGCATCGAAGGCATCGGCGACAAACATGTGCCGTGGATTCACAACCTGAAGAATACCGATGTGGTCACTGCGATTGATGATAATGCCGTGGTTAATCTCGCTCGATTGTTCAATGAAGAGTCGGGTCGCGAATACCTTAGTCAAAAGGGAATCTCTGATTCTCTAATCTCCAGTCTCGATCTTTTCGGCTTCTCCGGTATCTCGAATGTTCTCTCCTGCATCAAAACCGCGAAATATTACGAGATGGATGAGAATGATATCCTGCTCACCGTCCTGACCGACTCGATGGAACTCTATCGTTCGCGCCTGCACGAAATGCACCAGGAATTCGGCGAATACACCGAACGCGATGCCGCCGCCGACTTTGCTCATCATCTGCGCGGGCAGTCCACTGACAACATGCTCGAACTCCGCTACCCCGACCGCCGCCGCGTCCACAACCTCAAATATTACACCTGGGTCGAGCAACAGGGCCGCACCTACGAAGAGATTCAACAGCAATGGTACGAGCCGACGTACTGGACCGACGTACAAAAGCAGGCGGACGAAATTGACGAGTTGATCGTTGCTTTCAATATGGATGTTGGGTTGTAGTATGCTCCCGGGTGGGTCTTCGCGAAGCACCCCTGGAAAGTAGCTGAACCGCCCGAATATTTCTTTGATCGGAACGACTTGACTTGTATACGCCATTGGCGTACAATTAATACATTCATGGTATTTATTGAAACCAGTATCTTTACCAGTCAGGTCATGACCTTATTGCGGGATGACGAATATCGCGAACTGCAAATTGCTCTTTCTCTTCATCCCGAATCAGGGGCGATCATTCCCCGAAGTGGCGGGTTAAGGAAAATTCGCTGGTCACTGGCAGGGCGTGGAAAACGCGGTGGCGTGAGAGCGATTTATTATTGGATTGTCGCAAAAGATCAAATTCTCATGTTGTTTCTATATGTAGATTCAAGTCTGAAGTGCAACTTTGAAGGTTTTGCGAGAGATTGTAGAAAAGGAGTTCAAATGAAGGATGAATTATTTGACGAATTGATCGCTAGCGTACGCGAAGGTGGCAAAATCCTGCGCGGCAGCGCCAAGCCCTCACGCACATTTGTCATCGAAGCGCCAAATGTCAAAAGGATTCGCTCAAACTACAGGTTGTCGCAAATCGAATTTGCCGCCCTGATGGGAATTAGCGTCAAGACCTTGCGTAACTGGGAACAGGGACGGCGCGCTCCCGAAGGAGCTGCGCGTGTGCTGTTACAGGTGGCCGCCAAACATCCGGATGTCATTTGGGATGTTGTTCGAATGAAATCAAAGGCGGCGTAATTTTCTTATAAGTGCTACAATCCACCCATCCCGTTCACGGAGGCTGACCCATGGCGCTCATACAATTCACCCGAAACTATCGCGACTTAAGCACCGACGCGGGCTTCCAATTCGAGTTTTACTGTGACCGTTGCGGGAACGGCTATCAAACCGAATTTCAGGCATCCACGTTGGGGACCGTGACCAACGCCCTCGACGCCGCGAGCAACCTCTTCGGCGGCGTGTTTGGGAGCGCGGCAAACGCGGCGCGCAATGTCCGTTCGGCGGGATGGGAGAAGGCGCACGATAACGCCTTCGCCGATGCCGTCGAGGAAGCCAAGCCTCACTTCCACAAATGTAAGCGGTGCGGTCATTGGGTGGACGATGATTGCTGGAATCCCCAGCGAACGATGTGCAAAGATTGCGCGCCCGACATACAGGAGGAAATGTCGTCCATTCAGGTGCAAGCCGCGGTCACCGATGCGCGCGAGAAAGCCCAAACGGTAGATTACGTCTCCGCCGACACCTTCAAGGAGACCATCGTGACAACCTGTCCGCATTGCGGGGCAAAAGCCGGCGGCGGGAAGTTTTGTCAGGAATGCGGCAAACCTCTCGCCGCTGAAAAATTCTGCAGGAACTGCGGCGCGAAAATGGAGGCAGACGCAAAGTTCTGCGCCGAGTGCGGCACGAAGCAATGACTTGTTCTGGGCGGGTCTGAGACCCGCCCAGAGCTTTAAGTGGTGTTTTATAATTGTTCCATGATCAATCCTACAGATTTGATTCTAGTCTGCCTCCTCCCAACCCCTCGCGACCTCGAAATCGCGCGGCTTTTGGGATGGTATCGAATCCCGCTTCGTACTGCGCCAAAAGTTGTTGCTGTAGATTACCTTGCCTTTTACCAGCCCTCGACATTTGCTGAGCGCGGCGGACAGATCGAATTCATCGCCCAGGTCAAAGGGCACGAACTCACCACACGCGGCGAATTATTAAAGGACGAGGCAGATCACCCACGCGCGAAAGAGGAATATTACAAAATCCAACTCGGCGGGCTGGAGAAGTTGAAAGAACCCATTCACTCCGATAAATGGAAGCGGCTGACCTTCCTCTACACAACCGGGGAATATTTGCTCAACGCGAAATTGTTGAACGACCTCGTTGTGCAAAGCGAGGAGCGCGACCTGCTCTGGAAGAGTCTGCGCGAACGCGCCGAGAACAGTCAACTCTACAAAACAGATTTACCCGAAGCCGACATTCCCCCTGACGTGTTGATTGCATTGCTGGGAATCAAAGAAGCACAGGAGTCGTACGACTCGAAGGAACAAAACAATGGCGACGTTGATTAAGAACGGCACGCTTGTCACCGCCGCCAAGACATTTCAATCGGATATCCTGATTGAGGATGAAAAGATCGCCCGCATCGCCCCGACCATTGAAGTTGATCCTGATCAATTGACCGACGCGTCGGGGAAGTTGATCCTCCCCGGCGGCGTGGATCCGCATGTGCATCTCGACCTGCCGATGTTCGACACGGTCTCCTCCGACGATCACTACACCGGTCACAAAGCCGCCGCGTTTGGCGGGACGACGACCGTGATGGATTTTGTTCCGTTAGACTCCCCCTCTCCCGCTGGGAGGGGGGTTAGGGGTGAGGGAGAGATTCCAAGTACGAGGTCTGGTGATTTCAAATACTCTGTGGATCAATGGTTCGAGAAATCCGCCAAAGCCGCGATTGATTATTCCTTCCACATGAACCTGACGCAATTCAACGAGAGGATCGCCAAAGCGATTCCCTCGTTGCGCGAGATGGGAATTACAACCCTAAAAGTCTTCACCGCCTACAACGGTCGCCTGCGACTCGACGATGGAAGTATTTTCAAAGCTTTGCAAATTGCACGTGAAAATGGAATGCTCGTGATGGCACATTGCGAGAACGGCGATGTGATCGAAACGTTGACCGCGCAAGCCCTTGCCGCAGGTCACACGACACCCGAATGGCACGCGTTGACCCGTCCCGCGTGGGGCGCAGTGGAAGCAACCCTCCGCATGGCGGCAATGGCAGCACAGGCCGATTCACCGATGTATATCGTCCATATGAACGCGGGCGGCGAGGTGGATATGCTCAAGCACGCGCGCGACCGCGGCGTCAAAGTGATGGGGGAGACGTGCCCGCAATATCTGTTTTTCACCATAGACGATTTGCGTAAGCCCGATGGCGCGAAGTGGATATGCTCCCCGCCGATGCGAACGGCGCAGGATAACACGCGCTTGTGGGAAGGGCTGTCAGATGGGATTTTGCAGACGATAGGCACGGATCACTGTCCATTCTTTTCGGACGGGACCAAGCCCATCGTCTACGAAGGAAGCGGGGTTTCCATCCCAGGGAAAGAGTTGGGCAGGGATGACTTCACAAAAATCCCGAATGGACTGCCGGGCATCCAGGATCGTATGCCAGTTTTATGGACGACGGGTGTGAAGGCTGGAAAGATTTCTGCGAATCAATTTGTGGCATACATGTGCACGAATCCCGCGAAAATTTTTGGCTTGTACCCGCGTAAGGGCGCGTTGCTCGAAGGCTCGGATGCAGATATTGTGATCTGGGACACCGAAAAGAAAGTGAAGTACGGCATTGCTCACTCACATCAACGCACCGATTACAATTTGTATGAAGGCTGGGAGCTGACCGGTTACCCCGTAAAAGTCTTCCTGCGCGGCAAGTTGATTATGGATGGTGAGAGGTGGTTGGGCAGGCGCGGCGATGGAAGGTTTTTGAAACGGGGCGATGGTGAGATTCTTTAACTCACCTTACGCACCCTCGCTCGAAGGCGGTCTACCCTGAAGGGTATGATATGCGACCGCCGTATTCTGCAGGTTATGCCGCAGGATCACATATCATCCCCGAATGGGGAGACCCAGCGGGAGCGTAAACTGCGTAAGGTGAGTCTTTAATTCAAAAGGAAAATATGCCAGCCCAAAAACCTGCTATTCATTGTGATGCGCTTGTCGTCCATTGCATGGACTATCGCCTGCAAAAATTCCTGCAACCTTGGATCACGGTTCGGTTTGGGTACGATAACTTTGATATCGTCGCCCTGGCGGGAAGTGTGCATGATTACGAAGTCGTCTTGAAATACGTCCAACTCGCGGTCCAAATCCATACCATTGGAACGGTCTGTCTTATTAATCACGAGGATTGCCGCGCTTACGGTCGTGAGGGAACCTATAAGCGTCACAAACATGACCTGATGGATGCCGAGCAAAAAATCGAAGCGCTATTCCCCAAGCTTGATGTAGAGACTTTTTACCTGCATTTGGACGGCACGTTTGAGATGATATCAAGAACGCATAAGCGCTAGCAATTCAGTCAATCGTGAATGCTCTGTGTACACGCCGCGATATTTTTCAGGCAATAGTACAGCAATCTGACACATGATCTCATCGGTATATTTTTGAAGAGCCGCGTCGCGGTCCTTGTTGGCGAGCGGAGGAATGATAAATGGTTTCCCGGCTGTGAGTGTGATGTCCGATCTACGGAATCGTTTTATATTTGCTAGAACAACCTGATCTGCTGTTCCTGTGATCCCTACAGGGACAACGGGGAATCCCGAACGCGCCGCGAGATACGCGACGCCCGGCTTGCCTTCAGCCAGGGAGCCTGCCGGTGAACGCGTCCCCTCCGGTGCAATGACGAGACACCTGCCCTCTTCCATGAGAGCGATCATTTTGCGTAATGCTTTCAGGTCCGGGTTGAAGCGATCTACGAACAAAAAGTTCAGATGTTTTCCCAGCCAGCGAATCCAGCCGATCTTTTCAAACTTTTCAGCAACGGGAATGAA
>Ga0247727_10017473_pt1 | contig 11419 bp, 9 predicted proteins | sample WisWelCaveWW1625_FD_202498 | JGI IMG/M metagenome (GOLD analysis project Ga0247727, IMG submission 202498) | Biofilm microbial communities from Wishing Well Cave, Virginia, United States - WW16-25 | ecosystem: Environmental > Aquatic > Deep subsurface > Groundwater > Cave microbial mat | place... | reverse complement strand
GCGGCGTTCATAAAAGAGGTCTCGGGCCGCATGCCGGTCTATGAGACCGTTTTTTTTCGGGCCTTCGTCTCGGCGGTGATCTTGGGCGGCCTCATGAAGGCCCGGGGAACCGGATTTCGCGCGAAAAACCTGCCCCTCATGCTCACGCGCTCCCTCTCCGGCTTCGCCGCCATGAGCTGCAATTTCTACGCCCTGGGAAAGCTCTCCTTCGGGGACGCCTGCACGCTCGTGAACACGTTTCCGGTCTTCGCCGCCCTCTTTTCCTTCCTTTTTCTGGGAGAACGCCCGACCAAGGCGTTGTGGGTCTTGATCGCCCTCTCCTGGGCGGGCATCTTCATGATTTTGAGGCCGCAGTTCCACTTTCTGAACTTCGCCGGCTTCGTCGCCCTCCTGGCGGCGATCTTTTCGGCGGTGGTCATCGTCGTCATCCATCAAACGCACGAGACGGACCCCTCGCTCCGCATCGCCTTTTATTTCACCGCCCTCTGCGCCTTCATCGCGTTTCCCCTCATGATGCAGGACTTCGTCCCGCCGGACGCCCGGGAATGGGCCCTGCTCCTCGGCGCAGGCATTTTGGGAACGGGAGGGCAGATCCTGATGACCCGGGCCTACGGCCTGTCCGACGTCTCGAAGCTCGCGCCTCTCTCCTACGTGGCCGTCGTCCTCTCGTTCGTGGCCGGAATGATTTTTTGGGGCGAAATTCCCACCCCCTGGTCGGTCGCCGGAAGCGCGGTGGTTATCCTAGGCTGCGTGCTGATCGCCCGCCTGGAAAAACAGCCTCCGGTGGCGGCGGACTAGCGGGGCTAGATCACGTCTCCGCCCCAAAGCCGTCCCACGAATTCCTTCCACGGCAGGACGTGAACGCCGTCGACGGTCCTGGCCTCCTTCTCCAGGCAGACGATAAACCTCTTTTTGAGCGGCCCGTCCTCACGGAGAATCGTAAGATGGCGGAGATCTCCTTCATGCACGCGCGCGCTTCCCTTAACCTCGACGGCGACCTCCCGGTCTCCCAGGATGAAGTCCACCTCCTGGCCGTGACTGGTCAGCCAAAACGCGATCGGCAGATCGGGCATCCGATAGGCCTGGTAGGCCTTCAGTTCCATCAGGATGTAATGCTCCATGGATTTTCCGAATTCGGGGCTGCCGAGCCGGGGTCTGCGTCTCGCCAAGTAGTTTGCGACGCCGACGTCGAAGAAATAGAATTTTTCGGTTTCGATCATCCGACGGTTTTTCGATTTTCGCCAGGGAGGGACGCGAAAGCCCAGATACGTGTCCTCCAAGATGTCGAAATAAGTCCGAACCACCTTGGGAGAGACGCCGGCTTCGCGACCCACGTTGGTGTAATTCAGAAGCTCGCTTGACGTGATCGACGCCACGCGAAGAAACTCCGAAAAGGCGGGAATGTTCTGGGTCAAGGCCTCGGCGGCGATTTCCTCCTTTAAATAATCGGCGACGTAGGCCCGAAGATCCTCCACGGGATCGGGCGACAGGAAATGAGGAGGGAGGAGACCGGAGGTCATGACGGCCTCGAGATCGAACCCCTCCGTCTCGACGAAGGAGAGCGGCGTCATGTAACGCTTCCAGGCCCGACCTCCCAGGAGATTCGCATGACCGCGGCGGAGCTTTCGGGCGCTCGATCCGGTCAAAAGGAACTGGATCCCTTTGTTTTCGATCAGCCAGTGGACTTCGTCCAAGAGAGGAGGGATTTTCTGGACCTCGTCGATGACGATCAGTTTTTTCGAGTCTTGATGCCTCTCCCTCAAAAGAGAAGGACGGACGGCGTATTCGGCGAAAACGTCCGTCTGAAGGAGGTCGATCAGAAGAGACGATTTGAGATGCTCGCGGATCCAATGGCTCTTGCCGACTTTGCGAGGGCCCCAAAGAAAGGCCGACCGATTGCGCGGCAAGTCGAGGGACAGGAGCCTCCGGACAATCTTTCTCATGAGGGAATATTATCCGGATAATCTTCCCTTGGCAAGGCTTTTATCCCCCTTCGTACCTGGTCCATTCCGCTGCATTTTTAGCGGACCAGGCTGCATCCGCCGCCGCCGGCGCAGGCTTCGTCCCCGGCGCACTCGGGATCGTCGCAGTCGACCTCGCCGTTCCCGTCGTCGTCGACGCCGTTGTCGCAGACCTCGACGCAGGCCGGGAAGGCGTCGCAGTCCGAGTCGGCGCAATCCGCGACGCCATCTCCTTCGTCATCTACGTCGTTGTCGCAGACCTCGGCGAGCGCCTGGAGGCATTCGGAGAATTCGGAGGTGTCGTTGGTCGCCAGGTTGGTCGCGAGCGCGGTGATGAAAAGCCCGCCCGCGGCCGGGAGACTGGCGTTGAAACTTAAATTTCCGCTCCCGTCAGCCGTCGCCGGGTCGACCGCCCCCAGGAAGGTCTGGCCTTCGCCGTTACCCGAGGCGTCGCAGCCGGAATTCGCGAAAAACTCGAGGCGGAAATCGCCGCCCGCCGTGCTCTGAAGCGTTCCTTGAATCGCGATCGTCCCCCCGCTCGAGACGGCGGAGGCGAGCTCCGGGAAATTTTGGAGGCTATTGGCGCCCACATCGCCATCCCCCGGGTCGTTTGCGGTCAGGCCGTCGTCCATCAAATCGACGCCCAGGTCCCCGTTCGAAAAAATGAGATTGCCCCAAACCGCGTTTCCGGTCCCGGTGGCGACGTTGACGCCGTCGACGGCATTGAAGGCGATCGTGTTGCCCGCGCCGGAATCGGTCCCGCCGACGGTGTTGTCCGCGGCGCCGAACTCGACACCTACGCCGTTGCCCGTATTCCCCAACGGGAGGACCCCGGTCGCGTCCGTTCCGATGAAATTGCCCTGGATCGAATTCCCGGTCCCAGTGGGATTGAAAATATTGACGCCGTCGCCGACGTTGCCGGAAACGACGTTCCGTGTCCCAGGCGCCGTCCCTCCGACCAAGTTGTCCGCCGACGAGAGGAAGACGCCGCCGCCTTCGTTCCCCAACGCCGCCGCCCCGGAGGCGTCGGTTCCGATGAAATTGCCTTGAACCACGTTGCCCGTCCCGGAGCCGCCGATGTTGATCCCTTGGGAATGATTCCCGGAGATGACGTTTCGTTCGGCCGGGGCCGAACCGCCGATCGTGTGATCCGACGTATCGAAGAGGACGATCCCGTCCCCGCCGTTTCCGAGGGCGGAGGCGCCGGACGCGTCGGTCCCGATCAAGTTGCCCTGGATCACATGGCCGGGGAGCAAGCCGCCTTCGATTTCAATCCCTTCCTCGCCGTTGCCGGAGATGACGTTCCGGGCCGCGGGTGCGGCGCCGCCGATCCGGTTATTCTTGCCCGAAAGGAGGAAGAGGCCATGGCCCCGGTTGGGCAGCGCCGCGGTCCCGGAGGCGTCGGTGCCGATGAAATTTCCATCGATGGCGATGTCGTTGCTGGATGACACCAGGATACCGTTTCCGATCGTCCCTCCGGTCCCGAAGCGATTGATGACGAGGCCGCGCACCGTGCAATCGATCGTCTCGATCGTCAGACCGCTCACATTGGGTCCGGCGTTCGTCCCGTTCAGCTCGATCGTCAGCACGGCGTTACTCCCCAGACCGGGGCCGTTCGTGTTGGGACTCGAGCCGGCCTGCGTGTAGCCGTCGATGATCACCGGATCGGTGATGTCGGGCAAATTAGCCGTAGGAGAAATCGTATGCAGCCCCGTCCCCGGGATCGCAAAATGGATCTCATCGGGCCCGCCCACATTGGCCGTGGCGTTCGCCTGTGTGATGGCGTCCCGCAATGACCCCGCCCCCGAATTATTGACGTTGATGACCGTGAAAACGGCCGCCTGAGCGGAAGAAATCGGAATGGGGAGGGAAACAAGGCTGCAAAGGACTAGAAACGAGTGGATTCTCATAATGCCTCCTTATTTATCAATATGTTCCACGTTCGGGACAATTTTCCTATTTCTCTGCAACATAATCAGTTCCGCGTTCGCAAGTGCAGGAGAGCATTCTCTGAAAGTATCGGAGAAGAAGGAGTTATTGAGATACCCATCCACCGACATGGCGTTGCACGATACCCTCATTTGAACGGTCTCGGAAATTCCGGCGGCCCAGGCCGCTCCCAGAACGGCCTGGGCCGTGTTTTTGAGTTCGGCAAGGTCGAAAAACCCGTCGATGATCACGGGATCCGCGTGCACGACGACGCTCCTGCCATCATGCATCTTGAGTTCCGCCACTTGACCGAGGAAGGCGGGTTCCCGGCTGAGGAGAGGAAGGGCGATACCCAACCCATCTCTTTGGGGCAACCCGAAACGAGACTCGGCCCCCACTGTGATAAAGGATCCCGGTAAATCAGCCTCGCTGACTCCCTCCTCTTGGGCCTTTTTCCATAATTGCCGTGAAGCCTCCAAAGCGGCCGCGGGATCGAGGTATCCGTCCTTCGCCGGAATGTCGGTAACGACCTTAATCGTCTTTCCATCGCTCAAGCGCAAAAACCCTCTCACCCACTCGGAGGTAACCCGAGAAACCACCTCCTCGGCACTTGACTTCACGCCTACGAGCGCCCTGGGTTGTTCCGTCGATTGGCAACCAGAGATGAAAAACATAAAATTTACCTCCTTATTTTTCACATCACATTGTTTTGAATCGGTGGAGGCACTAAGTCCTCGCCGCTTCGTAGGAGGCTGCCTCATCGACAATGGGGGGTTCCGTTGCCGGGAGGGGAGCGCCGTTAAAAGTCCTCTCCGCATCCGTGAGTTGCCCATTGGCGGTCTTGCTTCCTTGCACGTGGTATCCCCAAACGGTCGAGTAAGACGGATCCTGTCCTGTGGATGTGACTGTCATAAATTATGCCCTCCAAAATGATGTCTCTACTCGCATGCAATTTTTTGCGTTACGTTCCACGCGTACCGGGTACAATTTTTCTGATCCGGGCCGATGGATGGGGCCAAAGGTTGATGCTCATAGGCGTACCAAAGCTCGTTCAAGTCCGCGATGCGAGCACGATCGGCCATGGTGACAAAAAACCGCTGTGGCCTCCGCCAGAGCACCAGAATCGTTTCCTTCATGACCTCCCCAACCAGACGTTCGGCCTCGTCTCTTAGGATGCGCCAGCTCAGCTCGCGCCGGTCGAGGCTTTCCGGAATCCTGACAATGGGAATCTCGATGGCGGCCCCATCAAGGGCCTTCAACTGAATCCATTCCAGTTCGACGGTCCGGCCATCCGTCGCTGAAATCCTTTCTGAACACCATCCAGCAAGCGACGTGACGTAGAGTGTTCTGGTCATGATCTCTCCTTTTCGATGAAACACTGGAAATTCATCTGCCCTCTCCGGACGTTTTGAGATCCTCGATTTTCTGGTGGAGCGACTGGAAGTGCTCTTCCGCCCCTTTCAGCCGCGCCTCGCAGCTCACCGTGCGGATGATCTGATCGGACTTGATATAGGGACCTCCGTTGTCGTCATCGAGGTCAAACTTGATGGCCCCGTTCTCGATAAGCTTTTTTCCGGCGATCTTCGAGGGAATCAGAAACGTGCCGGAGGTTCCGTCGGCTTCGTAGACCGTCTCGTCGCCGTGCTTCTGGCCGTCTTGCGCCACTTTCAACTTGCAAAGAAGCTCGGCGGCCTTGCAATCGCCGACCTTCTCGCCCGCCTCCAGACATTCGAGATATTCGACCTCGCACTTGAGCTTGGCGTTCTCCTTGGACTGGGCCGCCAACTTCGCCTCGCACGAAATGACCGACGTCTCCCGGAAGGGACGTGCGACGGTCGTTGGGTCGAATTGCGTTCCGGCCTGGGCCGCCGCGGCCCCGAGAATCATACCGACGGTAATGACGATCGCGGATGCTGTTTTCATAAATCCCCCTTCTTTGTTCTTTGGTTAATTTTCTTCGGACGGCGGCGCCGGCAGGTCGGCGCCCAGGCTGTAGGTGCTTTGCATCTTGTGGAGCTTGGTTTTCGCCTCGGCCAGCTTCTCGACGTGCCGGTTTTCCTCGGCCGCCATCTGCTGCCGGTATTCCAGCCTGCCGACCTGCAGCTTGGTGTCCAGCTTCTCGATGCTGAGCTCGAGGTTGGAGGCCAGCTGCAATTCGCGGTCGAGGGCCGCCTGCTGCATGGAGATTTCCATGCCTTGGATCTGACCGAGGGCGACGGTCTTGCTGTTGTCGGAGGCGTACATGAGGGCGATCGACTCATTGGAAGGACCGCTCGCCCCAACAGGATTCAGTATTTGGAATAAGACATCGGCTATTGTAGACATTGTCGCCCTCCGACAAGATTTGAATGCAACCATTGTGCCTATTTGTAACTATTTGATTTTATTTATATTTAATTTATAATGGACGATATTGAACTAAAATACTGTCAATATTGTCCTTTGTGTAAGAGCAACTATGACAAAAATGTCGCATGGGAGGATGCCTTGGGGTAGGATGGGGCCGTGAAGGAGCGCTACAAAGTCCTTGGCCCTTTGGGCGAGGGGGGGTTGGGCAGGGTTCAACTCGCCCAGGACCTACGGGAGGGGCGGAAGGTCGCCCTCAAATCCGTCGCCATGCCTCTCGACTCGGCGCAGTCGGAGAGGCTCAAGCAGGAGGCCCTCCTGCTCGCGGCGCTCTCTCATCCCAATCTGGTAAAGGTCTTCGATTACGACGCGGCGGGCGGTTTTTACGTCATGGAATACGTCGCGGGAGAAACGTTGGACGCCGCCGCTCGAAACCTCGAGCCCGGCAAGGTCATCGACGTCTTCGTTCAATTCTGCCGCGGCCTTCTCTATCTCCACGCGCGGGAAATCCTCCACGGCGACCTGAAACCCTCCAACGCCCTCCTCACCCCGGAAGGCGCGCTCAAGATCCTGGACTTCGGCCTCCTCGGGGCGGGGACCGCGGCCTACCGGGCCCCCGAGACTTTTTGGGGGACGGGGGACGCGCAGAGCGATCTCTTTTCCCTGGGAGTCCTCTTCTACGAGATTCTGGCGGGTCGTCTTCCTTACAAGGAACCGCTCACGCGTCTTCCGAAAAGCCGGCCCCCTCCGCTCGGCCGGCTGCGCAAGGACCTGCCGGCCTTTTTTTGCGAACTGATCGACCGCCTGATCGATCCCGAACCGACGGGGCGCCCTCCCTCGGCCCTTTCGTTGATCAGATTGATCAACCTTCACACCGAAAAGCCCTTTCGGATCGAACCGGAAGAAATCGCCGAGGCCGTCCTTCTCAAACCGGCCTGGGTGAAACGAAAGGAAGAAAAGAGTTTTCTAAAAGCCCCTCCCGGCCTCCTCTTCGTCAAAGGCCCCACGGGCGTCGGCCGGACGCGCTTTCTCGAAGAAATGACGTGGCGGTGGCGGCGGGAGGGATTTTCCTTTTTAAGCTTGCACCCGGGGGATTCCGTTCCGGAGGATGAGATATCCTCGGCGCTCGTTATTCACGATCTCCAAGACTGGAAGGAAGCCGACCGGCAACGATGGGAGATCGTCCTCCGCCGCCTCCTTCGATCGCCCCATCCGCCGCGCGTGGTCGTGGAATTCAATGAAGACCGGATGACGGCCCCCTTCTCCGGCCTTGCGGCGACAACCGTGAGACTCGAAGACCTCGCGCCGCCGGAAGCCGAAGAACTCGTCCGCCGCGCGGCTGTCGACGATCCCATTTCCGAAGACCTAGTGACTAAGATCGCAAGCGCCTCGGGCGGGCGTCCGCTCTTGATGTTGGAATCGTTGCGGGCCCTGCGCCGGAAGGGGGGTCTCCCGGCGATCCCGCGCAATCTCGAAGACGCGTGCCGCGCCCGCGTCGACGCCCTCTCGCCGGACGCGCGGGAGCTCCTGGCCCTCCTTGTGGTCCATCCGGAACCCACCCCGGAACTTTTAATGAAGGCCCGGGCCCGGCTCGAGCTTCAGACGCGCGATTTTATCAAATCCCCGCCCAAATCCTCTGAAGCCGGTTGGTCTCTCTCTCATCCTTCCCTCGGACCGGTCCTGATGGGCCTTCTTCCCTGGAAGCTTTTGTGGGGCATGAAGGCATTGGAACACGCATCGCGAACCAACGACCTCTCGCGCGTCTTGGGACTCGGCGAGGAGCTTCGGAAGCGCACTCAGAATCCCCTCGAACTCTCCTTCATCGAGGCCCACCGGGCCCCGGCGCTTTACCGCTTGGGGCGCTATGAAGAAGCGCTCGCCGCCTACGACGCCTGGTACCGGGACAAGCCCGACGACGGCACCGGCGTGGAGACGGTGAAACACAACCTCTACACGGGCCTGGTCCTGAAGACCTCGGGCCGCAAGGCGGAGGCCCGGAAGCGGCTCGAGGACGGACTGGAAGCGGGGGACAGCCGGAGTCACGCGCATCACCGCCCGTATCACGCCCGGGCTCGCTTGCTGCTCGCCTCACTCGACCGGGAGGAAGGAAAGGCTGGCGCGGCGAAACGTCATTTGGAAACGGCGCTCGATTTGGCTCGGGACGACGCCGAAGGACGGGCGGAGATCGAGCGGGAGCTGGGCCTGATCGAACAACAGGAAGGGTCTCATGAACGCGCCCTCGCCCGTTTCGAACGCGCGGCCGCGGTCGCGAGCGAGGCGGCGAACCCTCAGGCGGAGGCCGTCGCCTGGAACCTGATCGGAATGCTTCACCGGGAGCGCGGCCGCCCTTCCGAGGCCCTCCCGGCGATGACCAAAGCCCTGACCCTGTCGGAGAAGGGCGGCGAGCTCGCGCAGCTCGGACGTTACACGCAAAATCGGGCCCTCGTTTTCATGGACCTGGGCGATTGGGAAAAGGCATTGGAGACGATGGACAAGGCCCAAGATATTTTGGAGACCGTCGGCACGGACGAGGATCGGGACGCCGTCAAGGCCCATCGGGAGGAACTCAAGATGAGATTCGAACTAAAAACCAATCCGCAGACGCTGGCACCGGGACTCCCGGGCCTCCAAGACAGGCGATTCCGCCAATTCTGCGAGATCAACCGCCGGATCGCCCAGGAAACGGACCTCTCCGGCGTCCTCGAACGCGTCCTGGAGGCCGCGATCGAAACGACCGGGGCCGAACGCGGCTTCGTGCTCCTCAAGAAGGACGCCTCCCGAGGTCCCGTTCCCGGCTACGAGGTCGCCGCCGCCCGGAGGTTCGACCGGGAGGCGATCGGAGAAGAAGATTTCAAGCTCTCCCTCGGGGCCGTCCGGCAGGCCCTCCGTCAGAGGTCCACCATCTTAACCGACGACGCCCGCCTGGACCCCCGCTTTCAGGAGAGGAAGAGCGTGGTCCAATACGACCTCAAGGCGATCCTGATCGTCCCGCTCGAGGCGGACGGAGAGATCTTGGGCGCCGTCTATCTGGACCATCGTCTCCAGCCGGGCTGCTTTCAAGAGGAGGAAGTGACGCTCTTGAACGCGCTCGCCGTCCAGGCCGCCATGGCCCTGCGAAAATCGATCCTGATCGAGGAGCTCCGCGCGGCCAAGGGCCGTCTCGAAACACAGGTGGAAGAGCAGTCGGAACGCATCGAACTCCTGACCCGCGAAGGCGGGCGGTTTCGCTACGGCTACGAGGAGATCGTCGGCCAGTCACCTCCGATGACGAAGGTCTTCGACCTCCTGGACCACTTCACGGACACCTCCGTCCCCGTCTGGATCTGTGGCGAATCCGGCACGGGCAAGGAGCTGGTCGCTCGCTCCCTCCACAAAAACAGCGCGCGCAAGGACGGCCCCTTCGTGGCGGAGAACGTGAGCGTGATCCCCGAGACCCTGCAAGAAAGCGAGCTCTTCGGCCACAAGAAGGGGGCCTTCACCCACGCCGACCGCGATCACGCGGGGCTCTTCGAGGAGGCGAACGGCGGGACACTCTTTTTGGACGAGGTCGCGGACATGTCGCCGGCCCTTCAGTCAAAACTCCTGCGCGTCCTGCAGGAAGGTGAAATCCGTCCGGTGGGTTCTTCCAAAAAGATCAAAGTGGACGTCCGGCTGGTCACCGCGTCGAACCGCGACTTGAACCAACTCGCCCGCGAGGGGAAATTCCGGGAAGACCTGCTCTTTCGGATCAACGGCGTGACGGTCCGCCTCCCGCCGCTCCGGGACCGAAAATCCGACCTGCCGGCCTTGATCGACTATCTCATGAAAAAGCTCGCCCGCTCCTCCGGGGCTTCTGCCTGCGAGGTCGCTGACGACGCGCTCCAGCTCTTTCTCAAATGGGATTGGCCGGGGAACATCCGCGAGCTCGAGTCGGTGCTCCGGAACGCCCTCTTTCTCGCGAAGGGCCAGCCCGTCACGCGCAAGCTCTTTCAGACCCATGCGGACCTCTTTCCGTTTTTTTCAGCCTCCGGAGGGGGCGCTTCCCGGACCTCCGCAACTCCGGCGTCCCCGGCGTCTGACGAACGGCAAGCGGAGCGCCAGGTCATCGTCGAGACCCTCCGCCGCCATCGGATGGACAAGAAGGAAACGGCCAAGGACCTGGGGATCAGCCTTCGCAATCTCTACAAACGCCTGGACGCGTGCGGCATCCCCAAGAAGAAGACGGTGCTGGCCACATACCTGGGACTAAGGTGAGCAATCGGGCGGCCTCTTTCGGCTAAAGAGTGTCAGTTGAGGAACAAGAGGCGTCATGTCGAGGTCGATGCAGGAAAGGTTCGGGCAGGAGCTGCCCCCAGGTTTCGGGAACGCGAATTCAGCCACGGAGGCAAACCTCAAATAAAAATGAACCGAGGAAAGGTCCGACACCGGGACCTGAAAGGAGATGCTTTTGTCTTCATCGAGGATCACGAAGTCTTTATACCAGGCATTGTCTCCCTCGCCGACGACGGCTCGGATCCCGTTCTGCGGGCAAGTGGCGTTGGTGCAGGGAACATATTCTCCCGTTTGGATTCGTTTCGTCAGGACCTGGCCCTCGACGTGAGCGGCGACCACGACGGCCGCCGCGAACTCCCCAACGCCTCGGCATTTGTATTCGTATTCGTAGGTCCCCACCAGAAAGCGATCGGCTCCAAAGGCCTTGAAGAGGGACCCATCTTCGTAGTCCGGCATTGGCGCAGCGGCGCCCCCCGGCAGAGGCTTGGGCTGGGCGGCCGCCGTCGGTTCGGGAGAAGTCTCCTCCGGGGCGTCGCCGGACGACGGGAAAAACTCGCCGGTGGGGCCCGCAGCCGGCCCTCCGGTCGCCGCCTTGTTGGGCGACGAGGCCAGGCAACCGCTCAAAAGCCCGACGAGACAAAAAGCGACAATGAGGCTCGAACCTCTCATCATAAGAAATATTACCTTAATTGAGAGTTATCGGCGGGAGAAATCTCAGGGGTTTCGTGGCTGCAAAAAACCGTGTCTTTAGGGGAGGTTCGTCGATCCCATCAGGTACCGGTCACACTCGCGCGCGGCCTCGCGTCCTTCCTTGATGGCCCACACGATCAGGCTTTGGCCGCGGCGCATGTCGCCGGCGGCGAAGACGCCCTTCACGCTCGTCGCGTACTTGCCTTCCTCGGCCTTGGCGTTCGTGCGCGGGTCGCGCTCGA
>Ga0247727_10017472_pt1 | contig 11419 bp, 12 predicted proteins | sample WisWelCaveWW1625_FD_202498 | JGI IMG/M metagenome (GOLD analysis project Ga0247727, IMG submission 202498) | Biofilm microbial communities from Wishing Well Cave, Virginia, United States - WW16-25 | ecosystem: Environmental > Aquatic > Deep subsurface > Groundwater > Cave microbial mat | place... | reverse complement strand
AATTTTTCCCGACTGCGTTCCCGGCGCGATATCCAGTTTCGCCTTGCCATTGAGCGTCGGCACTTCCATCACCTCACCCAGCACCGCCTGTGGAATAGAAAGCGGCAAATCATAAAGAATATCGTCGCCGTGCCGCTCGAAAAACTCGTGCTCTTTTTCTTCGATGACGACGAGCAGATCGCCCGCCGGTCCGCCGCGCGGCCCGACATTACCCTCGCCGCGCACCGTCAAATAATTTCCCATCGCCACGCCCGCCGGAATATCCACCGCAATCGTTTTGTCGCCTTCCAAACGGCCTTCGCCGCGGCAATCCGGGCAGGGATTTTTGATGATCCTCCCTTCGCCGCGGCATTGATGGCAGGCGCTGACATTGATAAATTGCCCAAAGAACGAGCGCGATACCTGCCGCACCTCGCCCGTGCCGCGACAGGTCGGACAGATGGTTTCCTGACTGCCACGCGCGCTTCCCGAACCGGCGCACGAATCGCATTTCACATAGCGGTGCAGCTTGATTTTTTTGTTGACGCCGGCGGCCACTTCTTCAAGCGCCAGCTTGAGGGGAATCTGCAGATCATTGCCGCGCTGTTTCATGTCGCGCGTGCGACCGCCGCCGCTGGCCTGTCCAAAAAATTCGCCGAAGATGCCTTCCGACATGAATGTGCGCAAAGCCTCGGCGAGATCCATTTCAAAATCACGCGACGTCTGCCCGCCGCCATAACCGCCGCGCAGGCCCTGATGGCCGTAGCGATCATAACGCTCCCGCTTCTCGCGGTCACGCAACACTTCATACGCTTCGGCGGCTTCCTTGAAGCGATCTTCCGCGGTGTGGTCGCCGGGGTTGCGGTCGGGATGATACTGCATCGCCAGCTTGCGATAGGCCTTTTTAATCTCGTCTTCGGAAGAGTCCCGCTTCACGCCGAGAATCTCGTAAAAATCTCGCTTCGTCATAAGAAATATTTTTCACCGCTCAAACACTGATAATGACCTTCGCCGGTCGCAACACTTTATCCAACCACAGATAACCCCTCGCAGTTTCCTGCACGACCAGATTGGAGGCTTTGCCTTCCACCGGCATCTGCAGCAACGCGTCGTGGCGCCTCGGATCAAATTCCCGGCCGACGGCTTCCATCGCCGTGACGCCGCGAATTTGCAAAATTTTTAAAACGTTCTGATAAATCAACCGCGCGCCGGCGGCCAGGGCGTCGTAATCTTTGGCCTCGCCGCCCGCGCCGAAGAAACGCTCCAGATCATCCGCCACCGGCAACAACTCCGCCAACAATTCGCCGACTTTGCCGTCGACGCGGTTGGCAAATTCGCGCTCGAGGCGTTTGCGAAAATTCTCCATTTCCGCCGCCAGGCGCAGATAACGGTCTTTCACCTCGGCGTGTTGCAAAGCCAGCTTCGCATAATCCTCGCGGAGTTTGTCGAATTCTTTTTCTTTCTGCTCCAGCTCTTTGAGCAAGGCGCGGCGGCGAAAATCAAAGCGATCTTTTTTGAGCTTATCCGTTTCAGTCGCTGCTATGGCCCCGGCTTCGCCCGCGGCTTCGGCAATTTCAGTTTCCATGATCGCCGCCATTTCCGGCGCCTGCTCGCCGCCCGCGGTTTTTGCTGCGCCATTCGCCGGCGTCGTTTTTATTTCTTCCGGTGCAGTCTCAATGGTCAAAATCCGTTCGTCGTTCGTCATAGTCCTTATCAAATTCATCATCCTCATCCCACCGGCGTGGTCTGATTTTTCTCTAAAACTTCCGTTAAAATTTTCGCCATATAATCCACCAACGCCACCATTTTGGAGTACCGTATCCTCGTCGGCCCCAGCACGCCGAGCGTGCCGCTGATGTTGCCGATGTGATAGGACGCCGTGATCAGGCTGCAATGCTTGATCAGCTCGTCGCGATTTTCATCGCCGATGGTAATTGAAATTTTTTCCGAATCGTCGCCCTGCTCGAAAAGATGAATGAGAATCTCGCGGTTTTCGAGCAAGTTCAAAATCTTCGCGAGCTGCTGGTGGTCGGTAAACTCCGGTTGGGCGACGATATTATTCGTGCCGCCAAAGTGCAGGCCGCGCCGGCCGTCTTCGCTGAACAGCAAATCCGTCGAACCCAAAATCCGCTCGATCAGCTCCGGATTGGCGTCGCCCACATGCCGCATGCGATGATCGAGCGACTGCTTGATTTCTTTCAGGCTGAGGCCGTGCAAGCGCTCATTGATGACGCGCGCCGTTTTCTCCAATACTTCATGCGACACTTCCGCGGCCACTTCCATCACGATCGTGCGCACCAGGCCGGATTTGACGGTAAGCAGCATCAGAATCTTTTTCTCGGCAATTTGCAGCAACTCGATCTTTTCAAAGACGCCCTGATAAAAGCGCGGCGTCAGCACCACGCCGAGCTGGCTGGAGACGCGCGCCATCACCTGCGTGGCCGCTTCGAGAATCGTATCGACGCCCAGCGAGACGCGGCGCAACTGCTCCAAAATACGTTGCTTCTCCGGCTCCGACAGCGTCTCAATCATCATCAGGGAATCGACATAAAAACGATAACCTTTGTCGGTCGGCACGCGTCCGGCGGAGGTGTGCGGCTGCGTGACGAGGCCCCGCTCTTCCAGATCCATCATCACATTGCGAATCGTGGCCGGGCTCATCTCCATGCCGCTTTTTTTGGACAGATAACGCGAGCCCACCGGCACCGCATTGCGCACAAAGCTTTCCACGATGGAGTTTAAAACGAGGCGCTCGCGTTCACTCAGTTTTTCAGGCGAATGTCCCATCGTCGGGTCGTGAATAAAGCTCCGCCTGCCTTTTCAATTTTTGAAAAGGCAGGCGAAGCGAGTTCGAATATCGCAAATAGATTAAGATACTACTTTTGTTCGGGCTTGTCAAGCAAAATTCTGGCCCGCCCGGGGAAGATATGTCAATAACAACACAATCTTTGCCGGTTTGCAAAGCCCGTTCTTCATTATACCTTCGCCGGCAGAGGTTTGCGCTATTTAAAAAGCAAAGAAACACGGCTCGCAGAAATGGAACGGCTCACAAAAAAAATTCCGTGAGCCGTTCCATTTCCTGAGCAAGTTATTCTTTTCCGGTTCCTGCTTATCCGGGCCGGGAAGTTCAAATTCAGCGCGCGAAAACTTATTTCTTTTTTTCTTGCATCAAACACAACGGCTGCACCGCCGGCAGAATTTTTTCATCCGCCTCATACGCCGCGAGCAGCTCGTGCAGATAAGCGCGAAACCGTTCCAGATTTAATTCCGCAAAATCTCCCGGCGCCTCATCGAGTTTCACCAGCGCATTGCGCAGATGTTTGATCACGCCGTGTCGAATGCCGCGCCGCAATTGGTGGTGCGCCGCCGCGGCCTGAATCAGGCCCTGCACGAAATAGCGCCACGGCTCCGCATGGCGTTTCCAAATTTTCTCCCACGCCTCGTGCGATTCCCAATATTCGCCGGCGTTGAACAGCGCCACGCCTTCGGCGAGGTCGGCGCGATCTTCCTCACTCAACCGCGGCGTGAGCTGCAGCGGGTCGACGCTTGGGAGTGGCGTCGGCGTCAGGCGGTACGGGTTCGATGATTTCATCGAGGACGGTACGGATGGTCCATTCTTCGGCTTTGCGATAGCCTTCATCAAAATCCAGCATTTCAATGGTTAGCCACGGGCAATATTTCACGCACAACGTGCAGCCGATGCAGCGCGGCAAATCGACTTCCACCAAGCGATGCACCGTCGGGTTCGTCGGGTCCGGCCCCGGCACGATTAAAATACAATCCGCCGGGCAAAAATCAATGCACACCTGACAGCCGGTGCAGCCGGACTGGTCGATCACCGCCAGTTGCTTGGGCCGGCGTGTTTTGCGCAGTTGAATCGGTTTATCATACTTCGGGTCTTTCAGCGCCATGCAAGATTCTCCTCCGAAAGTGAAGTGAAGCCGGACTTGCGCAAACAAGTCTTGCAAATTTTGAAAACGCCAATGCGCAAGTCCGATTTCGCCCGACTGTTTTTTAAATTTTGAAAACTCAATTTATTCAAAAGTAATGGGAAAAGCAAAGGTTTTTTTCAGTTAACGCTTTACATTGGCTTTGAGTTTTTTGATCGGCGCCCCGGATTTGTTGCGAGGCTTCCGATAGCGCCGCTTGACTTCCTCCAATGAAATTCCGCCTGTGGCCTCATATCGCGCCTGTGCCTTATCTAACATGGCCATAAAATCAGGATTCTGAGAAAGCGCGAGGGCCTCCAGGTCACCTTCATCCAAACGAAGCAAAGCAAAAGAGATTTTGCCCTGCGCGCGGAGAATAACGAAATCTTTACGAGCAAGCTTCAGCAACTCTGATAAAGCCATAGATGAGTTTTGCACTGATATGGTTGTCACAATTTGTATTCCTTTCCGCCGATGATTAAACGATTGCCCACTTTTGTGCCAATTGCCAAAATGACCACTTCATTTTTGGACGCATTGACATTGTAAAATATGCGAAAATCGCCAACACTCAATTGCCACTTCGCCAGCGGATTCGGTCGAAGTTGCTTGCGATGTCGGGTCGCGACATTCGGCTGATTAACAAGTTGTTTCTCGAGTTCATCCAAAAGGATAGCCCGCTCTCTGGCTTTTAATGCGTCAAGATGCTCAACGGCGTCATCTTCAAATCTTACCTGAAATGGCATATTCAACACCCTCTGGACAAAGCCGTCTGGCTGCACCCGTGATGCGCCGCTTCTTCAATTTGCACTGGCCTTAATTTTTTTCAACTCCGCCGGCGTTGGCAACCGTTGTCCGCGAAATTTTAACAGGACCGCCGCGCGAGCTTTCCGAAGCATCACGCGATCCGCTTCATTTTGCAAAGCTTCCAGTTCAATTCGTTCGACATCGGTTAATCTGCGGCTTTTGTTCTTTTCGAGCAACCCGTTCAGTTTCCGCTGCCGGCCTGAAGGCACCTGACTCAACATGACCCGCCGGAGCGCTCGATCGTCTAATTTTTCCAGATCAACTGAATTTGCAATCAAAGCCGACGGCAATTCATCCAGAGGGGGAAGCGACGCTCTCAGGGCGCGAACGAGCAAATCAGTCACCGGCCTTTGAATGGCTTTCGCCATACGCTGCGCCGGCAAAAAAATGGCTTCGGGTAATTCGAGGGTCACGGTTTGTGTCATGAGATTTTCCTTCATTCAGAATTAGTTGTTCTTCACCACCGCGCGGCCCGGATAAACCGCGGATTCGCCGAGCATTTCTTCGATGCGCAACAGTTGATTGTACTTGCAAATGCGGTCCGTGCGCGAGGCGCTGCCGGTTTTGATCTGTCCGGCGTTGGTGGCGACGGCGATGTCGGCAATCGTCGTGTCTTCGGTCTCGCCGGAGCGGTGCGAAATCACCGCCGTGTAGCCGGCGCGATGGGCCATATCGATAGCGGCCAGCGTTTCGGTGAGCGAGCCGATCTGATTCACTTTCACGAGGATCGAATTGCCAATGCCTTTTTCAATGCCTTGTTTCAAGCGTTTCGTATTGGTCACAAACAAATCGTCACCAACAAGCTGCAAAGCGCGGCCGTGCTGCTCAGTAAATTTTTTCCAGCCGTCCCAATCATCCTCGGCCAGGCCGTCTTCAATCGAGACGATGGGATATTTGCTCTTCAAATTCGCGTAATACTCGATCATCTCTTCCGAGCTTAAGCTGCGATTCTCGGATTTCAAATCATATTTCTTGGTTTGTTTGTTATAAAACTCGCTCGAGGCTGGATCGAGCGCAATGACAATTTGTTCGCCCGGTTTGTAACCCGCGGCTTCGATAGCTTGCATGATCACTTGCAGCGCTTCTTCGTTGGATTTCAAATCCGGCGCAAAGCCGCCTTCGTCGCCGACCGCGGTGTTGTAATTCTTTTTCTTCAACACGCTTTTTAAATTATGAAAAATCTCCGCGCCCATGCGCAGTCCTTCCGCAAATGATTTTGCGCCGACTGGCATCACCATAAATTCCTGCAGATCGACATTGTTATCCGCGTGCGCGCCGCCGTTGATGATGTTCATCATCGGCACCGGTAGCGTGCGCGCGCTGACGCCGCCGAGATATTGGAACAACGGCAGATTGCTCGCCTGCGCCGCGGCCTTGCAAACCGCGAGCGAGACGGCGAGAATCGCATTCGCGCCCAATTTGCTTTTCGTCTCCGTGCCATCCAATGCGAGCATAGTTTGGTCAATCGCAACCTGCTCGCGCGCTTCCATGCCGACGATTTCCGGCGCAATGACTTCATTCACATTTTTAACCGCATTCAACACGCCTTTGCCGAGATAGCGCTTCGCGTCTTTATCGCGCAGCTCCAGCGCCTCATGTTCGCCGGTCGAAGCGCCGCTCGGCACCGCCGCGCGCCCGACGATATTATTTTCCAACACCACATCGACTTCGACGGTGGGATTGCCGCGTGAGTCGAGAATTTCACGAGCGCGAACTTCAACAATAGTTGACATGAAATCTCCTTATTTTGATATAGAATAATGACTGCTAAAAACAGGATGGTTTTCAAATTCCGCTTGGCCTGTGACCCGAAACGGTATTGAGTCGGAAAACATATCCGTCTTTATCGAAGCAATATGTTGATTCAGATAATTACAGAGATCGGACGAAATGTCGCTAGAGATGCTATGTCGACCTTCCTCCATACAGACTCGTGCTGTTACGCCTGAACCCGCAAAAAAATCAAGCACGCTTGCCCCCCGATATGACAAGGCCTTGACCAATCTCCTTATAACGTCAACGGGCTTTTGTGTCGGATGCCCAACTCTCTCCAGTGAATTTCCATTTAGCCGGTTTATCTTCCAAACATTGGTTGGGTTTTTTCCTTTTTCAATACTCTCGGGCTTGAGGCGTTTATCTCGCAAGTATGTCGCTTTCGTTTCGTCGTCAAATGGAATACGAACAGCGTCCAAATCAAAGAAATATTTGTTGGTCTTGGCGAACCAGGCGATTTCCTCATGGCGGTTTGCGAAGAAACGATGGGCGCTCATGCCGTTTGCATAATGCCAAATAATCAGATTCACCAAGAGCATTTTACTATGCTGGCGCATATAGCTCATGATGTCTAGCAAATCCCCGCCTCCCGCTTCGCCTTGAAACTGCAATCCGCCAAATATGACGATGCTTCCCGTTTCTGATAAAACCCTCTCGCTCTCTTGCAGCCAACGGGATGCCCATTCTATGTAGTTGTAGAAATTATCCCAATGAGCCAAATTAATATTATAGGGAGGGCCACAGACTATAAGTTGAACAGAGCCGGACGGAATTTTCCGCAATAAGTCGGTACAATCAAAATTAAGCACCGCATGAGTCGTTTCCGTAACGCTGTTAATCGATACAGCTTTTTCCGAAGCATGAAGGCCGTTGCGCTTGCGCAGGGCATTCATACCGATATGACCCAAATTGGAATGTGACCGATTCGGCATATATCCCTCACAGTAATTGGATGTACTCTGCTTCACTCAAATGGTAGTTCGCGGTCAAGAAGTCTCGCCCAAACAGCTCTCGCAGGATGCTTACATCGGCAGAAGCTATCGCGGCTTCATTGTCAGGCCAAGATTTGTGCAAACTTGCCGCTCTTGCTTCTGCTTCTTCAATACTCTCGCGGCGATGTGAACGCACCATATTGGCCGTGATTAAAAATTTCTTCATCGTGACAATTCGCCTATCCTGCTCAATGACTCCACATGATTCCAATACATTCAGCAAGAATGGGCACCGATGGCGTGCCGCTTCCTCTGTTTTCTTGCGCCGTTCACGACCTTCGTTGCGGGCAATTTCTCGAGTCGAAGTCGCGAGCCACTTTCGCACCTGATTAGCGCGTTTATAATTTCCGATAAAGTCGAGAATACGGACGCGATCTTTGCCAATGCACAATCTGAGGCCGCGTCCGAGTTGTTGCATGAACACGGTTTTTGATTCGGTCGGTCGCAGAAACATGAGCACGCGAACATTCGGAAAGTCAATCCCTTCATTGAACAGATCAACGGTAAAGACAACGATTATCTCATTGCGTTGAAAAGCTGTTATCTTGTCATCGCGATCAAGACTCTCACTGGTAATTGACGCTGCCGCGATACCATGTTGGTTAAAGAACTCAGCCATGCGATTAGCATGTTTGATAGAGACACAAAAACCGATAGCCTTGTCTCCGCTGCCTTTGTCAAGATACTCTCGCAATATGGCTTCATTACGTTGCGGAATGATGAGACAACGCTCAAGATCGTCAACGCGATAGCGATTATTCTGATAACGGATGCGCGAATAATCGATGTTGTCAAGAAGGCCGTAGTATGCCTGCTTTCATCTGCGGCCATACTCTTTGGTAGGCCGCTATGCTCTGTTTCAAAATGTCAAGGCGATGAACCAAGAAAAGCACCTTGCCGCCGAATCTCTTCGCATCAATTGCCGATAAAATAGTTTTGCCCGTGCCGGTCGGAAGAATGATGACGCCTTTTCGCCAACCCTTCGCCCTGTAGAACTCCAAAGCCTGTAATGCTTCTTGCTGCAGCACATTAGGCTTGATTGACTCGTCTTTAAGAAGGGATGGAGCATTAGCAATAAAAAAACTTCTCAGTGATTCCATCACAACTGGCCGCCACTGAGGAGACTGAAGCATGTTATAAGAGAAACGAATCAACCTGTAACCGTCCTGTAGAATTTCGTTCTGTCTAAACAAGTTGTCGTCAAACTAAAGCGGCTCCATATTCAGAGATTTATTTCGATGATTAAGTGAACAGATATTTCACTCTGCGCTATGCGATTTCCACCTTAATCAAATTCGTCGTGCTCTGTGCGCTCAGCGGCAAGCCGGCAGTAATCAACACCGTGTCGCCTTTGGCAACAAAGCCGTGATTCAACGCTTCGGCTTTGCAACGCGCGATCAACGCGTCCGAATCATCGACATCGTCATCCAAAGCAATCGGATGCACGCCCCAGACCAATGCCAGTGCGCGATAGGTTTCCGGGCGATGGCACAAAGCCACAATCGGCACGCGCGGGCGATAACGCGCCACCATTCTGGCTGTAGCCCCGGAACGCGTCGGCGTCAGAATCGCGGCCACATTTAAATCCTGCGCGAGGCCAACCGCGGCATGGCTCACGGCGGCGGCGACCGTGGTTTTGCCATGATGTGTTTCTGTTTGCAGCCAGTCGCGCGATTTCAGCCCTGTTTCCGTCGTTTGCAGAATTTTACTCATCACCCGCACCGCGTCAATCGGATATTGCCCCATCGCCGTTTCTTCGGAGAGCATCACCGCATCGGTGCCGTCGAAAACAGCGTTCGCCACATCGTTCGCTTCGGCGCGCGTCGGGCGCGGCTCTTCAACCATCGACTTCAGCATTTGCGTCGCGGTGATCACCGGCTTGCCGGCGCGGTTGCACTTTTTGATCAAACTTTTTTGCACGAGCGGCACGCGCTCCAGCGGCGTCTCCACGGCCAGATCGCCGCGCGCGATCATGATGCCGTCCGCCGCCGCGATGATCGCGTCGATATTTTCCAGCGCCTCGTGCTTCTCGATTTTTGCAATAATCGGCGCGAAACGATTTTTTGCCGCCATCACCACTTTGACGAGCTGAATATCGCCGGGCTGGCGCACGAACGACAGCGCAACATAATCGACGCCGGCCTCCAGGCCAAATTCCAAATCGGCTTTGTCTTTTTCGGTGAGCGCCGGAATCGGGAGGGAAGTCTGCGGCAAATTGATGCCTTTCTTCGAGCTGAGCGCGCCGCCGTCGATCACGCGACAGATGAGATCGGTGGCATTTTTATCAACGACCTGCAATTGCAACGAGCCGTCCGCAAGCAAAATCGTCTCGCCGATTTGCACGTGCAGCGGCAGCTCGCGATAAGTCACCGACACCTCGCGCGCATCGCCCGGCACGTCACGGTTCGTCAAAATAAACGTGTCGCCGGATTTTAACTCGACCGGCGCGGCCATCAAACCGGTGCGCAGTTTCGGGCCGCTGAGATCTTGTAAAATAGCGAGGGGAAGTTTTTTTTGCGTCGCCATTTCGCGCAGGCGATTGATGCGGCCGCGATGCTCGTCGTGCGTGCCGTGCGAAAAATTCAGGCGCGCGACGTTCATCCCAGCGTCCAGCAACGCCGCCAGCATTTCCGGCGCATCCGTAGCGGGGCCGATCGTGCAAACGATTTTTGTGCGGCGCAGGGTGGGCATGATAGCTACTCGGGCAACGGAAAACCTTCAAAAATTTTGCTGACTGGCAATTCAAAGCCGGGCAGAAGATCCGGAGCCGTCAAAACGTCACGGACGCTGTGCATTTCCATCCCCGCGCAAACCATCACTTCGCGTATTTTACGAAAACGCATAATTAACCAAACAATTCGAGTACCGTGTTTAAGATAGTCGTCAAGTTTGAACATCACACGCTCAAACTTGTCTTGCGGCGCAATTATTTCTGCGACCAAATCCGGGGCAATCACCGGAAATCGGCGCAAATCTTTGGGCACGCGTTCTCGCTTGATAAAAGCGAGGTCGGGAAATCGCAACTCATTGCGATGATCGAGCCAAAGCTGAAAGCCTGTTTCCATGGTGATGTAGCCAATCCGATTGTGCCGCAAATAGTCTTTCAATGCTGCGTGGATATTGCCTTGGATGATTTCACGTGGCGGCCATTTGTGTTTAAAGACCACCTTTCCCTTATACAGTTCAGCCGGACAAGGAAGCGACATTCTTTCCAACTCATCGACGGTGACATCAGTACGCTGTTCGAGGGGAATGGCTTCAATAGCGGCGGGCTGCTCAACACCAGTTTCAATCATCAGGTTGTCAATGACTTCGGCCATTGGTCTCTCCTGTGGTTTAAGTGTGAAAGACACATCTCATTCTTACTCCGGCAGAGGGATGCCTTCAAAAATTTTGCTCACCGGCAACTCAAATCCTGGCAAGAGTTCCGGCGCCGTCAAAACATCGACAGACTTGTATCTGCTCCCCGCCGTGAAAATCAGCGCTTCACGAGTCTGGGGAATGATCAGCCAAACCATCCGGGCGCCCTGTTTGAGGTAAGCCTCGATCTTGTCCAGCACCTCGGAAAGCTTGTCGTCCGGAGAATAAACTTCGACGGCCAAATCAGGCGCGAGCCGCGGAAAACGCAGCCAATCCTCGGGCATGCGCTCCTTCCTGACAAAAGCAACGTCCGGGATGCGCGACTCTTTTAAGCGATTCGGCCAGAGCCGGAAGTTGGTTTCCGTCATCACGTAGCCAATCGGATTCTGTTCCAGATAATTATAAATTTTGGCGAAAACGATTCCTTGCGTCATTCCGTGCAGAGGATTGGCCATTTTGTAAACCACCTTTCCATTATAAAGTTCAGCCGAACACGGCAGTGACATTCTTTCCAATTCATCGACAGTCACATCGGTGCGCTGTTCGATGGGCAGAAGCCACGAAGGAATGGCTCGATCA
>Ga0247727_10017471_pt1 | contig 11419 bp, 8 predicted proteins | sample WisWelCaveWW1625_FD_202498 | JGI IMG/M metagenome (GOLD analysis project Ga0247727, IMG submission 202498) | Biofilm microbial communities from Wishing Well Cave, Virginia, United States - WW16-25 | ecosystem: Environmental > Aquatic > Deep subsurface > Groundwater > Cave microbial mat | place... | reverse complement strand
GGCTCGGAATCCCACACCACGCCGCTGCCAATGCCCATCTCGGCCGTGCCGCTCTTGTGATCGAGCACGAGGGTGCGAATCGCGACATTGAACACCGCTTCGCGGTGAGGCGTGAAGTAGCCGATCGCGCCGGTATAAACGCCGCGCGGCTCCGGCTCCAACTCGTGAATGATTTGCATGGTGCGAATTTTCGGCGCGCCGGTAATCGAGCCGCAAGGGAAGAGGCTGCGCATCAAATCCGCCGCGGTAATCTCCGGACGCAAACGCGCCGCAATGGTCGAAGTCGCTTGCAGCACGGTTTCGTAGCGCTCGATTTCGAAAAAACGCGGAACGTGCACGCTGCCGATCTCCGCGATGCGGCCCACGTCGTTGCGCAGCAAATCCACGATCATCAAATTTTCCGCGCGATTTTTTTCGGATTGCAACAAAGCGAGCCGGTGCTGCTCGTCTTCCGCCAACGTGCGGCCGCGCGGCGCCGTGCCTTTCATGGGGCGGAGAGTGAGGCGCTGATCGTCTAAACGAAAGAACAGCTCCGGCGAGAACGAAAGAATATGATGCGCGGGCAAGGATAAGAACGCGGCATAGCTCACGCGCTGCGCCCGTCGCCAGCGATGATACCACGCGGCCGCAGAATCGCGCAGAGGAAATTTCAGTTTGAAGGTGAAATTGACTTGATACGTGTCGCCGCTCGCAATGCCGGCTTTGATCGCCGCAATGGCGCGGCAATATTCTTCTTCCGTCATCGTTGGCCGCGGCCTCGCCTCCGCCGCTTCTCCGGCAGCACGCTGAAGCCGTTCATGGATACGCCGCGCCTTCTCCTCGCCGCATTCGAAACGCTGTTCGCGATGATTATAGATGATCGGCGCTTCATAAACCCCGAACCACAGCAACGGTGTGGCCGCAACGCGAGGGGCCGGCAACGTTTTCTCGAAAGCAGATCCTGCTTCATAAGCCAGAAACCCCGCGACGTAATAACCCGCTTGCAATGCCTGCTCGACCTCGCGCAGCTTTGCGCTCACCTCGACGAGTTCACGGCATTGAATAACTTGGCGCGGCTGCGTGAACAACAAGCTGCGCGTTTCATCCGCGGTGACGCGCGAGGTTTCTAATAGAACCGCGCCGGATTGGCGCTCGATCCAGTGCAGCAAGCCCGGGCTGAATGCGCCTTCTTCATTAAACAACGGCGCGGAAAATTTTGAGCTAGGGTTGTTCATCATGGCGGCAATATAGACATCTTACCCGAGGGACTCAATCTCTCTTCCCGCCGAGCAGCTTTTCAACATGACAAAAAGCTAATCACTGCTCCGCGCTCCATTCTCCCGGCTTGCAAGTCGCCGCGCGTTTTTTTATTATGCCCGGCCTTTTTATTAAAACGCGAGGACCGTGTGCGAATTTTAAGATTCGATGATCAGCAGGATCGTCAAGCATTGTTGGATTTGTTTGCGGTCGATCACTTTCAAGTCGACCGCGTGGCGCGCACCGTGCACAGCATTTTGGATGAAGTGCGCCACGGCGGCGACGCGGCGCTGTTGGGCTTCATTCACAAATACGACGGCATGATTCTCACGCGCGAAGACTTGCCCGTGCCGCCGGCGGTTTGGAAAGAAGCGCGCGCACACGTGACGGAGGATTTTCTGCGCGCGCTGGCCGCGGTGAGTCTGAACATTACGGCTTTTCATGAGCGCCAAATCGAAAACTCGTGGCAATTCGAGCGCGAGGGCGTCATCTTGCGGCAAAGAATCGTGCCGCTCAATTCCGTGGGCATCTATGTTCCCGGCGGGCGCGCGCTTTATCCTTCCACGGTGCTCATGCTCGCGTTGCCCGCGCGGTTGGCGGGCGTGCAGCGCATCGTGATGGTCACGCCGCCGCACGCCAACGGCGTGAATCAACACTTGCTCGTGGCGGCGCAAGCCGCGGGCGTCACGGAAATTTATCAAGCCGGCGGCGCGCATGCGATTGCGGCGCTCGCGTTTGGCACCAAGACGATTGCGAAGGTTGATAAAATCGTCGGCCCGGGCAACGTCTACGTCACCGCGGCCAAGCGGCAAGTTTACGGCATGGTCGATATTGATAATCTCGCCGGCCCCGCGGAGATCGCTATTCTTGCCGATGAAACCGCGAACGCGGAATGGCTCGCGCGCGATTTGATTGCGCAACTCGAGCACGACAGCGCGGCGAAGGGCGCGTTGTTCACAACTTCACCGGCGCTGGCCGAACAAGTGGCCGCGCGCGTGCATGCATTATCCGATACCGTGGCGCGCGCGGAAATCGTGCATGCGGCGCTGCAAAATGGCTGCGCGGTGGTGATCGTGCCTTCGCTCGCCGAAGGCGCGGTCGCGGTCAATGCCATTGCGCCGCAGCATTTGCAAATCATGACCGCCGCGCCGCGCGCGATTGCCGAGAGCATCACCAACGCCGGGTGCATTTATTTGGGCGAATATTCACCGGCGGTGCTGGGCGATTATGTCGCGGGCACGAATCATACTTTGCCGGCCGGGCACACGGCGCGCTTCGGCTCACCGCTTGGGGTCATGGATTTTTGCAAGCGTTTGAGCATGGTGGAATACAGCGCCGAAGCTTTTCAGCGCGAGAGTGAGTATGCGGAATTGCTGGCCGAGATTGAGGATTTGAGGAACCACGCGGAAGCGTTGAGGGCAAGGAGACAAAAAAAATAGAGAGGCAACGAGCCAGTATTTTTCGACGCACGTCTGGTATGGCGTATCCCAGTTATCAAGCTGCCGTGCGTTCGGATAACCACTTTTCAATATAGCGCAGGACGCTTTTTAGATCTTGCAGTAGTTTTCCCGAAAGGGGTGAAGCGGCAACGTCTCCCTTTTCGTTATGAAAGTGGTGTGGCGCTGTCGAGAGATCGGGATAATGTGGCGAGTTGTCCCATCTCAGAATGGGATGATCTGTGAATAGTTGATAGGCGTCGTTTCGAAAATTCGCTTCTTCGTGTAACCACATCTGCAATTTGTAATTTCCGACGAGACGACAACGAATTTTTAATTCCAGTTTGCCCGCCGGCGTTTCGTCGTAATTAACGATCCGCACACTTCTCACCAGCGAACTCTTGTGCAAGAGTTTGATCAAATCATTAACGCGAGTTGCCATTGCGCAAGTCTCGGTAAGCTCTCTGCCAATCTCCTAACATGCTTCGCGCTGACCGCCATGCGAGCCAGTCATCTTCCTCGGCGGGGGTTGCTCGTCCCTTCAAATGATCCGTAAACGCGTCGAAGTCCATCTCATACTTATGTTCAAGCCTTTGGATACGTCGGCGATAATAAACGGTTTTGCTGCGCACGGCAGCAAGAGCAAACTCGCGCAAGGCTTCTTCGAGGCTTGCGTATTTTTCCTTTGCAACGAGCGTCCCGGCGACGGTGGTTAGTATCTGTATGGGTGAAGCCGTGCGCGGCATAGCTTTTCCTTTTTCAACCGAAGATCTAACTTGCTAGAATATAGCGTGAAAACGAAATAATGCAAAAACTGTTTTGCAGAAACTTACTCTGGCGCGCCTTGACTAGTGGAGTGTCAAACTTCAGTTTGACAATGAAGCGGCTTTATTGGGCAAGCTGAAGCTTGCAACTCCGTCGTTCTCGATGTTCAGGTTTTAGTTTGACACGCCACTAGGCCGAGGGCAAGGCTACGATAATGGCATTGGCCATCGCTTTAGCTATATCTTTACGCACCTCGGGTGATTTCGTGCCGATATTCAAAAGTTCATCCACGGCTTTGACGTCGATGAATTCGAGTTCGACCAAACACGCCGGCACATTGGGCCCGAGATGCTCATCTTTTAAAACGCCGAGCACCTGATCTTTGACTTGCCGATCTTTGGTGTTGGCGTCATACTTCTTGATGGTGTTGAACACGGCGTTCTGAATCAACTGCGCAAACTTTTTGTCATCAGCATGATTGGGGTTGCCGGCGGATGGCGCCCGCACGAGGGTTTCCACGCCGCGCGCATTATGCGCGACCGAAGCATTACAATGAATGCTTAAAAATAAATTCGCCTTATTCGCTTTGGCGATTGCGGCTCTTGCTGAGAGCCCCAAGTTCACATCGGTTTCACGGGTGAGAACGACTTTAATATTGTGCCCGCCTTTTTTCGCCGCCACTTGCAATTCTTCCCGAATTAAAAACGCCATGCGCAGCGTGATATTTTTTTCCAACACGCCGCTCGGGCTGGTCGCATTATTTGCCGAAGACCCGCCGACTTCCATGGTCCCGCCATGGCCCGGATCCAGAACGACAACACCTTTCTTCGCCATGTGTTGCTCCTATTTAAAAATGACAATCAAGATCAGCGCCAGGGATGAGAAGAGGGGTTGCCGATCGCGATGATTTGCAGATGGTACTTTAGAATGTCAAGGCTGAAGCTCACTGTATCAAAGCCCGCATTTCATACCCCTCCGTCACGGCCACGATATGCTCATGCCTGCACGCCCAATCCTCGCCGAACGTGAAAACCGATCGACTGCCCCAAAGCCCAAGGTAACCACGCCGAATTTTTTGCGGTTCGCCTGGGGCTTTTTTATGTTCTGTCGCTGCGCCAACGAGGTTACTTAAAGCCAAGCGAGTCATTCTGTCGTCAGACGCAGTTTTAAAAAAAACGACCCCTGTCATCCGACGCAACAGGATGTGCGACCTTGTAGCTGAAAATGCGCCAACACAAAAGGGAAGCAACTGACTAAAGTATCAGAAGTCCAGCCCACCAATGTCGCGAAAGATCGAAGGTCGCGACATCGCCATACGGTCGAACTTGCGATTCACATCGGCAAGTGCACCGGCGTCCTTGACGATGTTTCCGCGAGCAATGTTTTCCGCAAACTCAGTCACGTCGTTTGCCTCGGGTAACGTCACAAGGTCAATACCATAAATTACCGAAAGCTCAAACTGTGAGGTGCTCATGTACAGACTTCCTTCGACATTTACTCCCCATCCTCCACCTTTGGCGCCGGCCTCGAACTTTTTGTATTTCTTTGTAGTGAAGTACTTCTGAACCGCTCCGGTTACAACTAAGATCCTACCAACGGTTGGATCCTTTATAAGTTTCTGGCACCTTTGGTTGTTGTACCATTTCTCAAGTGCCTTCTCCCACGCGTCACCTTTATCTACTACACGCGCGCTCGCATTATTGATTACTCGGACTTCAAGCAGCTCTTCGATATTCAAATCAGCCGACAAAAAGGACAGTGCTTCGGCTTTCGCCTTGACCTTCGAGTCAACGATTAACTCCGAGACGGTTTGAGGAGCTGTAAGCTTAGAATTTGGGTCGATGGCAGCGTCGATCGAAATGACAAATGGATTTAATTCGTCACTGTCTCTTTTTTCATAAAAGACCCGACCGAGAATCCCGCTCACGTCTGCAACATACGTGTCATTCATAATGTAACGAAGAGTATCGCGTGTTGGTATGGCCTTTTGTAGATCATTTGGTGTCGCGATCGGCCTAGCCTCTGCAATCGCTTTGTTCATCGCGTCGTTTACGTGTTTTGTAGAGAGAAGGTCACCCATAAGAACTCCTTTTGTGGTGGTAGTGGATTTGGATTTCTGATTTAGATAATGAGTTCGAGAGTTGATCAAGGTCAGCGCAGCAGTTTTGGAGGGAAAGAAGGCGGTTGCTGATCTTGCGGCGGCTATGTGCAGAAGAATTTTTAAAATGTCAAGGCCGAAGTTCGCAATTTTCAAAATACGCTTTTCACACCGCCATTCCGACCGGCACCGCCACAATTTGCTCATGCACGCGCGCCACGTGTTCGCCGCGATAGACGATCACACCGAAGCGCGTTGCGTCGGAATAATCCTCGAGAAACTGCTTCAGCCCCCGTAAATCCGCCGACTGAATTTGGCTCGTGGCTTTAATCTCAATCGCAAAAAGGCGCGTGCCGTTTTCCAAAACCAAATCCACTTCCGCGCCCGCGTTCGTGCGCCAATAATAAAGCTGCAAGGGCGTATCGAGCAAGCGCGTTTGCGCTTCCAATTGTGTGATGATCCAACCTTCCCAACTCGCGCCGTGCAGCGGAGAAACTTCCACCTCTTCCAGGCGAGTCTGCGCGAGCAGCGCGTGGAGCAAACCCGAGTCCGCTAAATATGCTTTCGGCGTCTTCACCAAGCGCTTGCCGAGGTTGCGATGATACGGCGGCAAGCGTCGCCACAAGAATGCGCCTTCCAAAAGATCTAAATAAGATTTGAGCGTGTTCGTCGCAATCCCCATCTCATTTGCCAGCGCGGAGAGATTTAAAGCCTGGCCATGACGCGCGGCGAGCATGCGCAACAAGCGATGAAAAGCCGTCGGATGCAAACCCGCGGCAAGCTCACGCAGATCGCGCTCGCTGATCAAGCGCGTATATGCTTCGAACCAGCGCTGGCGTTGCGTGGCATCAGTGAGTTGATGCACTTCGGGATAGCCGCCGATCAGCCAATGCCGGCGAAATTCCGCCTCGTCAGCACGCGACGCGGCGTTCATGCGTTCGAATAAATCGCGAGCATCGTGCGCAGCGAGAAAATGCTGCAAGAACGAGGGCGGATTGCGCCGCGCCGCTTCCGCGGCAGAGTACGGCGAGAGATCAAGGATGCCGGTACGACCAGCTAATGACTCGGAAACGCGTTTGAGCAAAATCGGATTTGCTGAACCCGAAATCACATAGCGTCCCGGGCGCCGATCGCGATCAATCGCCACCCGCAGCGCAGGAAACAATTCCGGCACGCGCTGCACTTCATCGAACCAAACCCGCTCCGGATGATCGCGCAGATACAACTCGGGATCGCGCGCGACAAGCGCTGTTACCGAGGCTTGTTCGAGATCAAGGTGCTGCCAGGCGCTCAAATGATTTTTCAGCAAGGTTGATTTGCCTACTTGCCGCGCACCTTGCAGTAACACCACGGGAAATTGCGCGAGAAATTCGTCGAGCCGGTTCGACAAATGGCGCGGAACATATTCATACGGAGTTGTCATTGTCATCATTCTTTCAGCAACGCGCGCTTCACATCCGGCACCAAACCCTCGTTCTGGATGATGGTCTGCATCACCTCCGGCAGCGGCGTGCCGAGGTAAAGCCTGCCGTTCAGTTTGACCACGCCTTCAACGAGATCGACTTCGAGGGCCGCGCCGTCTTGCACGGCGTGATAAAACTCTTCTTCCCGCACGATGAGAAACGGCATGGCCTCGTTCACGAGATTGCGTTTATGAATATACGCAAAGCTTTTTGCGATCACCGCAACCACGCCAGCGCCTTTAAGCGCCCACACTGCATGCTCGCGACTCGAGCCGCTGCCCCAGCCTTCTCCGGCCACAACGATATTCTCGCCACTCGCGACGCGCTTGCCGAAATCCGGGCGCACATGATAAAACGCTTTCGCGCCGATCTCCGCCAAATCCGAAAGATGACAGAACTCGCCGGGAATCATGGCATCGGTATCAACGTTATCGCCGAAGAGTTGTGCGCGGCCGGTGAGGTGTTCTTGCGGCGCAGCAATGGCGCTCTCTTTTTTCTGCGCGATACCATTGCTGCTTTGCGCTTGCGGCTGTGTGTGAATGATCGGCGGGAGATTGCCGCGCGAGGAAATCATTTGTTGAAAACGCTCGCGGTCGAGCTGGTCAATAAACGGACGCGGATCAACGATCTGCATCTCAAACGCGGAAGCCGCAACCGTCGCCGCTGAAGCGAGCCACGCGATGCTGCCCTTGCCCATGCGATTGTGAAAGTTGCGATTCTGCGACGAGAGCCACACTTCGTTGGGCAACGCGCGATCGCTCGCGATGCCGAGGCACATGCTGCAACCCGGCTCGTTGATGCGAAAACCCGCGGCGCGATAGATTTCGAGCAAGCCCGCTTGCTGCAAATTCTCCGCGACTTCCATGCTGCCCGGCACCACGATGCGATTGTCGCTCGCTTTAGGCTGATAACCTTCCGCCAACGCGCGCTCCAACACCAGCGCCGCGAGCATGAGTTCTTCTTGCGTCGTCGTGCACGCGCCAATGAAACAGCCATCGAGCTTTTGTCCAATCGTCTCCGCAATGCTCCACACATTGTCCGGCGAGAACGGCTTGGCCACTTGCGGCGCGAGCGCGTTGAGATCGATCACAAAATTTTCGACATAGTGCGCGTCTTCGTCCGCTGCGAACCACCAACCGCCCTCGCGAAATTGCGGGTCGCGACGCTGCGCGAGCGTTTGTTGCACTTGTTCATCCGCGGGGAAGATGCCGTTCAATCCGCCAAACTCCGCGGTCATGTTCGCGATGGTGAAGCGGAAGTCCGTGGAAAAATCTTCCATCTGCTCGCCGGTAAATTCCACGGTGCGCTCCATCGCCACAGTATTGCGTCCGAGCTGTCCGAGCGTTTTGAGAATGACGTCCTTGCCCGTCAAGCCAAACGGCAGCTTGCCCGCATAGTGCACGCGAATGGCTTCGGGCACTTGCAGCCATGTGCGGCCGAGCACCATCGCGGCGACAATATCCGCGCCGCCGAGGCCGATGGCGAGCGCCGCCATGCCGCCGTGCGAGCTGGTGTGCGAATCCGCGCCGAGCACGATTTCGCCGGGGCGCACGAGTTGGCGAAAGAACTCGGTGTGCATAATGGTTTGATTCGCGTCGTAAAAATATTTCAGCCGCGCTTCTTGCGCGAACGAGCGCGAGAGCTGCACGAGATTCTGGGTTCGCTTGTCGTTCGCGAGAGTAACGTTATCGACGGTGTGATCGAGCGCAAGATAAAAACGATCTTTATTGAACAATGGCGGTCGACCGAGTGCGGCATACGTCATGTTCATGCCGTTCCATGCCAGCTCGCTGGCGATGGTCCAATCCACGCTCACGGTGAGAATATCTCCGGCCCGCACGTAATTTTTCGGCCAGCCCAAAGCATGTTGCAATAGAATTTTTTCAGTGAGGGTCATTCCTGGCGCTTGGTTCATACACGCTACCCGAAGTTTGGTTGAGAGGAGCAATTCTTTTTTGAAAAAGCTAAACAATTTCGGCCAGAGGAGCAACGGCATTTTTTCCGCTCGCCGCGCTCGTCGCTGCGCGCCGGCGTTTGCTTTTGAATGGGCATTCTCTGAACGGCTCGCGAATCCCAATCGGCACGAACTGGCGTGGGTGGATTAAAATCTTTTGCTCGTCGTCTGGAAAATGGCGTCATCCTAAAATTCCTAGAACGAGGCCGGCTCTCTTGCCCTTATCCAAAACCTAAGCATCTCTTCTCCTCAACACCAGCCGCGGCATCGCGGCTAGCACGATGATTTGCGGCGTAGTCACGGTGAAGAAGCTGCCGAAGAGCACTTCGGAAATATCCGCTTCGCCGTGCGGCGCTTTGGAGATCAACAACACCGCGGAAGCGACGGCGTACACGATGCCGATGATCGCCTCTTGCTTCAGTCTGTTGTCTTTGACATTGATAACCGACAATAGAAAGGCGCCCCACTGCGTGAACCCCATCGCGATGCTCGTGGGATCCATTTCGAGGTATTTGGCAAAGGCAACGCCGAGCATGGAAATTTGCCCGAGCGCCAAATCGACGAACACGATGCCGCGCCCGACCACGTGGACGCCGAGATACGACAACAACAACCCCATCACCACGCTCACGACGAGCGCGTTGACGATGAAATCCTGGCTGAACATTTCGGCCATAGGCCTGTCTCCTCTCTCCGATAAGCCGCGCGCCTCGAGCAACGCGTGACGTGCAAAAGCATAACAATTTTTTGGCGCAAAACAATCATCCTTCCGGCACGAGCGCAAAATCTGCAATTGACAATCTCTGCAAACTTGCCTATTATTCTCGGGCTAATTCATGCAAAAAAACCCGTCCCCCCTCGCGCATGCGTGGGGGTATTTCATTTCATGAGAAAAATTTATGGCAGATTCACGCAGCAAAATTTTGTGGGTGGATGATGAAATTGAATTGCTTCGCCCACACATTCTGTTTTTAGAAGAACGCGGCTACCTCGTCCGCCCCATGACCAACGCCGACGACGCCCTCGCGCTCATTCGTGAAGAACGCTTCGATCTCGTTCTGCTCGATGAAAGCATGCCCGGCAAAGACGGCTTGACCGCGCTCGCGGAGCTCAAAGAGTTCAATCCCGCCTTGCCCGTGGTCATGGTCACGAAGAACGAAGAAGAGCGGTTGATGGAAGAAGCCATCGGCAGCCGCATCGCGGATTATCTCACCAAGCCCGTCAATCCCAGCCAAATTCTTTCCACCTGCAAAAAGATTCTCGATGCGCGCAAGATTACGGGCGCGCGCGTTTCGCGGGATTACATCGCCGAGTTCAACAAAATTTCGCGCAAGCTTTATGAGCCGTTGCGTTGGGAGGATTGGCTCGAGATTTACATTCCGCTGTCGGAATGGGAAGTCGAGTTGGATCGCCATCCCAATCTCGGTTTGCGCCAAACGCTCGCCGATCAAAAACGCGAGTGCAACGCCGCGTTTGCCAAGTTCATCGAGCAAAACTATACCTCGTGGCTCGCAGAACAAGACAGCCCCGTGCTCTCTCCCGGCCTTGTGAGCAAGTTTGTGCTGCCGCCGTTGCGGGAAAATCGTCGCGTCGTGTTTTTGGTGATCGACAATTTGCGCCTCGATCAATGGCTCACCATCGAGCCGCTGTTGCGCGAATATTTTTCCATCCAGCGCGAATATTATTGCTCCATCCTGCCGACCGCAACGCCCTATGCGCGCAACGCCATCTTTGCCGGACTGTTTCCGCGCGAAATCGAGCAACAACTGCCACAGTTTTGGAAGATGGAAAAAGACGACGAGACCAGCTTGAACCGTTTCGAGCGCGAATTGCTCGAAGCGCAACTGAAGCGTTTGCAAGTGCAGCTCAAGCCGGAACTGAAATATATCAAGATCATTGATCAAAACGAAGCGCGTGAAGTCGAAAAGCAAATCGGCTCGTATGCGAACCTGCCGCTGCTCGCGCTGGTCGTGAACTTCGTGGACATTCTCGCGCACAGCCGCAGCGACTCCGAAGTGCTGCGCGAGATCACGCCCGATGAATCCGCTTATCGTTCGCTCACCAAATCCTGGTTCGAGCACTCGTGGCTCTTTCGCACGTTGCAGCAATTGGCGCAGCGCGATAACGTCGTCCTCATCACCTCCGACCACGGCAGCATTCGCGGCATGCGCGGCGCAAAAGTCATCGGTGACCGCGAGACGTCCACGAACTTGCGCTACAAGTATGGCCGCAGCCTCAAAGCCGACGCGAAGCAGGCGATCATCGTGTCCGATCCAAAGACGTATCAATTGCCCACGTTCGGGCTGAACACGAATTATCTTTTTGCCAAAGAAGATTTTTACTTCGTGTATCCGACGAACTATCATTACTACCTCAATCACTATCGCGACAGCCTGCAGCACGGCGGCGTTTCGATGGAAGAAATGATTTTGCCGGTGATAAAATTGGAGCCGCTGCGCGGGAGAAA
>Ga0247727_10017470_pt1 | contig 11420 bp, 8 predicted proteins | sample WisWelCaveWW1625_FD_202498 | JGI IMG/M metagenome (GOLD analysis project Ga0247727, IMG submission 202498) | Biofilm microbial communities from Wishing Well Cave, Virginia, United States - WW16-25 | ecosystem: Environmental > Aquatic > Deep subsurface > Groundwater > Cave microbial mat | place... | reverse complement strand
CCGCCGCCGCCGCGCTGGCGCGCGAGGTCGGAGCCGATTCCACGCAGTACCTGATCGTCGGCGTCGGGCCGACCGGAGCCATCGCCGTCGAGGCGGCCCGGCGCGATCGCCGCGCCCGCGCCCTGTTGCTGGTGAGCCCGGTCATCGCGCCGTCGGACCGCGGCGCGACCCGCGCGGCGGTCGCGGCGCTCAAGCGACCGATCTATTTCCAGACCGGACCCGAGGATTTCACCACCTGGGACACCATCGACGCCCTCTACGCGGCGACCGATCTTCGGGCTTCGCGGGTCGCGGATTCCGACCTGCCCGGCACGCGGACGACGATCTTCCGCCGCGACCCGAAGATCCTGGCGCGGTTCAGGCTGTGGTTGTCGGAGGCCTGGCCGCGGCGCGTCGCGCCTCGCGCCACTCCACCATCACGACCGCGCCAAGGATGAGCGCTGCGCCGGCCCACCAGCGCGGCACGAAGCGCTCGCCACCGAGGACGACCGCGAACACGAGCGCGAACACCGGCTCGAGCGCGAACAGCAGCCCGACCCGGCCCGGGGACAGCGTCTGCTGCGCCAGCACCTGGAGCAGCGGGGCGACGACGCTTCCGAACACCACCAGGTAGGCGATGCGGGCCCAGCCCGCTCCATCCAGGGCCGCCAGCTGCCCGGCGGCATCGCCCGCGAACGGGAGCGTGCACAGCGCCGCCACCGCCGCCTGGATGGCGGTGATCGCCAGGGCGTCGCCGCGCGGCGCCCAGTGCGCGATCCCCACGATCTGAAGCGCGTAGACCGCGGCGCCGAGCAGCGTCCAGGCTTCGCCGACGCCGAGCGTCCACCCCGCCCGCAGCGACAGCAGCGCCGAGCCCAGCAGCGCCACCAGCAGCCCGAGCGCGAGCCACGGGGTGGGGCGCTGGCGCAGGATCGGCCAGGCGAACAGTCCCGCCAGCAGCGTGCCCGCCGAGGTCAGGAACGCCGATGAGCCGGCGCTCGTGGACATGAGGCCGATCGCCTGGAACAGATACCCGCCCGCGGTCGCGACGCCGGTCACCAGGCCGCCCACCAGCGTCGCCCGGCCCAGGGGTCGCCTCCGTGCCAGCGTCACGATCCCCAGCAGCGCGGCGGCGACGCCGAACCGGGTGGTCACCACCACCGCGGGCGCCAGCACCGCCAGGCTGTCACGGACCACGACGAATGTCGCGCCCCACAACAGGGTCGCCGCGATCATGCCGAGGACCGGGCGCGGCATCCCGGGACGGTCCCCGCTCATGTCGTCAGCCGCGCGGGCGGCGGCGGCGCGCGGGCGGGGCGAGGTTGGTGAGGGCGAACGACAGGGTCTCGAACTCGACCGTCATGTCCACCGTGCGCAGCGCCACGTGCTCCGGGACGAACAGCTTGCGCGGCGCCAGGTTGAGGATCCCGCGCACGCCGCAGGCCACCAGCGCGTCCGCCACCTCCTGGGCGGCCTTGAGCGGCGTGGCGATCACCCCCAGGTCGAGGCCGCCGTCGCCGGCGACCAGCGGCAACTCGGCGATGTCGCGCACGACCAGTCCGCCGAGCGTCCGGCCGACGCGCGCGGGATCACGGTCGAACGCCGCCACCACGTCGAAGCCCTGCTGCTCGAAGCCGCGATAAAGCATGAGCGCCGTGCCGAGATTCCCGATCCCGACGATCCCCACCCGCCAGCGCCGGTCGAGTCCCAGGATGGCGCGGATCTCCTGGCGCAGGTGGGCGACGTTGTAGCCGAGTCCGCGACGACCGAACGAGCCGAAACAGGAGAGGTCCTTGCGCACCTGCGCCGACGTCACGCCTTCGCGCTCGGCGAGCCGGTGGGAGGAGATGAGTCGGCCGCCCTCGGCCTCGACCTCCTCGAGCACGCGGTAATAGTGCGACAGTCGGCGGACCGTGGACTCCGAGATGCGTGTCATGCCGGGGCGCCTTCGCGGGGGCACGGGCGGCGACCGGCGCTCACGACCTCCGCCGGCCGCCGCCCTCCGATACCACCCTCTACGCCGAGCCCTCTGGGGCGCTCCCGGGAACGTCGAGGGCGGGATCCGCGCCATTGTCGTCACTCACCACGGCCGCGTCCTCCTCCCCCACGACCCGCGTGACCGCCGCGACCGCGTCCGGCAGCAGGTCGCCCTCTCCGGCGGGCGCCAGGTGCACGAGCCGCACGCCCTGCGTGTTGCGGCCGATCACCGAGATCCCCTTGACCGGCATGCGGATCATCTGGCCCGAGCGCGTGATGATCATCAGCTCGTCGCTGTCCACGACCTCCTTGACCGCGACCACCGGACCATTCCGGTCGGTGGTCTTGATCGTGATGATCCCCTTGGCGCCACGGTGCGAGACCCGGTACTCGCCGATCTCGCTGCGTTTGCCGTATCCGTTCTCGGTCACCGTCAGGATCGACGCCTGGCGCTGGACGCCCATCATGCTGACCACCTCGTCGGTGTCGTCGTCGAGCGTCACGGCTTTGACGCCGTACGAGGTCCGTCCCATCGCCCGCACCTCGCTCTCGTGAAAGCGGACCGCGAGGCCGTGCTTCTTGGCGAGGATGAAGTCCTGCGTCCCGTCGCTGATGATGGTCTCGATCAGCGCGTCCCCCTCTTCCAGCAGGATCGCGTTGATCCCTCCGCGGCGCGGGTTCCCGTAGGCCGAGAGCACCGTCTTCTTGATCAGGCCCTTGCGGGTCGCACACACCAGATAGTGCTGGTCGTCGAACGCCTTGACCACCACCACCGCCTGCACGCGCTCGTCGCGGCCCAGCCCCTCGAGGTGGTTGACCAGCGGCCGGCCGCGCGCCATGCGGCCCGCCTGCTCGACCTCGTGCACCTTGAGCCAGTAGCAGCGCCCGCGGTCGGTCAGGAACAGCAGGTAGCTGTGGGTGCCGGCAACGAACAGGTGCTCGATGTAGTCTTCTTCCTTGGTCCGCGCGCCGATGACGCCCTTGCCGCCCCGGCGCTGCGAGCGGTACGAGTTGATCTCCTGCCGCTTGACGTAGCCGGCGTGCGAGATCGTGATCACCATGTCCTTCTGCTCGATGGTGTCCTCGTAGTTGATGTCGCCCTCCTCGGCCACGATCTCGGTGCGGCGCGCGTCGCCGTGCTTCGCCTTCAGCCGCGCGACCTCGTCCTTGATGATGTCGAGGATCTTCTTCGGGCTGGCGAGGATGCTCTTCAGCTTCTCGATCAGCTTGATGACCTCGAGGTATTCCTCCTCGACCTTCCTGCGCTCCAGGCCGGTGAGGCGCGACAGGCGCATCTCGAGGATCGCGCCGGCCTGGATCTCGCTGAGCTTGAACTCGGCCATCAGCCCGGTGCGCGCCGCCTCCACGTCGCGCGAGGCGCGGATCAGCGCGATGACCGCGTCGAGGTGGTCGAGCGCGATCTTGAGACCTTCGAGGATGTGGGCGCGCTTCTCGGCCTCGGCGAGGTCGAACTCGGTCCGGCGCCGCACAACGATCTGGCGATGCAGGACGTACTGGTCGAGCAGCCCGCGCAGCGTGAGGATCTGGGGTCGCTGTTCCACCAGCGCCAGCATGATGGCGCCGAAGGTGGTCTGGAGCGGCGAGTGCACGAACAGCTGATTGAGGACGACCTTGGGATTGGCGTCCTTCTTGAGCTCGATGACGATCCGCATCCCGTCGCGGTCCGATTCGTCGCGCAGGTCGCTGATCCCGCTGACCTTCGAATCCTTGACCAGGTCCGCGATCTTCTCGAGCAACGCCCCCTTGTTGACCTGGAACGGGATCTCGGTCGCCACCAGGCTCATGCGCCCCTGGCGCCCCTCCTCGACCTGCACCCGGGCGCGCATCTTGATGAGCCCGCGTCCGGTGGTGTAGCAGTCGCGGATGCCCTGTGTGCCGTTGATGATGCCGCCGGTCGGGAAGTCGGGACCCTTGACGATCTTCATCAGGTCGTCGGGCGTCGCGTCCGGCTGATCGATGACGTGGGCGATCGCGTCGCAGATCTCGGTCAGGTTGTGCGGCGGGACCTCGGTCGTCATCCCGACGGCGATGCCCGAACAGCCGTTGATGAGGAGGTTCGGGACCACGCTCGGGAGCACGGCCGGCTCCTCCCGCGTCTCGTCGTAGTTCGGGCGGAAGTCGACCGTGTTCTTCTCGAGGTCGGCGAGGATCTCCGCCGCCAGCCCCGTCAACCGTGCTTCGGTGTAGCGCATCGCCGCAGGTGCGTCCCCGTCGATGCTGCCGTAGTTCCCTTGCCCGTCCACCAGCGGGTAGCGCATCACCCAGTTCTGGGCCATGCGCACGAGCGTCGGGTAGACCACCTGCTCACCGTGCGGGTGATAGTTGCCCGAGGTGTCGCCGGCGATCTTGGCGCACTTGCGGTAGCCGCGGCCCGGCATCAGGTTGAGGTCGTTCATCGCCACCAGGATGCGCCGCTGCGAGGGCTTGAGCCCGTCGCGCACATCCGGCAGCGCGCGCGAGACGATGACCGACATCGAATAGTCGATGTAGCTGGTCTTCATCTCGGATTCGATCGAGACATCCACGATCTTGGTGCGGTCGTTCAGCGCCATGGTCTCCGTCCCATCAAGAAGGGCCGCTTCCCGGCGGCCACGCTAGTCCCCGGCGCCGATGCTCCAGCGCCATTCCAGTGCCGCAGTCAGATAGCGTCCGGCGGCGCCGCGCGAGAGCTGCTGCGCGCGCAGCGCGACCCCGGCCGCGTGGTGATCGTTGAACGCGCGCAGGAGCCCCACGCCCAGCCCGAAGCCCACCGCGTCGTCGCTCCCGAGCAGGACCCCGCGCACGTCGTCCTCGACCCGATAGAACCCCCAGGTCGCCGCGACGTGGGGTTGCAGCCTGTGCCTGCCCGGCAGGTGCGCCTCCAGCCGCGCCGCCGCGCCCTGCGTCGCGCGGTGGATCCCGGCGACCGGGCCAAGGTCCACGCCCCCCGGACCGATCAATCGATCCGTCCGCTCGCCCAGACCGTCGGCGAACGCCATGATGCCGACGCGGAAGTGTTCCTCCAGCCGCCACAGGACCGAGAGTCCCAGCGAGACCCCGCCCCCACCGGGCCCATCCTTGACCGACAGGGTGCGGCCGATGTCGATGATCGCGTCCGGCGCGCGGCCGGAGGCCGGCGCCGCGAACGCCGTCAGCGCCAGCGTGGCGATCACGATCGGGGCCATCGTGCCGTGCGGTCGATGTCGCATCAGATGTCGAGGTTCCTGACCGCCAGCGCGTTCTCCTCGATGAACTGGCGGCGCGGCTCGACCTGCTCACCCATGAGGATGGTGAAGATCCGGTCGGCCTCGACCGCGTCGTCGTTGGTGACGCGCAGCAGCGTGCGGGTGTCGGGGTTCATCGTCGTCTTCCAGAGCTGGTCCGGGTTCATCTCGCCGAGTCCCTTGTAGCGCTGCACCTGCATGTTCTTGCGGCCCACCCGGACGATCGCCTCGTCACGCTCCTTCTCGTCGAAGCAGTAGATCTCCTCCTTGCCGCTCCTGACCAGGAACAACGGCGGCTGCGCGATGTATACGAAGCCGCCCTCGACCAGGGGTTTGAGCTCGCGATAGAGGAAGGTCAGCAGGAGCGTGCGGATATGCGAGCCGTCCACATCGGCATCCGCCATGAGGATGATCTTGTGGTAGCGCAGCTTGGTGATGTCGAACTCTTCCTTCACCCCGGCCCCCAGGGCCGTGATCATGTTGCGGATCTCCTCGTTGGCGAGGATCTTGTCGAGGCGCGCCTTCTCGACGTTCAGGATCTTGCCGCGGATCGGGAGGATCGCCTGGAAGCGCCGGTCGCGGCCCTGCTTGGCGCTGCCGCCGGCCGAGTCCCCCTCGACGATGTAGAGCTCGCACAGTCCCGGGTCGTCCAGCGCGCAGTCGGCGAGCTTTCCAGGCAGGGCGCCGCCGTCGAGGATGCTCTTGCGCCGCGCGAGATCCCGCGCCTTGCGGGCCGCCTCGCGCGCCCGGGCCGCGGCCACCATCTTGTCGACGATCTTGCGCGCGACCGGAGGGTTCTCCTCGAAGAACTCCCGCAGTCCCTCGCCGACGATGCTCTCGACCACGCCCTTGACCTCGCTGTTGCCGAGCTTGGTCTTGGTCTGGCCCTCGAACTGCGGATTCTGCATCTTGACCGAGATGACCGCGGTCAGGCCCTCGCGCACATCCTCCCCGCTCACGCTCACCTTCGCCTTGCTGGCGAGTCCCTCCCGCTCGGCGTAGTTGGTCAGGGTGCGGGTGAGCGCCGAGCGGAACCCGATCAGGTGCGTGCCGCCCTCGATCGTGTTGATATTGTTCACGAACGAGTGCACCGACTCGGCGTAGCTGTCGTTGTACTGGAGGGCGATCTCGACCTGGAGGCTGTCACGCTCGCGCGCGAAGAACACCGGCTTGCCGTGCAGCGCCTCCTTGTTCTGGTTGAGGTACCTCACGAACTCGACGATGCCGCCCTTGTAGAGGAACTCGGTGTTCTTCCCGCTGCGGGCGTCGGCGAGCTTGATCGAGAGGCCGCTGTTGAGGAACGCCAGCTCCCGGAGCCGGCCCGCGAGCGTGTCCCAGTGGAATGTGGTCTCGGTGAAGATCTTGTCGTCGGGCATGAACCGTGTCGTCGTCCCCGACCCCTTCCTGGCGGCCGCGCCCGACGCCGGAGCCGACTGCATCGGCGCGGTCGGCTTCCCGTACTCGTAGCGCTGGGTGTAGACCTTGCCGTCCTTGAGCACCTCGACCTCGCACCACTGCGAGAGCGCGTTCACCACCGATACGCCGACGCCGTGGAGCCCGCCCGAGACCTTGTAGGTCTTGTCGTCGAACTTGCCGCCGGCGTGCAGCGTCGTCATGACCACCTCGAGCGCCGGCTTCTTCATGGTCGCGTGCATGTCGACCGGGATGCCGCGCCCGTTGTCGCGCACCGTGCAGAAGCCGTCGACCTCGATCGTCACCGAGATCTCGGTGCAGTAGCCGGCGAGCGCCTCGTCGACCGAGTTGTCCACCACCTCGTAGACCAGATGGTGAAGACCCCGCGTGCTGATGTCGCCGATGTACATGGCGGGGCGCTTGCGAACCGCCTCGAGGCCCTCGAGGACCTGGATGCTGGTGGCGTCGTAGTGATGTCCCTTCGGTTCTGCCGTCAAAGTCGTGTCTCCTTCACTTGCGTTCACCGCCGGATCCCTCCGCGGGCCTTGATGAATTCCAGATCGCGCACCAACTGCGCACCGAGATGCCGGTTCAACTGCCGCAGGAGGTCGCGCTTGAGAAAACCGAGCTCATACCGCCAGGACGATCCTTCGACCTCGACCAGGAGCGTGCCATCCTTGAAGCTCACTGCGCGCGCGCGACGCGCGACGCGGGGACCCACGGCGTCCGGCCATTCCGTGACCGCCCGCCAGCCCAGGACCCCGGCCTCGAGCCCCAGATCGCGGAGCAGCGACGGCAGGACCCGGGAGATCGACTCCACGCTCAACCCGCCGCGTCGGGAAGTCTCAGCGGCATGATCAGGCACAGCAGGTCTTCCTCGGCCTGCTTGGGCTCCGGCCCCACGACCGGCTCCACGACCCCGGCGGTGAGCGCGTTGTTGAGCCGGAACAGGACCTCGTCGCTCTCGAGGCTTCGCAGGATGTCGATGAGATAGGCGGCGTTGTAACCGATCTCGATGGACTCACCCTCGAACCCGGCGCCGATCGTGTGCTCGCCGGCGCCCAACTCGGTCGCCGACGAGACGCCGACCCGGCCCTCGGCAAGCGAGAACCGCACCTGGCGCGTGACGTTGTCCGCGTGCGAGGCGACAATGTCCACCGCCTCCAGCAGCTCGAGACGCTTCACCTTGAGCTCGCGCGGATTGTTCTTGGGGATCACCTGGTCGTAGTTGGGATACGGCCCCTGGAGGAGTCGCGCCAGGATCTGGACCTTGAACTCTCCCACCTGCGTGGTGAAGCCCGCCTGGTTGCGGCCGGCCGCGATCTCGATCGAGACCGGGCTGGTCGCCTCCTCGGCCGCCCGGCTCACCGCCGACAGCGCGCGGGTGGGAACGATCATCCCGTCCTTGCCCAGGCCGCCGAATCCCCCCTTGCGTGACGCGCGGGCGAGACGATGGCCGTCGGTGGCAACGAGAATAATCTGCTTGTCCCCCCCCTGAATGAACACGCCGCTCAGGTTGGGTCGGGTGGCGTCGGTCGAAGCGGCGTAGAGCGTGCGGGTGATCAGTCGCGCCAGCACGTCTCCCGCGAGCGCGGCCTGGTTCTCGGCCTTCAACTCGGGAACCCGCGGGAAGTCGGCGGCATCCTGGATCGGAAAGCGGGACCAGCCCTTGCCGTCGCCGTAACGGATCTCGAACTGTCCGCCGGCGATCGAGAGTTGGAGCAGCCCGCGCGGGATCTTCCGCACCACCTCGTTGAAGTGACGGGCCGAGACCGCGACCCTGCCGACGGCCTTGACGGCACACGGCACGGTGACCGCCGTCGTGACGTCCAGATCGCTTCCGGTGATGCGGAGTCCACCCTTGTCGGCCTCGATCAGCAGGCAGGTGAGCAGCGGGATCGGGCTCTTGGCGGAGACGGAGCCGAACGCCTTTCCGACCGCGTAGGCCAGGTCTCCCTGTTGGATGCTGAGTTCCATCGCGGTCACTCCCTGACGGGTAGGAAGTTCAAGTCCGGTCATGAGTTCGGAGCCTCTCGGCGGGGTGGTGCGGGGGCGCGGTTGCGATCCGGTGCATGATAGGAAGCCGGAAGGTGGATTCGCAAGCACTTTCTAAGCTTCTAAGTCATTGATATTCAATAAGAAAGAAGATAGTCACCGTAGGGGCTGTTAGGTTTGGGGATAAGCCGGTTACCGTCCAGTTAATCGATTGCCGCACAACAGGATGCACAACAGGCTCCGGTCGTGCAGTTCGCGGGTGCTTCTCCACACCCCCGGAGGGAACGCGGACGGCCTCGAAACCGTCCACATCCCTCCACGGCTTTCGCACACCTCATCCCGACGCCAGCGTGGAGATCAGGCTGTTGACCTTCTCTCCCATCACGTTGTCGACGCGGATCAAACCTCCGACCTTCTCGCACGCATACAGCACGGTGGTGTGATCACGGCCGCCGAACGCCCTGCCGATCTCCGCCAGCGAGAGGTCGGTCAGCTGGCGCATGAGGTACATGGCCACCTGCCGCGGCAACGCGATGCTGTGCGTGCGCCGCTGGCCGCACAACATGTCGATCCTGACTCCGAACCGCTCGGAGACCGCCGCCATGATGCGTTCCGGCGTCATCTGGTCGGGCTCGGGATTGACGTAGTGCTGCAGCACCTCCTCGGCCATCGCCAGCGTGATCTCCTGGTGCAGCAATGATCCCAGTGCGAGCACGCGGACCAGACACCCCTCGAGGTCGCGGATGTTGCTGCGGATCCGATCCGCGATCAGGAGCAGCACGTCGGCGGGCAGCACCACCCCGTCCCCGTCCTGCTCGATGCGGTTGCGGATGATCGCCATGCGCGTCTCGAGATCGGGATGCTCGATATCGGTGACCAGGCCCTGGTTGAAGCGCGAGGTCAGCCGCTCCTCGAGCATCGGGATGTCCTTGGGGGCCTTGTCCGCCGTCACCACGACCTGCTTGTGCGCGTCGCGCAGCGCGTTGAACGTGTAGAAGAACTCCTCCTGGGTGCTCTCCTTGCCGGCCAGGAACTGGATGTCGTCGATCAGCAGCACGTCCACGTTGCGATACTTGTTGCGGAAGGCGAGGGTCTGGGCGTGCTGGATCGCATAGATCATCTCGTTGGTGAACCGCTCCGCGGAGACGTAGTAGACGCGCGCGTCCGGCTTCCGCTGCCGGACCGAGTGGCCGATGGCATGGAGCAGGTGGGTCTTGCCGAGACCCGAGCCGGCGAAGATGAAGAGCGGGTTGTAGGCCTCGCCCGGGCGTTCCGCCACCGCCCGGCATCCGGCGTGGGCGAACGCATTGCTGCCGCCCACGATGAAGCTCGAGAAGGTGAGGCGCGGATTGAGCCGGCTGTCGAGCCACGCCCGGTCCTCGCGCGGCGCGACCACCGGCTGGGACGGAAGGAGGCGGGCCGCCGGAAGCCTGTCGGCAACCTCGGCGGCGGACGACGGCTCGCGGGCGATGAAGCGGATCTCTGGGTCGGCGCCGAAGACCTCGCGCAGGCTCTGGCGCAGCGACGTCAGATGGTACTGGTGGATCCAGTCGATGAAGAACGGATTGGGGACTTCGAGCTCGACGATCTGGGGGCTGAGCATGAGCGGTACGATCGGCTTGAGCCAGGTGTCGAACGCCTGCTGGGTCTCGAGTCGGGTCTGTACCGCGGTGAGGACCTGCCCCCAGAGATGAGTCGTGACCTCTGGCAGCGTCGGCTGGGCGGACATCTTGTGCGGTCCTTGCGGTGAAGAGTTCGCTTTTTCTCCACAGGGTCCGAGGCGGCGGGAATCGGGTTCAACCGCGGCCGCGGGCCGCATGGAGCCGTCCGATGTGGAAAGCGGGAACGACACTTATCAACACGGGGTTGAAGCTCCACAACGACAATCATAGCAACGTGTTATGCCCTGTTTTCCCTCCTCGATTCCACACGTTCTCCACAACGCGGCCCGACCGGCCCGCCTGAGGCGGAGAACATGGCCCTGGGGTGAGCGCCGACGCCGGAATCAAGTCCAGCGGCAGCAACGAGTTGTGTGGGTTTTTGCCGGATCCCGTGAGCGGCCCCGCAGGGGGCCGTCCACCGAGGGCGCGGAACGCTAGCACCGAGAGCCGGGGGTGGCAAGGCCGATGAATGGGGACCGCGATGTCCCGCAACGCGTTGTGATGACTGGCCATCCGGGGCAGGGGAGTGGCCAGGTGAACACCCGTTCAGCCGCGCGGCCTTCGCGGGTCACGATCGGAGCGACTGGAATGCCGATCCGCCCGCGTGGATCGCGATCAGAACGGAAGGTTCACACCGGTCACGAACCCGACATCGTCGTTGTAGCGGTCGGCGATGAACAGCTGCAGCTCGGCGATCAGGCGAAACTCGGGCGCCAGTCGCGCTTCGAGTCCGAGCCTGAGCGGCAGCGAGATGTCCGAGTCCTGGACGCCGAACGCGTCGCGGCTGCTGAAGAGCAGCGCGAGGCCGGCATAGGGGACGAACTCCGCCCCGGCGTCCGCTCCGCCGGACCTGCGGCTGGCGACCACCGAGGGACCCAGCGTGATCACCTTGAACCGATCCGAGGTCTCGACCGCGAGGCTCGCGCCGACGGCCAGATCGGCGGGGAAGGTGGCGGAGAGTCCCGCAAGCTGCCAGCGCAGATCACCCCCGAGGCGCAAGGTGGTGCGGCTGCCGGCCGCGCCGCCCGGATCGAGGCGCGACAGGCCGCCGTGGAAGCCGAAATCCAGGTTGGGGTAGAAGCTCAGGCGCAACTGGGCGAGCCCGCCGACGACATGCTCGCTGACGTTCAGGTAGGCCCCGAACACGTGGCCGTTGATCGGGACCACGGTC
>Ga0247727_10017469_pt1 | contig 11420 bp, 2 predicted proteins | sample WisWelCaveWW1625_FD_202498 | JGI IMG/M metagenome (GOLD analysis project Ga0247727, IMG submission 202498) | Biofilm microbial communities from Wishing Well Cave, Virginia, United States - WW16-25 | ecosystem: Environmental > Aquatic > Deep subsurface > Groundwater > Cave microbial mat | place... | reverse complement strand
TTGGTCAGGTCCTGTTGCTGGAGCTTGGCCTTCATCTGATCCACAGTGGCGTGGACCTGCGCGGAGGCCAGTTCGGTTTGCACGTCGGGAGCGCAATCGAAGCACAGCGAGCGCTGCGCATTCCAGCAAGTAGCCTGGCACACCCAATTCGAACACTTCGGACACTGCTTGAAATTGGGCTTGGCCGCCTCGACGGCTTCGCGGAAGGCCTTGTCATGGGCGGGCCCGGCGACGGCGCGCTGGATTTCGTAGGCACTCGATCCGGCCTCGCCCAGCAATCCGCCGAAGATGCCGCCGGCGGCGCGCAAAGCGCTGGCGGCGAAGCCGGTGACGGATGCGCGGAACTCCGTGCGAAAGCCGTTGCCGCAGCGGTCGCAGAAGAACTCGAACTGATAGCCCTTGTCGGTGGAATGATCGGCGTGGTTGCGCGTGAATTGGATCAAAGCCATGGGTTCGCCCCAGCCCCGCAGTCTGTAGCGGCGGGGCGCCGCCGATTCTATCCAACCGGCACGTAATCACACAACTCCGACCCCGCTCACGGCCTCGTGGCAGGCGGGCTTTGCGGTGATGCCGCGCCCTGTTAAGATTCCCCGCCAGTGATCGGCTCGCGCATCCAACATTACAAAGTGACCGCCAAGCTGGGCGCGGGCGGAATGGGCGAGGTGTACCGCGCCACGGATACGAAGCTTGGGCGCGACGTGGCGCTGAAGGTTTTGCCCGAGGCGTTCGCGGCCGATGCACAGCGCATGGCACGGTTCCAGCGCGAAGCACACGTCCTGGCATCGCTGAATCACGCCAACATTGCGGCGATTTACGGTCTCGAGGGTGCCCGCGTAGGGGCGGGCATCGGTTCGCCCGCAACCGGGCCAGCTGAAGCTGGCCCCTACAACGCGATTGCGCTAGTGATGGAGCTAGTCGAGGGTCCCACACTGGCCGAGCGTATCCAGCAGGGCGCGATCCCGATCGAAGAAGCGCTGCCAGTTGCGAAACAGATTGCCGAAGCACTGGAATACGCGCACGAGCACGGCATCATCCATCGCGACCTGAAACCCGCGAACATCAAACTCACCCCAGCCGGCCAGGTAAAGGTCCTCGACTTCGGCCTGGCAAAGGCATTGCAGGATGACATGTCGGCACAGGATATTTCCAATTCTCCTACGCTGAGCATGGCCGCGACCAAGGCGGGCATCATCCTCGGCACCGCCGCGTACATGTCGCCGGAGCAGGCCAAAGGCAAGGCTGTCGATCGTCGTGCGGACATCTGGGCCTTCGGGGTGGTGCTCTTTGAAATGCTCACCGGAAGAACCGTTTTTGCCGGGGAAACGGCTACCGACGTCATCGCGGCATTGATCCGCTCGGAGCCCGAATGGACGCTGCTGCCCGCCACGACTCCAGCGCACATCCGAAATTTGCTCCGCCGTTGCCTGGAGAAGGACGCGCGGAAACGCTTGCGCGACATCGGCGAAGCGCGCATTCTGCTTGAATCGCCGCCGGAGCCCGAGCTGGGCGCTGCGTTCGCGTCTCCACCTGCGCACGGCCTGGGGCGAGGCAGTTGGTGGTTGGCGCTTGCAGCCCTGATCTTGGGGGCTTTCCTGGGCGTCATCGCGATGAGCACGAAACAGGGCAGCCCTCCCGCATTTGTGGAGCGCGCGCCGCATTTGCAATCCATTGTTGAGTTGCCTTCTGCGGCCCCCCTGGGTCTTGGGTCGAACGTACCGCTGATTGGGTACGACTCTCCAGTCATCGCACTTTCACCCGACGGCAGTTACCTGGCCTATGTTGCCAAGAGCGGAGCGGGCACGATGCTCTACGCGCGGGAAATGGCCAGCGGCGAGATCCGGCCGGTTCCGGGGACCGAAGGGGCGATCTATGCGTTCTTTTCACCGGATAACCAGTGGATCGGGTTCCTGACCGGCGACAAAGTGAAGAAGGTCGCGTTGCAGGGAGGCGCGGCGATTACACTTTGCGAAGCGCGGATCCCCACTCTGGCGTGGTGGCCGCGGCAGGGTACCATTTACTTTACCCAGGAAGAGGCGCAACAGGTGTCACGCGTCCCGGCGCTGGGAGGAGCACCTGAGCTTGCCGCTGAGGCGAGCAAAGCCGGGGTCCGATTCTTCACGGATGTCCTGCCCGATGGCACGTCCTTTCTGGCTACGCGAACCACCGGGATCGGTGGCGATTACGGTGATGTGATGGTGGTTCGCCCAGACACCATGCCGTCCAAAGTGCTGATTCCTTCCGGGTATGGCGCGCGATATGTTCCGCCGGGGTATCTGCTTTTCGCACGAGCGGGGAACCTGATGGCCGTGCCGTTCGACCTGAAGGACCAGCAGGTGCGAGGTGAACCGGTGCTGGTCGCGGCCGGAGTTACAACGGAATCGTTTTTCGCGCAGGTCCATGCCACGCACTCGAGGAATGGACTGCTGGCCTTTGTTGCGGGCGGAGATCAGTCCATCGGCAGGCTGGCCTGGGTGGACCGGCACGGGCGGACCGAGTACCTGGATGTGCCGCCTCGGATTTATGGCGTCGTGAGCCTGTCTCCGGACGGAAAACAGCTCGCCGTGCATGTGGCAGACGTCAAGGAGTACATCTGGATTTACGATTTCCAGCGGCGAGAGGGGCGCCGGCTCCCCAACGCCGGTAACGCCGGCTGGCCAGCCTGGAATCCGGACGGCCGTCGAATAGCCGCCGCTACGTGGGAAAACAATCGGTTACAGCGGACGCTATTTGTGCGACATCTCGACAAGGGAGGTGAAGCAGATCAAAGGCTGGATTTCAATGGCATTCCGAATTCGTGGTCATCGGAGAACGACGTTCTTGCTGCCTACACCCGCACCAGTCCACGCCGCGTGGCGTTTCTCTTGCACGGGAAAGGCGAAGTTGCTCCAAGCTTCGAAGGTTTCTTCGCGGCTTTTTCGCCCGATGGACACTGGGTTGCTTATGCCTCCAGCCAGAAGACAGGAACCCTGGAGACCTTCATTCGATCCTATCCCGACGGGAAAGTGGACCGGCAGGTCTCAACCGAGGGGGGCAGCGAACCGCTCTGGAACCGGTCCGGCGAGCTGTTCTTTCGCAAGGGCAACCGTTGGTACTCCACCCGCGTTTCCAAGCAGCCTGAACTGAGCTGGGATCCTCCTCGGGTCGCGTTCGAAACCGACTTCATGGATACTCCGGGAATATCCTCTGCCGTTTCTCCCGACGGCCAGCGCCTCCTGGTGGTAAAACGCGCATTGCCCCCCAGTTCACCCTTCAGAGTGAACCTGATCGTGAATTGGCCCGAAGAACTCAAGCGCCACGCTCCTGCCGGAAAAAACTGAAGGCCGAAACTTGGGTCCAATTGGGATCCATTAACTGCCGAATTCGGGACCTCGCGCCATGACCAGTTTCCTCTCTCAACGAATTGAAATCCATAGTCGCTGGGGAATCGTTGACATCCCCTGCCTTCAAACCTAGGATGTCGGCGAGCATGCGCCAACTGGAGCATTGCTGTAGCCTGTCCACGGAACCGCGCACAGGCTGAAAGCCTGTGCCACTGACACTGTGATAGGGCAGATGATCGCGCACTATCGTGTCACCGCCAAGCTGGGCGCGGGCGGGATGGGGGAGGTGTACCGCGCCACGGATACGAAGCTCGGGCGCGACGTAGCGCTGAAGATGCTGCCCCCGCACCTGGCGCGCGATCGTGAGCGCCTGGCACGCTTCCAGCGCGAGGCTCGCGCCGTCGCCGCCCTCAACCACCCGCACATCGTCACCATTTTCTCGGTAGAGGAGGCGGGCGGAGTGCACTTCCTCACCATGGAGCTGGTAGAGGGACAGTCGCTCAACGGCCTCATCCCCGAGAGAGGATTCCCTGTGGAGCAACTCGTCGAAATCTCCAGTGCCGTCGCCGAGGCCCTCACGGCGGCCCACGAAAAAGGCATTGTGCATCGCGACCTGAAGCCTGCCAACGTGATGGTGACCAGCGAAGGCCGGGTCAAAGTGCTGGATTTCGGTCTCGCCAAGGAAATCCGCGCAGACGGTTCCACCGACGCCACGATGTCCTCGGCCGGGCATACACAAGAGGGTGTGGTGATGGGGACTCCGGCCTACATGTCGCCCGAGCAGGTCGCCGGCCGGGCCGTGGACCATCGCACAGACGTTTTCTCGCTGGGCATCCTGCTGTACGAGATGGCCACGGGGTGCCGTCCCTTCCAGGGGCGCTCCTCGGCGGAGCTGGCCTCCTCGATCCTGCGCGATCCGCCACCGGCAATCACCAGTCTGCGTGCCGATTTGTCCGGCGACCTGGCGCGTCTCATTCGCCGCTGCCTGGAGAAAGACCCGCGGCACCGTCTTCAGACAGCACAGGATGTCAGGAATGAATTGCGCGAGCTGACAAGCCAGGCGTCCCAGGCGGTGATCCCAGAGGCAGCGCGTTCACCGGCGCCTTCCTCCTCAGGCGATGGCCCACACGCAGTGGTCGTTGTCCTGCCCTTCGTGAATCGCAGTCCGGATCCGGGGAACGAGTACTTCAGCGACGGCCTCACGGAAGAAATCATCACCGACCTTTCACGGATCGAGGCGCTCAGAGTCATTTCCCGGAACTCGGCGATGGCCCTCAAAGGCACCACGCGGAGCACTCCCTCGATCGGGAAGGAATTGGGAGTGACGCACGTCGTCTCGGGCTCGGTCCGGAGAGCGGGCGATGCCCTGCGCGTCACCGCCGAGTTGGTCGAAGCGGTCAGCGATACGCCCATCTGGAGCGAGAAATACTCCGGAACGGTTGCCGATGTGTTTGGGATTCAGGAAGAGATCGCGCGAAAAATCGTGGCCGCCTTGAAAATCAAACTCACCGATTCGGGCGAGCCGCGCGCGGCGGCCCGGCCCATCGAAAATGTTGTGGCCTACGAATGTTACCTGCGGGCGCGGCAGGAGATCTATGGCTGGACGCCCGAATCGCAGGACCGGGCCATCCGTTTGGTGGATCAGGCGCTGGGCATCGTTGGGGAGAATTCCCTGCTGCTGGCCACCAAGGGGCAAATCTCGTGGAGCAAGTTCAATGTGATGCTCGACCCCGACCAGCGGCGCCTGGATGAAGCCGCGGAGTGTGCGCGGCGAGCTCTGGCTATCTATCCGGACCACTACCTCGGAATCTTTGTCCGCGGGCTGGTCGCGGGGTTAAGAGGTGACACCGCCGGCGCGCTGCGCGATTGCCACCGGGCCCATCAATTGCGGCCCGGAGACCCGAATGTCCTCGGGGAGCTGTGGCGATTCGCGAACGCGGCAGGGGTCAACGCCACGGACTACGTGGAGGATCTGGTCAAGATTGATCCGCTCACGCCGGTGACGTGGTTGGTTGTCACCTACGATCACTTCGTGAATGGGCGCATCAAGGAGGCGCTACCGGCCGCCCGCCGGACCATTGAGCTTGCGCCCAGCGTGTCGATGATTCACATCCTAGGGGCGTGGGCCTTCGCCATGGCCGGGCTGCGCGAGGAGGCCATCGAGCTCCTGGATACGGCTGGGAGAGAGCTCACCGCTGCCGTCCACCGCTCGTGTGCGCTCTTTCTAAGGTACGCCCTGGAGGGGGATGCGGAGCGCTCCCGCGCCCAGATGACCCCGCTGCTGGAACGGGCTGCCGGTCAGTTGGACCATATGACCCGCACCATCGCCGACGGCTACGCGCTTATCGGACAGACCGACGAGGCCTTGCGATGGATTCGGATGGCCATGAATCACGGATTCATCAACTATCCGTTCCTTGCGGCCTACAACCCGCTCCTGGCCAACGTTCGCTCCGACCCGCGATTCCCGCCGCTGATGCTGGAAGTAAAGGCTCGGTGGGAAGCCCTGGGCAAGAATCTGCCGCAACCCCTTCGGGCTGTAACACTACCTCGGGACATGCCCTGAGCAACTTCATCTCGCTCCGCGCAACGGGCCATCTCAGAAACTAAGGTGCGAAGGCGGGCAGAATCTGAGTCCGAACTGGCCCAGGAGCTCGCGAATGGCGGCCAAGACCGTGCTACAAGACGCAGAACAAAGCCAGACGGGCCAGGAATTGTATTAGCTGCCTCGACTCCGCTCCCCTCAGTTGCTCTCGGGGCAAGCGGGATTTCGCCTGCGGGCTTCCGCCTGCGGCGGACCCGCGAAACGGCTCAACTTGCGTGCAGGAGGTCCGGAGTTCCCCTCGTCCTGGAGTCCCAATCCCGAAGGTTCTGGATTCGAGCCGGGAGGGAACTGGGGATAAGCTCCTCCGTGCGCTCCGGGCCCTGAACAAAGGGACCGAAAATGGAAATTCGGCCCCGCTTCCTTTCATCTGGCGATTGATTGACACCGGGTTCTGTGCCCCTTACGATGCCGCTACGCCGACAAATGATTGGACAGACCATCGCGCACTACAAAGTGACCGCCAAGCTGGGAGGCGGGGGAATGGGCGTGGTGTACCGGGCGGAAGACACCACGCTGGGCCGCGATGTGGCGCTGAAATTCATGCCGAGCACAATGGCCCAGGACCCTCTGGCACTGGAGCGCTTCCGCCGGGAAGCGCGCGCCGCTTCAGCGCTGAACCATCCGGGCATCTGCACGATCTATGAAATCGGGGAACACGCCGGGCAGCCCTTCATCGCCATGGAGTTCCTCGAAGGCTGCACGCTCAAGCACCGCATCGCGTCCGGGCCCATGGAGCTGGAAGCAATCCTGGAATTCGCAATGCACATCGCGGACGCGCTGGACGCGGCGCACACGAAAGGCATCATCCACCGCGACATCAAGCCCGCCAATTTGTTCATTACCGACCGCGGCCAGGCCAAAATCCTCGACTTCGGCCTGGCGAAGCAGAGCGCGCAAAAAGGGGCATCCGGGGCCGGAGCTGGTTTTTCCGAGCAGCCGACCATGGGCGTCAGCGAGGAGCACCTCACCAGTCCGGGCGCGGCCATCGGCACTGTGGCGTATATGTCGCCGGAGCAAGCGCTGGGCAAGCCGCTGGACGCGCGCACCGATCTTTTTTCATTCGGCGTGGTGCTCTATGAAATGGCCGCGGGGGTGCAGCCGTTCCGGGGAGAAACGTCCGCTGCCATTTTCGATTGCATTCTGCGCCGCGCACCCGTGCCGATGGCGCGGATGAATCGCGAAATCCCGCAAAAGCTGGAAGAAATCATCAACAAGCTGCTGGAGAAGGATCCCCGGCTGCGCTATCAGCACGCCTCGGACTTGCGCGCGGATTTGCAGCGCCTGAAGCGCGACACGGATTCGGGGCGCTCCGCCGTTGCGGAGGCCACCGAACCTGGCGCATCCGACGCCCGCGGCTCCGCTCCCAGCGCCGCCGCGGCTGAGGAACTCTCGGTCGCCGTCCTCCCCTTCAAGAGCGCCAGCGGCGATGCGGAGCTTGAAGCGCTGGCCGAAGGGCTCACCGAAGACATCACCACGGGCTTGTCCCGATTCTCGTATTTGCACGTGCTCTCCCACAAATCAGCGACTCTGACAGAAGCTGGCTCGGCGGACCCGCGCTCCGCGGGAAAACATCTTGGCGCGCGCTACGTGATCGAAGGCGCGGTGCGCAAGTCCGGATCGAACCTGCGCATCAGCGCGCGCGTGGTGGATACGGCCAGCGGCGAGCATGTTTGGGCCGAGAACTACGACCGGGATCTGAAGGCCGCCAGCCTGTTCGCGTTGCAGGACGAGTTGACAGCAAAGATCGTTTCGACGGTGGGGGATTCCTATGGCGCGCTTCCGCGGGCCATGGCGGCGGTGGTCAGGCGCAAGCCGAGTGAACATACGACGCCCTATGAAGCTGTACTTCGGCAGCTCAGCTTCTGGCAGCAGGTTTCTCCTGAGGAGCATGCCATCGTACGCGCCTGCCTGGAGCGCGCGGTCGAGCAGGCGCCGGACTATGCCGACGCGTGGGCTTCTCTCGCTCAGGTGTATCTGGAAGAGCACACGCACAGCTTCAACGCGCGTCCGGATCCCCTCGGGCGTGCTGCCGCCGCAACGGACCGGGCGCTCTCTCTCAACCCTGCCAGCCAGATTGCTTACTACAGTCTTGCGGCGACGCGCTTCTTCCAAAAAGATTTCGAAGGCTTTCGTCAAGCCGCCGAGCGCGCCGTGGCGCTGAACCCGCTCGACGGCAACACCAAGGCGTATATGGGAATTCTGACAGCCCATGCGGGGGATTGGGACCGTGGGTTGGCTTTGGCGGAAGAGGCTTTGAAGCTCAATCCGCATCATCCAGGGTGGTACCGGTATGGCAAATTCTGGGGGCACTATCGAAAACGTGAATATCAAGAAGCTCTCCGCATTGCGCGCATGATCAACATGCCGGGGAACTTCTACTATCATTCAACGCTAGCTTGCGTCTTAGGGCAGCTTGGCCGCACCGAAGATGCGCAGAGGTCGGTCCAAGACCTGTTGAAGATGTATCCCGATTTTCCCGCCAAGGCGCGCGCCGAACTGGGCAAATGGATAGAACCGGAGCTTGTTGAGCAGTTCGTGGAGGGCATGCGCAAGGCCGGGCTCGAAATCCCGGCGTTGGACGGTGCATCAGCCCATCCCTCGCCAGCGCCGGTTGCCGCGCCGCGTGCGCCTGCTTCAGGGGAGGCGCGTTCCGCGCGCACGGACTCCGACAGCGTTCGCGTGCGTGCGCAGGGACTGTGGATTGCCGTCCTGCCGTTCACGCACTCCGGCGCCGATGCCGAACTGGAAGCGATTGCGGAAGGACTCGCGGAAGACATCAACGCGGGCCTGGCGCGGTTTCCGTATCTTTCCGTCATCGCACGAAATTCGACTCTGCGTTTCAAGGGCCAATCTTCTGATGTGCGCGCCGTGGGAGAACAATTGGGCGCTCGCTACGTCCTGCAAGGCGGGATTCGCAAAGGCACCTCCACGATGCGCATCCACATTCAATTGATCGACACCCAGACCGGCGCGCAGCTTTGGGCGGAGGTCTACAACCGCGAGTCCGGCGACGCCAACTCTTTCCAGATTCAGGACGACATCAGCGACCGCGTGGTGGCCACCGTTGCGGACAGCAACGGTGTGCTCTTGCGCTCGATGGCCGCCAGCGTGGAAGCAAAACCTGATGAGGAACTGACCGCCGCGGACTGGGTGCTGCGATACTACGGCTACCGGATGCGCTTGACTCCCAAGGAACACGCCAGGCTCCGCGATGGCCTGGAGCGGATTGTGGAGCGCGAACCCAGGCATGCGGTGATCTGGGCCTGCCTCTCCCAACTGTATAGCGACGAATTCAGATTCCGCTTCAACAGCCGCCCCGATGCGCTGGACCGCGCGCTGGCGGCATCACGTCGCTCCGTGGACCTTGACCGATCCTGCCAGCAGGGACATCAGACTCTCGCGCAAGTCCATTTTTTCCGGCGTGACACCCAGGCGTTTCGCACCGCAGCGGAGCAGGCCATGGCGCTGAATCCGCGCAACACAGACACGCTGGCTGAAATGGGACTGATGCTCGTACATATCGGAGAGTTCGAGCGCGGCGCAAAGATAACGCGGCGGGCGATGGACATCAATCCACACCATGCCGGCTGGTACCACTTCAGCCTCATCTGGGAAAGTTGCAACAAAGGCGATTACGAGAAAGCACTGGAACACGCCACGCGGGTCAATATGCCGGGCATGTTCTGGCAGCCGCTGGTGGTGGCTTGCTTGTGCGGGCTGCTCGGCCGGCGGACAGAAGCCGCCGCAGCTTTGCGGGAATTGCGCACGCTGGAGAAAGATATCGAGGTCCATGCGCGCCATTTCATCGAGTGCTGGCATTACTCGAGCGGGCTGATGGACACCATTTGGGAGGGACTGCGCAAGGCGGGGCTGAAGATTGCTGACGAGAAGGAAGCAGCAGCCCCCGGGCCCGCGACAGCAGGCGCGGGCATGACCTTCGGCTCTGGCGACCGGCCGGCGATCGCTGTCTTGCCCTTCCAAAACCTTTCCGGCGATCCCGAACAGGAGTACTTCGCCGACGGCTTGGCCGAGGACCTGATCACCCGTCTGGCGCTGTGGCGGTCCTTTCCAGTGATCGCGCGAAATTCGAGTTTCGCCTTCAAGGGCAAGGCCGTTGACGTGAAGCAGGTCGCGGCGGAAGTCGGCGCGCGATACGTCGTCCTGGGCAGCGTGCGAAAAGCCGGCGCCCGCGTGCGCATCGCGGCGCAACTGGTGGATGCGGCCAGCGGGCAGAACCTGTGGGGCCAGACGTACGACCGGGAACTTACCGACGTATTCGCCATTCAGGATGAGATCTCCGAGGCCATTGCCGCCCCGCTGGTCTCTGATTTGCAGCGCGCCGAACAGGAACGCACGAAGCGCCGCCCGCCCGACAACCTGGAGGCCTGGGAACTCTATCAGCGCGCCCTGCCGCTGCTCTATCGCTTCACACGGGAGGACAGCGCCCAGGCGCGGGCCCTACTCGAACGGGCCACCGCCATGGACCCCCAGTTCTCCGCGGCGCTGGCGCTGCTGGCCGAGGTAGGAGTCTGGGAGTTCATCTTTGCGTGGAGCGATACGCCGCAACTGACGCTGGAACTCGCGCTCGCCCAGGCACGCCGTAGCGTGGACCTGGACCCGCAAGACGCGCAGGCGCGCGTCGAGTTGGCCTTCGCGTTGATGACGGCAGGCGATGGCTACGCGGCCCTGGAAGAAGCCCGGCGCGGCCTCGATCTCAATCCCAGTCTGACGTTTGCCCAAATACTCTACGCGTACCTCTGGCATATGACCGGGCACGCACCCGAAGAGAGCATCGAGCTCGTGCACCGGGCGATGCGGCTGAGTCCGCGGGACCCGGTCGAATGGTTCTTCTACGACGTGCTCGCCGGGGCGTACTTGAACTTGGGGCGATATGCGGAGGGGTTAGTGGCTGGGCGGCGCCTGGTTGCCCTTTCACCCAGCTACTACTGGGGCTATCTCTGGTGCGCTATGAATGCGGCCGCACTAGGCCAGGTCGAACAGGCACGGGATTGGGTACGTCAGGCACGCCAGCTCCAGCCGAGTTTGTCCCTGGCCTTTGTGCGGCAGGCCCTCGGGGCCATGGCGGCAGACGTGGATCGGCGTTTTTCCGAAGCCTTAACTCAGGCGGGGATTGACATTGTTCCGGAAAAGAGCCCAGCAGCCATGCTCGAGCGACCGGGCAATTCCAGCCAGACAGGCGACACATCAAAGAAGTCCATTGCTGTTCTTCCGTTTGTCAACTTGAGCGGCGCATCCGAAGACGAATACTTCAGCGACGGGATCACCGAAGAGATCCTCAATGCGCTGGCCCACATTGCCGGCCTGCGCGTGGCGGGGCGCAGTTCGGCGTTTTCCTTCAAGGGGCGCAACGAGGACCTGCGTTCAGTGGGTGCCAAACTGGGCGTGGCCACCATCCTGGAGGGCACGCTGCGGCGCTCCGGCGAGCGTCTGCGGATCACGGCCCAGCTCATTGATGCCGGCAGCGGCTATCAACT
>Ga0247727_10017468_pt1 | contig 11421 bp, 9 predicted proteins | sample WisWelCaveWW1625_FD_202498 | JGI IMG/M metagenome (GOLD analysis project Ga0247727, IMG submission 202498) | Biofilm microbial communities from Wishing Well Cave, Virginia, United States - WW16-25 | ecosystem: Environmental > Aquatic > Deep subsurface > Groundwater > Cave microbial mat | place... | reverse complement strand
TGGATGCGTTCCAGGGACGCGGTGCGCAGCGCAGTCAAGGCGTCGCGCGGGGCGTTGAGGATGTTGGACGCGGAGTACTGGATGCGATCTTCGCGGGCGATGCGGTTCATCATCGCGCCGACGTTGTGTACGCGCACGCGATCCGGGTGCAATTGCCCGATCTTTGCCACCGCCTCTTGAGCGGCGGAACCGGAGATGCCAGTCACTAGAACGATTCGTGGTTTCATGAAACACCTGCCAAAGCACGAAATCCGAAAGCCGAAATCCAAAACAAATCCGTAGTACAAAACTCAAATGTCAGAAACAACCACACAGCCGAACGCTGCACGGGTCGCGAAGTCCGGACATTTCCGATTTCGGTCATTTGAGTTTATTTCGGATTTCGAGTTTCGGATTTCGGATTTTCCCCACTAGTGCCGGAAATGGCGCCGGCCGGTAAGGAGCATGGCCATGTTGTTTTCGTCGCACGCGCGGATCGACTCCTCGTCGCGCTTCGAGCCACCGGGTTGGATCATCGCGGTCACGCCCGCCTTGGCGGCCAGGTCTGGCCCGTCGCGGAACGGGAAGAACGCGTCGCCACCCAACACCGAGCCGCGGGCCTTGTCGCCCGCTTTACGCGTGGCGATGTCCACCGACTCGACGCGATTCATTTGGCCCGCGCCTACGCCGACCACCATGCGATCTCTGGCCAGCACGATGGCGTTCGACTTCACGTGTTTCACGACTTTCCACGCGAACCGAAGATCGTCGAGTTCCTTATCGGTCGGTTGCCTGCGCGTGACGACCTTCCACTCGTTTTGCGGGTCCGCTGCGCTGTCGCGTGTTTGCACGAGTAGCCCGCCGCTGACCCGGCGATAGTCCCAGCCGCCTGGCAGTTCACCTGCGTTTGCGATTTCGCCCACTTCGATGAGTCGCACGTTGGCCTTCCAACTCGGTCGCGTGGTCAAGAGTTGGAACGCCGCCTCTGAGAAGCTGGGAGCGATAATCGCCTCGACGAACCGGCCCGGCTCAGCGATGGCATCGGCCGTCGCTTCGTCAACCGTACGATTCAGTGCCATCACGCAACCGAAGGCACTTATCGGATCGCCCTCGTAGGCTCGGAGAAACGCCGCGGCCAATTGCTCGTGGGTTGCGACGCCGCACGGGTTGTTATGCTTGATCACCACGGCCGCCGGCTCAGTAAACTCGGTCACCAACGCAAGTGCACTCTCCAGGTCGAGCAGGTTGTTATACGACAGTTCTTTGCCGTGTACTTGACGCGCGGTGGCGAGTGTCGCCCCGGTCACGCCTCGCTCCACATAGAAGGCTGCCTGTTGGTGCGGGTTTTCGCCGTAGCGCAGCACCTGCTTGCGCTGGAAATCCAGCACCAGCTCCGAAGCGAACTGCTCGGCCGACTCGTGTCGCGCCAAGTAGTTTGCGATCGCTCGGTCGTAGTGGGCCGTGAGCCGAAACGCCTCCAGTGCGAGCTGACGCCGCGTCACCAAACTGATGCCGCCGCGCTGCCGCAGCTCGTCGAGCACGCTGGCGTACTGGCTCGGGTCCGTCACCACGGCGACCGCGTCATGATTCTTGGACGCGGATCGGATCATCGACGGTCCACCGATATCGATGTTTTCAATGGCTTCCTCGAAGGAGCAATCGGGGCGGGCGACCGTCTGTTCGAACGGGTAGAGATTCACCACGACCATGTCGAACGGTCGAATGGCGTGGGCTTCGAGTGCCCGCATGTGTTCCGGCCGGTCGCGCCGCGCCAGGATTCCGCCGTGAACTTTGGGGTGCAGGGTTTTCACTCGGCCGTCGAGCATCTCCGGAAATCCAGTGTACTCGGCCACCTCGATGGCTTGAATCCCCGCGTCCACCAGTGCCCGCCGCGTGCCTCCTGTCGAGAAGATCTCGACGCCGGCCTCGGCGAGTCCTCGGGCGAAACTGGTCAGCCCCATTTTCTCGCTTGCGCTGACAATCGCGCTACGAATCGTTGTTAGTTCCACGGACTCCCTCCAGCGCTGGAAACGGCAAACGCCGCGGCGAGGTTGACCTGTCAGCCAACCGTCCTCGACCAGAAGTTTGCCGAGGCGCGTAAGTTCTGCCGCCTAGATAAACACAAACCCAGCGGAGAGTCCAGAACCTGACCGGTTCGGCGGCAGCACTTTATTCGAATAATGAGCGTGGGGCAGACATTTCTGTCTGCCCCACGAGGATTCACCTTCACGAGCATTTGTCACCGCCATCAGGGACGGAAGCTCCCGCATGCCTGAATCGGCCGGCGACTCAATTCGTCGCGGTTTTCTTGACGTCGATGCCGGCGGGCGGCGGTGCCTGCAGTTTCTCGTGCATTAGCGGTTCCTTGTGTTCCTTCTCGTGCAGGCAAACGACTAGTCCCGATTTGCTCACCAGAAATACTCTGTCCGTAGAGTCATTATGGACTCGGAAGTCAAACAGATGCGTGTCCCACGTACTGAGTTGCCGCCCGGTGGCACGGTCGAGGACGAGTAGTTGGCGATGCTTGTCGGAGGCATAGACGTGATTCTTGGTGGCCGCCACAAAACTATTAGCCCGCGGGTGCCACCACTTTCGTTTCGTCCCATCTTCGACGTCGAGGACGTGCATTCCTGAATCCTCGGGTGTCACAAAAACATCGTTGTCGATGACCGTGAGTTCTCGACGAATCTCATTGCCGGAAGAATAACGCCACAACCTATCACCAGTCCGAACGTCCACCGCGTACACATCGAAGTCTTCAGATGCAAACAACACAGCCCGACCCCAGACGGCCAGCGGCGCCGAGACTGGTTTGTTGGTTTCGGATATAGGGCGAACCATGGGATTTCGGCTACCGGGCTGGAAGATGTACACCTTACCGTCCTGACTGGCACAAACAATCTTGTCGTCGACGATCGCGGACGGCGTCGAAATAGGCCCATTCGTCTGGTAGTACCACACGATTTCTTTCGTGTTGATGTTATAGACGTAGATTCGCCCGTCGCGCGTGCTGATCATGACGCGGTCCTCGTCGGCGGCTGGAGCCGCGTTCGGTACCTGCGGCAGCCGCACGGACCAGAGTTGTGCTCCGTTTTCACGGCTGAGCCGGTACAAATGGGATCCGTTGATTACGAACACGGAGTTCGAGTTAATCGCGCTGCCGAACTGGCCGGGAATCGGGGGACCCATCTGAGCGGACCAGAGCTGTTTCCCGGACTCACTGTCGAACACGTGGATGCGCGACGAACTCGTCTGCAGATGCACCTGGGTACCGGACACCGTGACCCGCTGCACAACTTCGCGCACACCATCGATCGGTGCAAACGCATACCAGCGGCGCACGAGTCCATGACGAGCGGCGGCCTCGTCGGTCGGCAGTAGTTGCCGCAGGTTGTCCTGGGCATTTGCAGTTCCGGCTACGAGCACGAGGCCAAGGAAACGGATAGCGATTCGGTGTGCCATGTTCGGCTCCTCTTTTAATTCCAACGAGAGTTGGCTCAGCCATTGATTGCAAGTTGCGGCGCGAGCCACTGGTCTGCAAGCCACACGTATTTCAACACTAACTTTACACTGCAAAAAGAGTTGGGTCAAACATTCGGCGGGCTAGGTAAGCTACGATAGGTGTTCGGTCGAGGTGTTTGGTGCAGATGGCCCGGCTGTATTCTTGGGCGAAACCGCAGGCGGGCCACCTGCACCACGTGCGCAACGGCGGTTTGACGTTGGCGATTGTGACGGCTATCCTGCGAATCGCGGCGGCGGAAAAAACTGAACCGGGAGATTCTTCATGGATGGGCATGAAATCGGATTGGTGGCAAAGACGCTGCGGCAGAAAACGGAAGGATTGAGGCGTGCGGGTGTCCGCTACCGCACCAAGGCTACGAAGAAGAAAGCTGCCGCGATCGTCGAAGGAACCGACCGACCAACGCAGTTGGCCGCCGTTGCCGCGGAAGTCGCCGCGTGTACGCGATGCAGTGAACTTGCCCGGTGTCGTACTCAAACGGTCTTCGGGGTCGGCAATCCGAATGCGGAATTGTGTTTCGTTGGCGAGGCGCCAGGGGCCGACGAAGACGCACAGGGAGAACCATTCGTCGGCGCGGCCGGCCAGTTGCTCACGCGAATCATTGGGGCGATGGGCCTGCAACGAAGCGACGTCTACATTTGCAATGTGCTCAAATGCCGACCGCCCGGCAACCGCCCGCCGGAACCCGAAGAGATCGCCAACTGCCGCGGCTACCTCGAACGGCAGCTCGAAATCATTCAACCGAAGTTCATTTGTGCCCTCGGCGCTCACGCGGCAAAAACACTTCTCGACTCATCGCTCAGCATCGGTCGCCTGCGCGGCCGCTTTCATCAATTTCGCGGCATCCCGGTGCTGTGTACGTACCATCCCGCCTATTTGCTGCGGACACCAGAGGCGAAGAAAGACGTCTGGGAGGACGTTCAGGTGCTCATGAAGGAAATGGGTTTGCAAAAGGCGGAAGGCGGAAGGGGGAAGGCGGAATAAGAGAAAGCGGAAGGCCGAAGGCGGAATCAGAACAAGATCAATGTCGCGGTCCGCAACATTCTAAGGCCCTCATTCGTTGCGTTTATTGCAGTGCACGACAAGTTTCTGACTCTGCCTTCCGCCTTCTCTTATCGGAAGAACCCGACGAAGAAGCTGAAGACCTGCGTTTCATCGGTATCGGCCATTGCGACCGGGAAGGCAAAGTCGAACGCCAGCGGGACGGGGCCAAGCATCGGGACGACGACTCGAAGGCCGAGACCGGCTGTCGCGCGGAACTCGGAGATCTCTACGTTTTCCTCCACCGTGCCAAAGTCCGAGAAGAACACCATTTGCAGCGTGTCGTCGGCGGTAATCGGTAGTTGGTACTCAGCACTGCCCAGCAGCATGAAGTCGCCGCCAACGTGAATGTCCTCGTTGTTGATCCCCACGGGACCGACACCGCGGAACCGGAACCCGCGGAAGTTGCGGAACCCGCCGGCGAAGAACCGCTCGAAGATCGGCGTGTCGCTGCTCGTGAACCCGACCGTGCCGCGTAGCGAAAATACCTGCTTGCCGGACCCGTCCGGGCGCTCGGTGATCCCAAAATACTGCCGTCCTTCGAGCGTGATCTGCGAATAAGTGAAATCGCCGAAACCTTGCTCGAAGTTTGCGGACGTGAGATGGCCGCACGTGGCCATGAACGGGTTGTCGCGAGTGTCGTGCTCCAGGCCGAAGGAAACCGTGCTCAAGAAGTTGTCGCCCAGAACTTCGACTAGTTCCGGCGGAGTGGGGAGGTCCGGATTGTCGACGTTGACATTCTCAACCCGAAGCCCGATCGACCCGCGAATCTGATCGGTAAATGAATGCCCAACCGTGAGCGTGGCGCCCACTCGTTCTTCGTCCCACTCGCGATAATTCCGTTGGAAAAAATGCGCGCTGACGCCCAAACTGTACGGCATGTCGAAGATGTTGGGATCGCGCCAACTCATGAGATAGCGGCTGAACTGGGTGCCCGGTGCGGCTTCCAACCGAAACTCCTCGCCGCCGCCACGAAACGCATCGCCATTGACGATGTCGTCGAACGACGCGGGAAACCGCGTGATGTCGAAGTTCTGCTCGCTGATGATGATGTTGCCGAGCAAGCCGGCGTCCGAGTTCACTCCCACGCCGAAGAGAATGCGGCCGGTCTGGGCCTCGTCGACGTTGACTTGAATGTCGCGCAGATTCGGACCTTCACCCATCGGCGTGAGCGTGGGGCCGGTGCCCTGCTGGAAGTTTGCCTGGAACAGTTGCGTGCGCTTCAGGTTTGCTTCGCTGCGGCGAAGCATGGTCGTGTCCAGCACGTCGCCGGGATAGATCCGAATTTGACTGCGAATCACGTTGTCTCGCGTCGTGTGGTTGCCCGTGATGAAGATGCGTCCGACGTAGTACGGATCGCCCTCCGTGATGTGATACACCACGTCCACCTGGCCCGGCTCGTCGAGGAATCGAACATCGGGGTTGATCTTCAACCCGCCGCCGTCGCTGGCCTCGATGTGGCCCAGGGCGCCATACTTGTCCTTCACCTTCTGACCGTCCGCCTGAAACTTCGCCTGGTTGAACGGCTCGCCGACCTTGAGTTTCATGCCTTCCGAGAGTTTTTCGCCGGGTAGCTTGTCGTTACCCTTGAACACGATGGACCGCACGTGATATTGCGGACCTTCTTGGATGACATAAACCACGTTGACCTTGGACCGGTCGTCCGACTCGCGCACCTCGCGGCTGACTTTCGCGTCGAAGAAACCGAGCGACCGGTAATAGGCCGACAACGTTTGCACGTCTTCGTCGATCTGGCGGACGTTATACTTGCCGCCGTAAAATCCAAATTTGCGCGGCTTCGATTTGATCTTCGTGGCCACCAAACGGGCGCCGAGCGTGCTGTGATCGAGAAACTCGAAATCGACGTCGGTGATCGCAACCTTCGGTCCCTCGATTACGCGAAAGAGCAGCCGCTTGTCGCCCGGCTGGCTTCCTTCCACGACGGTCACTTGGGCAAACGGGTAGCCTTTGTCGTGGTACAAGTCTTCCATGATCCGCGCGGCGTCCTTGCTGCGCGAAATGTCGAACGTGCCAGGTTGGGTCGAATTGGCGCCCGACTTGTCTTTCTCCGGTTTCAGTCCCGCCTTTTCCCGCAGCTTGTCGGTCGAAATCGCGCGGTTGCCTTCGATGACGATGTCGCGAATTTGGTTGCCTTCGAGCACGCGGAACAGCACGACCAGGCCGTGTGGTTCGTGCAGGAATTCGACGCCGACATCGAAGAACTGACGGGTAGCGACCAACCGCCGCACGTCCTCTTCGATGAGCTTCCGATCCGGCGGAACACCGGCGCGAGTTCTGATCTCAGCCATGATTTTCTGGGTGGCGACGCTGCGGTTGCCCTGCACGCGCACTTCGGCGATCGGATCGTCGGATTGCGCCGCGGGCGAAGCCTGCGCCCCGTAGCTGAGCGACTCGGACTGACCGAGCAATGTCGCCAGCGCCAGTACGGCCACGAGAAATGGGCTAAGCGAGCTGTGGTAGTGTCTCTTCACTGCCGCTCCATGTTCCGGGTCCGCGCTCTGCCGCGCGGGAGCGGAAGCCAATTCAGAAACTGGCTTCAAACCAGTCGCCGGGGTTCCGGCCCAGACGACGTGCCGAATGGGGCGGTAGAAATACTGAAACGACCAAACTGAGGCAAGTGGAGTTTGAGCCTGTTCCTAATACGAGGTGCGCGATGTGCTTTGCACCGGCATCGTCTAACATTGATCCTGCGACCGTCGTGGAGCAAACCCCGACCTTCTGGGTGCCTATCCCGGCCATGAGTGTGCGTCTCCCACGCCTGGGTCTCCAAATCCCGGGCCTTGGTCTACGCCTCCCAAGGCTGAGGGTCCAAATCCCACTACTTGGTGCCCGATTCCCGCCCGTCCGTCCGCACCTCCCGAGCCTCTGTCGCCGAATCCCGACCCCAAGTGCATACTTCCTGAGCATTGGTGCACGCTTCCTGAGCCTTAGGGTGGGAATCCCGAACCTCTGTGTACAATTCCTGCATCAAAAATGCCATATTGGCAGCAGGAATTGGGTTCCCAACGCTGCGGGGTTACGATTTGGAATCGCAAAGTGCGTTGCGCATCGCCTAAAACGGCGCCGGCCCGCCGGGCTCCCGCCGGTCGGAATAATTCTCGAAGCGAGTAAACTGCTTTAGGAATGAAAGCATGAATTCCCCAATGGGGCCATTCCTCTGCTTAGCCACAATGAGTTGGGCCTCCCCCGGCTTATCGCCTGCGGTGTACACTTCCGGCCTATGAAGAAGCACGACAACATCGGCATCCTGTTCAATGGATCCGGATTCACGTAAATCGGACATGCGAGGTTTGTGCCCTTCACGTTGTTCAGCCTGCCGGTTTAACTGACTGAGTGCAATTACAGGTAGTTTGAGTTCTCTCGCCAATGCCTTCAGTCGCCGACTGATTTGCCCGATTTGTTCGGCTCTATTGACCCTCGGGTCGTCAGGCTCGATCAATTGAAGGTAATCGATCACGACCAAGCCGATGTCATGTCGCATTTTCAGACGCCGAGCGTTTGCAGCGATTTGCAAGACCTTGCGACCAGCGGTGTCGTCAATAAAGAGAGGCGCCGGCCGCAGGTGGTTCGCCGCGTCCATTAGCTCTGAGATGGCATGACCGCTCACGCGACCAGTGCGCAAATTGTGACCATCGACCTTTGCTACTGAGCACAGGAGACGCTCAGCAACTTCGAGTTTTGACTGTTCCAGACTTGCGAAAAAGACGCCTTTCTTTTCTTCAACCGCAACATGACACGCAATGTTAAGGGCAAATGCAGTCTTGCCCATGCTCGGGCGAGCCGCGATTATTATTAACTCAGAGTTTTGCAGCCCCCCGGTAAGATCATCCAATTCAACGAAGCCTGTTGGAAGCCCGCTTAAAACATGGCCTCCATGCTTTGAACGTTCGTCAATGCGACTGAATTCTTCGGTGAGAACATCGGCCAATTGGTGAGTTTCACTGACAATTCGGCTTTCAACGATGGAAAAGATCCGACTTTCTGCATCGTTCAACAAGTCCTCGGCAGCCTCGTTCTGATCGTACGCCGCACGCAGGATCTCGGTAGAGGCGTGTATCAGGCGCCGGGCAAGTGCTTTTTCGCGAACGATCTTGGCGTAATACTCGGCGTTGGCCGCCGTTGGTGTCGACTCGAAAACCTCCTGGACGTACTCAATGGTTAGCTCACCTTGGCCGTCCTCTTCGAGGTGTCCGCGTCGTCGCAATTCCTCGAACAAGATCAACGGGTCGATGTTCTGGCCCTGGTTATACAAATCGACGATGGCACTGTAGATTTTCGAATGCGCGTCCCGCAGGAATGCTTCCGGCTGCAGGAGTTGAACGACGTCGTGAATGACCTCGTTGTCGAGCAGCATGCTGCCGAGCACGGCCTGCTCGGCTTCAATATTCTGCGGGGGAAGGCGGTCGAAGATGCTGAGTTCGGCCCGTGCCGTGGCCATGCGGCGACTCCCTTCAAGTGGTGTCAAATCGAATGAATGCGACAGGAACTTGACAGATACCGAACCAACCCTCACCGACCGGCCGCGGTCATTTCGGCACCGTGCCCGCGGCCGGCACCACCCACACCTTAACCTCAGTCTCCAGATCCTCGGCCAATTGAACCTTCACCGCGTACAGGCCCAACTCCTTGAGCGGACCGTCGAGCTTGATCATGGTCGGCTCAACGGTGTAACTGTCCTTCCGCAAGACCTGAGCAATCTCTTCCGGACCGACCGAGCCATACAAATGTCCCTCGGCGTTGGCGTTGGCTTCGATGCTCACGCTGTGCTTGGCCAGCTCGCGCGAAATCCTCTCCAGCTCCTCGCGCCGCTGTTGGGCCAACTCAATTGCCTTCTTTTTTTGGCCCTCCAGCATCTTCACGTTGTGCGGCGTGGCCCGTGTGGCCATGCCCATGGGCAGCAGGTAATTCCGAGCGAACCCCGGCTTCACCTCCACGACATCACCGGGGCCGCCCAAGCCTTCGACTTTCCGCGTGAGCAAAAGCTCGATACCCCCACGCGGGCCCTTCATCACTTGATGCGATCGCTGTTTCGGCATGAGACTCCTCAAAATGGCGTTGTGGAAATCCCGCACGATCTCCGACCAACGTTTTTACTAAAACGGAATGTTCTCTCCTGGCTCTTTGGCCGGAGGCGGTTCACCAAACTCCTCCGGAGGAGGTGGTGCTTTGCCAGCGCCCTGATCACCTCCCTTTCCACCTGGCGCACCCAGGAATTGCATACGCTCACCTGTCACGCGCAACCTGCTCCGCTTTTGTCCTTCTTTGTCCTGCCATTCGTCGTACTGGAGGTGCCCTTCGATCAGGACCGGCCGGCCCTTGCTGAGATACTCGCTAGCCAGTTCGGCCTGTCGTGCCCAAAGCGTCACATCCACATAAGTGACCTCTTCGTGTTTTTGACCATCTTGTCCTGTCCAGTTTCGATTGACAGCCAAGCGGAGATCGGCGACCGCTGTGCCGCTTGGTATGTAGCGCAGTTCCGGATCTTTCGTGAGATTCCCTATGAGAAAAACCTTGTTCAAATTTGCCATCGCCCGATCCCTCCTTCACTGGTGCAACGCGACAGGTGCTGGTTGCTGAGTTTCGTGGTCGATTCAGAGTGCGACGCCGGGCGAAAGGCTAGCAGAGCGGCCGGGCCAGTTCAAGTGTGTGACTATGCCTCGGCTTCACCTTCTTCCAACTCTGGAATCACTTCTTCCGTCCGCTCTCGTTCGACCGGGCCAGTTGCCTTCGGCGGTTCCTGCACGGCCATCGCCTGGGCGACCAACTGGTCCGCCAGCTTGGGATGCACTTTGAGAACGAGCTGGCGCAAGATCGACTCGTTGATCCGGCAGTCGCCCTCGATCTGAGTCAGCTTCGGCCCCTCGGCGCGGAAATACGTCAGGAAGTACATGCCCTTCTTGTGACCTTTGATCGCGTACGCTAGCCGCCGCTCGTCCCACGGCCGGCTCGCGATGATTTCCGCCTGGTGTCGCTCCAGGATGCCGTGTACCAGTTTCTGCGCATTAGTCCACTCACCGGCGACCTTGCCGCTGTCCAGCAGAAACATCCCTTCGTAAACGTTTCGAGCCAAAGTGTACTCCTCAGTTAAAACGATTCATGCACTGGTCGATTCCGGCCTCGCACCACACGATCACCGCCTCCACGGCCTGCTCGATCGCCTCGTCGATTAGTTTCCGATCGCCTCGCGCGATTCGGCTCAGCACGTAGTCCGCTGCGTCCTGCCCCTCGGGGGCCGACCCGATTCCAATTCTGAGCCGCGCGTAATCCGTTGTCCCGAGTCGCTCGGCGATGTTTCGCAGCCCCTTCTGGCCGCCGTCCGATCCACTGCGCCGAATGCGAATCTTCCCGACCGGCAGGTTCAAATCGTCGCAGATCACCAGCAGATCTTCGGCAGGCAACCCGTAAAACGCCAGCGCCGGCTGCACCGACTGGCCCGATCGGTTCATAAACGTCTCGGGCTTGAGCAGCAAGACTTTTTCCGCTCCCACTTTCACACTGGCCGTGCGACCCGAAAACTGACGGCGGAACTGGCCTGGACCCAAATGTTCCGCCAACCGGTCGACCGTCTCGTAGCCGACGTTGTGCCGGGTCCCGACGTATTCTCGGCCATGATTGCCCAGCCCGACCACCAGTTTCATGGGCTGCTCGGAGGCGCCGTAAGCGGAAACTTCGGCAACGGGCAATGCTCGGCGAAGTCCGAGGGCCACTGCCAGCGTCCGCCACAAACTCACTTTTTCTCCTTCTTCTCCTTCTTTTCCTTCTCCTTCCCCTCCTCCTCGGCTGGCTCCTCGGCCACGCGCCGCCCGACGATCTCCGGTTCCACAGCCGCCGCCGCAGCCGCCTCTTCGGTGGGGGGCGCG
>Ga0247727_10017467_pt1 | contig 11421 bp, 12 predicted proteins | sample WisWelCaveWW1625_FD_202498 | JGI IMG/M metagenome (GOLD analysis project Ga0247727, IMG submission 202498) | Biofilm microbial communities from Wishing Well Cave, Virginia, United States - WW16-25 | ecosystem: Environmental > Aquatic > Deep subsurface > Groundwater > Cave microbial mat | place... | reverse complement strand
AAATATCTCGATGAAATCAATGAAACGCCGGTAGTATTCAAATGGAAATACAAACTTGATGAACTGTCTGTAGTGTAAAATTGCTTTGAAAACATTGCTATGTTAATTAAGAATCACTCTACTAGTTCGATAATACGCAAATCTATTTGCCACTTACGCCTAGCACCGTTCACAAGAGCACCTTTTTCGCTACTTTCGAATTGGCTCCTTTTCCCAAATATCAAATTCATCCTTTTGAACGGGTTGCCTGCTGTAACCTTCGTGATGCTGTTTTTCCATCTCTTTGATTTTTAATTTGTGGAGATAATGGATGAGCGATTCCTTGATAAACAAGGCCAAAGAGGTTTGTTGTTGCGCAATCGCATAATTGACGCGATCGAGCAAGTCATCGTCCAAGGTTAATTGAATGGTTTTCATATTACCCTCTCTTTTACCCTCTTTCACGGACATTACCTCTTTTCTGCCAAGCGGCGCCGGGGCCACGTCCTAAGCATTCGACTTCTCCGGCGCTTTGCAGGTCACGCAGCACACGGCGAATCATGTTACGGCTTATGCCGGGGCAGGCGCGTTCAAGCTCGGCGAGCGTAAAGTTGCCGGCAAAGGCCTTCACCGCCGCGGCAATAATCTCCGTCTTCGCCCCGCGCGGACTCTTGATCTGGCCAAGCCGCTCTTCAAAATCATGATAGGCGCTTTTGAGAATGAAAAGCACGTAACAATTCTTGTTTGCTTCGCGCTTCGGAAAGATCGGCCAGATACCAGGAAGTGGTCGCCGGAATTGTTTCTAACGTGCCAGAAAACTGTTTGAAAGTCATTGTAGTGGTATGGTGGGTGGCGAAAACCTTTTTGACTCGCCCCCGTTTGTCTTCATCGAATAAATTTCACGAAGCAAATGCCGCTCGCCGCTATCGGGTCGAACTCATGAACTCGATTTCTTCTTGTTTGCGTTGCGCAAAGCGATCGCTGCTCGTCGGAACGTGTGCGTATTTGCCTTTCACCGTTCCAGCGCGCGGTGTTGACGTTGTCATCGCCGGCGATTGTGTTGAAATCTGCTTGTGCAAGTTAATCGAAATTTCATTGATGAGCCGTAATTGCTCTTCCGCCGAGAGATACACGAGCAGCTTGCGAATCTCTTCAAAATGCTGCTGTCTCATTGATAAAGTGCTCATGGCCTAAACCTATGAATGTGCAATTCGTAAATAGTCCGAAATTCAAAATGCCATACAATATATTGAGATCGAATCAGATCAAGATAGCAATATATTGTATGAAATTGAAAAACTTTTCAAAAACACCGACTATTTACGGAAGCCTCATGAATGAATAGAGGTAGGGTGCCACTATGCTTTATTTTGCCATTTGAGATTTCTTTGTGGCTGCTCCTATTTGAATATATCAAAAAATGTGAAGAATGCAAATTGTGTTTCAGATCAAAAATCAATCTACCAACAACCTCAACTCCTTCCCCCTCGCCACCGCCTGCGTGCGGCTATGCACGTCGAGTTTGGCGTAGATGTTGTTGATGTGCCGCTTCACCGTGCTCGTCGCCAGATAGAGTTTTTTCGCAATCTCGTCATTGGACAAGCCCGCGGCAACGAGTTGCAGGACTTCCAATTCACGCTCGCTGATTGGATCAACGAGATAAGAAGCGGGCAAGGAGGCCGAGGTGACATGAGTCTTAACCACCGCCGGCACAAGCTCCGGTGGAAACGCGCTGAGCAATTGGGCGACGTAGTTCGGCGAAACGCTTGATGATCCCGAGCGTTCTTCTTTCTGTTGCATGCGAAGAAATTGCCGCAGCAAGTCCGCCATGGCGCGCCTTCATCCACAAAAGAGCGAACATAACCTTCCGGTTGGGCAAGCGCGAGCGCGCGCTGCAATGCGGTCATCGCGCCGTTGACGTCGTGTTGTTTCCAGAATGCCCGCGCCTGCAGCACCAGAATTTCAATTACACTTCTCATGCGTCCGCCGGCTTCCGCTGCTGCGATGAGCCGCTGCAACAGCTTCAAAGCTTCATCAAATTTGCTCTGCGCGATGAGCACACGCGCAAAGATGAGGTGTTCTATTTCTCGATCATAAGCGAGATGATCGTTTAGTGTGATCTTGCTCTCTTCAGCCCAACGCGTTGCAGCGGCCAGATCTTCCTGCAATAACCACAGCCAGGCGCGAACGGCATGGGCTTGTTGAAGGGCGAGAGCATGGCTTTGCTTTTTTGCCCGCGTCAAATTCCGCTCGATCAATTGCAGGGCTTCCTCCTCAGCGCCGCGCTTCCACAGCATTACCACCAGGCACTTCAGCGAATCCGGCATGAGCAGCGCGCCGTTCTCGGGTTCAAGCCGTTCGTTGATTTGCAGGAGTATTTTTAAATGATTCTCCGCCGCCTCGAGGTTGTTCCACTCTCTTTCCAGATCGCAACTCAAGCTATACGCGTAACTCAATTGCACGGGAAACTGAGGTGTCTCAAATCGCATGACGCTGTGCAGCGTTTCGGCGGCCTGATGGAGCTTGCCCAACCTCGCGCGCACGTGGGCGAGAAAAGCTGTGTTCGCAATCGTGAGCGCGTAATTCCGTCATCTCGCGACGGGCGCGCAGTCGGGCCAGCGGCAGCTGTGGATCAGCGCGGCTGATCATGACGAGGTGCATATTGCGCGGCAGATGCTCGAGCAGGAAGGCAAGGTTTTGATGGATAGGTTGAGATTCGATGACATGGTAATCGTCGAGCACGAGGGCAAAGACCTCGGGGAAGGCGGTAATCTCATTGACCAAAGTTGTCAGAATCAACTCCGGCGGAGGCGGCTGCGGCGCAGCAAGCAGAGAGCGCGCCTTTTCCCCGAGATTGTTTTGCAGCATTTGCAGCGCGGCGATCACATAGTTCCAAAAGCGAATCGTGTCATTATCGCCATGATCGAGAGAAACCCACGTGACACAGCGCGGGCTGGTGGGAATCCATTCGTCTAAAAGCGTGGTCTTGCCAAAACCTGCCGGCGCCGAAACCAGGGTGAGCTTGCGTTGCATGCCATTGTTGAGCCGGTCGGTCAAATGTGAACGTTGCATGAGATCGCTGCGCGCCGGCGGGAGGTAAAGCTTGGTGGTGAGCAGCGCCAGGCTGTTTTCGTGGTCTGTGCTCATATCGCCGTTATCTTGTCCGTTGAGGCGGGCTGCTCAACGTGATTTATCCAAAACTTTTTCCAGCGTCACTTTCTGATCATCAAACACAAAATATGTCGCTTTCGCCGAGCTGCCCAGCTCCTGAAAATAGCGAATCTCCGTGGACGAGTTGCCGATGCGCCAATCGATCCAGCCTTTTTGCACGCCTGAGCCACCGTCGGCAGCTTCGGTCAGAAATTTTTGCCCGTTATTAAATTCCAGCACGACGAACACACGCGGCGCCGGCGCTTTGGCGCTGCTCGCCGCGAAACGTTGCGTCAGTGTTGCGCGGCGTTTTTCATCGGGAACCGACATCGGGATGTCGAGTGGATTGACCGCCAGCGTGAGCCAGTCCATCGCCGGTTGGCCGGAAACGGTCAGGCCGTTTGGATGCTCGACTTCCGCGAGCGGGGTGAATAAATCTTTTTTTGCGAGATTGGCATTAATAAACTCCAGCGCTTCTTTGCTCTTGAACAAAAAGCCGGAGCAGGCATACTTATTTTTCTGCGCGCGCTTGCCGGAAGCCCAGTTATTCTCGCGCAATTTATCAAAGCGCACGAGGAATTTTTGTCCCTGATAATTGAGAATGCCGGTGCCGGAATTGAGCACGCGGTCGAGAAAGTACGTGTATTGAAAATCGAGCGGATCAATTTTCGCCGCGCGAACGCGATCGCGCAAACAGGCGTCCAGCGAATCAAGCGCGCAGCGTTCACTGCGGGCGATAAAATAATAGGTGACGCGAACTTTGGGAATCTCAAAGCTCGATTGCGCTTTGCTTTTCAAATAATCAACCGAGGAAATCAGATTATCGGGTTGGCGAAACGGCGCTGAAGTTTCGGCGCTTCCGGATTTTTTTTCGCGGGCGGATTTTTCGAGCGCAGGCTGGGCGGCGGTTTCGGCGGCTGCCGCTTCTTCTGCGGTCGGCGGCGGCGGCGATTTGCGGCGCCAGTCTTTGGGAACCGCGCCAATACCGCCTAACAACAGCCAGGCCAGAATGGCGAGGATGACCACTTTCACGACATCCATTTTTGCTCCGAGATTATAGTGCTCCTCCCCGGCAAACAGTTGTATTCTACAGAACGCGGCCAACTTTGTCAAGTGAAAACTGCTTGATTTTCAGCAAGGAAAAATTATATTGAAGACTGCAAACGGAATCATCACAAGCCGGAACCATTTGTTTGGTATCCGGATTTTCCGAATCGTCCGGATGAAGCAAGCAGGTTAGATGGAAATCATAACCAAAAAATTGCGTGAAGACGCGATAGGAATTTTCTACGCCGGTTTGCGCGCGGTGGAGCCGGCGGCGGCGGTGCGGCAACACGTGCAACGCGACGGGAATTTTTTAACAGTTGCCGATCGGCAATATGATCTGCGCGATTTCAAAAATATTTTTGTGATCGGCGCGGGAAAAGCGGTGTGTCCGATGGCCGCGGTGCTCGAAGAAATTCTGGCCGAACGTTTGACCGGCGGTCGGGTGAATGTGAAATACGGCCATCTGTCGCCATTAGAAAAAATTCACCTTCAGGAAGCCGGCCATCCGGTTCCCGACGAGGCCGGCATGCGGGGAACGGAAAAAATTCTCGCGCTGCTTCACCAGGCTGATGAGCATGATCTGGTGATCGGCGTGATTTCCGGCGGCGGTTCGGCGCTGTTGCCGATGCCGGTTGAGGGCATTAGTCTGGAAGACAAACAGGCGACGACGAAACTGCTGCTGGCATGCGGCGCGACAATCAATGAGATGAACGCGGTGCGCAAACATATTTCGCAGGTGAAGGGCGGGCAACTGGCGAGCGCGGTTTATCCGGCGACACTGATCACGCTGCTGCTTTCGGATGTCATCGGCGATCCGCTTGATGTTATCGCTTCGGGGCCGACGGTGCCGGATGAAAGCACGTTTAAAGAAGTGCAACGTATTTTTGAAAAATATAATATTCAGACGCAACTGCCGGAGTCGATAAAAAAACATATCGAAAAAGGTCTCGCCGGTGCAGCGCCGGAAACGCCGAAAGCCGGTAATCCGATTTTTAATAAAACGCAAAATTTGATTGTCGCCGGCAATCGGCAGGCAATTGAAGCAGCGAAAGCGGAGGCGCAAAAGCGCGGTTATCAAACTTTAATACTTTCGACGTTGATTGAAGGCGAAACCCACGAGATCGCCAGGATGCACGCGGCGATTGCCAAAGAAATTCATCTTTCCGGAAATCCTGTCCCCCCTCCGGCCTGCGTGATTTCCGGCGGCGAAACGACGGTGACGTTGCGCGGCAACGGCCTCGGCGGGCGCAATCAGGAATTTGTTCTCGCCGCGGCTATGGAAATTTCGGGCCGGCCCGACACGGTGATTTTGAGCGCGGGTACGGATGGAACCGACGGCCCTACCGGGGCGGCAGGCGCGATTGGTGACGGCAAAACCGTTGAACGCGCCATGGCGCTGGGCCTAAAACCGCAGATTTTTCTTGCCGAAAACAACTCATATCGCTTTTTTGAGAAACTCGGTGACTTGATGATCACCGGCCCGACCAATACCAACGTTATGGATTTGCGAATTATGCTGGTTGGGCCGTCTCGTTAAACGGGGTCGCGCTAAAAAATGTCCTCATTTTTACCGGTATCAACTGTCATGCCGGAGAATCGTAAGAGTAATAAAATTTTTTATATTAATTTTTTTTAACCTTTTTACAAAAAAATTTTGTATATTAAGAGATTATGATGACGCAAAAAAAGCCCTTGCTATTCTGAGCGAGAATTTTATAAATTTAACAGACCCCGAGCGTTTTATTGCCGTCTGCGGAAAAATCCTACGGACGCCGTCGGGGCGAGTTGTGGATCACCCATAACAGAAAAGGAGGCGTATGGAGATTCATCATCGATATCTCGGTAACATCTCGTACAGCGATGATGATGTTATCACCTTTCCGCTCGGTTTGTTAGGATTTTTAAAATTCAAACGCTATCTGCTGTTGCAAAAGGAAACCGCGGCGCCGTTCGTGTGGATGGTGAGCGTGGATAATCCCGATCTGTCTTTCCCCCTGCTTGACCCCAAACGTTTCTGCACGGACTACAACCCCAACATCACGCGGCGCGATTTGAGCGAAATCTCGGCGGAAAATCCGCAAAGTCTACAGATGTATTCTATAATAACAGTACAACAAGATGCACACTCAGCAACTGCAAATTTGAGTGGGCCAATATTAGTCAACCGGGAACAAAGAATCGGTAAACAATTGGTGCTCCTTGACGATCGCTATTCAACCAAGCACCGTATTCTCAACAGCTAGACGTGCACTCATGAGGAAGGAGATCTTATGCTGGTCCTGACAAGGAGGTTAGGTGAAACGATTGTCATCGGAGACGACATCGTCATTAAGATTGTCGACATCCACGGCAAGCAGATTCGCGTTGGCATCGAAGCACCTACCGAAGTCAGCGTTTATCGCGGCGAGATTTACGACCGCATTATGTTGGAAAACAAAGCTGCAGCGCAGGCGGGCAACAATCACGAAGCCCTCACCGAGCTGAAGACTTTGCTTGTGAGCGACGAGAAAGGAAATTCGCGCTAGGGTGAATTGTTATTCATTTGGCACGAATCGAGCTTTCTTGACGGAACCCGTGTTGTTCGGCATTGAATCAACCGGATTTAATCGACAACATGCGGAGGGAGAATGTGTAAAAAGTTTCGCAGTTCAACGCTGAAGTAACAGGCGAAGATTTTACAACCGGGCCTGCGGTTGTGGTTCAGAGCAATCTGGGCTACGATCGCAGGCCTGATTTTTTTAGCCCTGCCCCTGGTTTAAAAAATCCCCTTGTTTTTTCGCGCAAAGATTCTATTCTTTAAACAAACGACTTGTGATTGGATAAAATCCGATGATCGGCCAAATCATTTCGCATTATAAAATTCTCGAAAAACTCGGCGGCGGCGGCATGGGCGTCGTCTATAAAGCGCAAGATCTCAAGCTCGAGCGTTTTGTCGCGCTCAAGTTTTTGCCGCCGCATTTTGACGCGAATGCAGATGAGAAAAAACGCTTCATTCAGGAGGCCAAAGCTGCTTCCGCTTTGGATCATCCGAACATTTGCACCATTTACGAAATCGATGAAACAGAAGACGGGCAATTGTTTATTGCGATGGCGTATTATGACGGAGAAACTTTAAAAAGGAAAACGGCAAACGGCAAAATGCAAACGGCGGAGGCGATTGATATTTCAAATCAAATCGCACGGGGGTTGGCGAAGGCGCATGAGCATGGCATCGTTCATCGCGATATTAAACCGGCGAACATTATCATCACGAAAGAGGGTGTCGTCAAGATTATTGATTTCGGGCTGGCGAAATTCGTCGGGCGTAATTCGCTCACGAAGACGGGCGCGACGATGGGCACGATGGCCTACATGGCGCCCGAGCAGGTGAGTGGCGGAACCGTCGATCAGCGCGCGGACATTTGGTCACTCGGTGTGGTGATTTATGAGATGCTCACCGGCAAACTTCCGTTTCAAGGCGAAAACGAGCAGGCGGTGATGTATGCGATTTTGTGCAAAGAACCGCCTGCAATGACAACACTGCCGAATGAATTGGAGTCGATCATCCGGCGCGCGGTGGATAAAGACATAAATGAACGTTATCAGCGCATGGATGAAATACTGGATGAGTTTAAAATTTTCAGAAAAAAAATCGAAACCGGTCATGTGGAAAAACGCCGGCGCTCTCTACCACGCTTGTTCAAGAATCGAATCTATCGTTATGGCGGAATCGCGGTTTTATTGTTGGCCATTGGCATCTTTCGTATTTTTACACCATCGCAGAATATTGACTCTGTGGCCGTCCTGCCTTTCGTCAATGTCGGTGGCAATCCCGACACGGAATATCTTTCCGATGGCATTAGTGAGAGTCTTATCCAGCGTTTCTCACAATTGTCTCATCTCAAAGTGATGTCGTTCAGCGTGGTTGCGCGTTACAAGGGAAAAGATAAAAACCTGCAAGAGATCGGGCGAGAGCTTGAGGTGCAGGCTGTGCTCGTTGGGCGCGTCACCCAGCGCGGCGATATGCTGTTAATCAGCGCCGAGTTGGTGGACGCGCAGGATAATCGCCACATTTGGGGAGAACAATATGAGCGCAAGCTGAACGAGCTTTTGCTGGTGCAAGACGAGATCACCGATGTCATCTCAACAAGATTGCAGCCTCGCTTGACCGGCGAAGAAAAGAAACACCTGGCCGTGCGCTCCACCCGCAACTTCGAAGCTTATCAGTTCTATCTGAAAGGGCGTTATTATACTGCCAAGTATAACAAAGAAGGCTACGAGAAGGGCCTCGCGTATTTTCGCCAGGCCGTCATCAAGGATCCGAAATACGCTCTGGCTTATGATGGTTTGGCTTATTACTATGCCAACTCGATGGAATGGATGATGTCGCCGCAGGAGGCTCTGCCGCAGGCGAAAGAAGCCGCGATGCAGGCCCTGGCATTAGACGAATCGCTGGCCGAAGCGCATGCTTCGTTGGGCGCCGTTTATTTTTTCCATGACTGGGATTGGCTTGCGGCGGAACGGGAATTCAAGCGCGCCATTCAGCTCAATTCGAATTATGCCACGACGTACCTGTATTACTCGCAGTGTTTGGTGGCAATGGACCGGATTGACGAGGCCCTTGCGGTGGTGAAGCGCGCATACGAAATCGAGCCACTCTCTCCTGAGGTCAACACTTTCCTGGGATGGATTTTGAGTATGACGGGCCAAGCGGAGCCTGCCATCGCGCAACTCCAAAACGCCCTCGAGTTGGATCCCAACTTCTGGTTTGCGCATTTGATGCTGGGAGTCGTTCACGAAACCAACGAACGGCTTGCTGAAGCTTGCACGGCGTATGAAAATGCCCGTGCGCTGGAAGGGGAATTTTCAGAAGGCTTGGCGAACCTCGGCAGGTGTTATGCCTTGCAGGGGAAGATTGATGAGGCACAAAAAATCCTACTTGAATTAAAACAGCGCGCCGAGAAAGGTTACGTTCCACCTTATTTCTTTTTTATGATTCATTTTGCGCTGGCTGAAAAAGATGAGGCGTTTCCATGGTTTGAAAAGGCTTATGCGCAACGCTGCGTCTATCTCTTGTGGGATAAAGTCTTCGCTTATTCAAAATATCAGCGCGAGGATCCGCGGCTGACGGCGATATTGGATAAAGTTGGAATGAAGCATCAGTGAAGACGAAAGGCGAAGGGTTTTAAAAGCGCTTATCGCCTTCGCGGATAGGACCGCAACCAAAAAGAATTAATCGCTCATCCGCTGCTGCGGGAGAACGGCTCACGGAAATAAAATTCATAAAGTTTTTACTTCCGTGAGAGTTCCATTCCGTGAGCTAACTCTTTTTGCTTTTTGCACAGATTTCACTCTTTAGAGACTAATCAAAAATAAAGATCACACCTCATGAACGAATCAGAACCCAACACGCTCCAAAATCTCCGCCGGCAGCTTGATGACTACGAGCGGCTGCATGGCATTTTACAAACAATTGGTTCGTCCTTGCATGTGGATGAAATTCTGCAGCGTATTATCATCGAAGCAATTGGATTGTGCCAGGCCGAGCAGGGTTCCATCATACTTTTCGATCCGGCCTCAAATCAAGCGGCCAAGACGCTGATTCGCCAGGCGAAAGCCGCAACCGAAAAGCTCGATCATTTTCTTAACAATCTGCTGGCGGGATGGGTTTCGGATCACAAGGCGCCGTTGTTGACGCAAAATTTGAGCGAGACTTTTGGCGCGCGGATCATTCAGCCGAAATATAGTGAGATCGCTGCGGTGCTGAGTGTGCCGCTCGAATGGCGCGGCGCAATGATCGGCGTGATCAATTTGGTTTCCATGACGGGCGGCAACATTTTCAACGAGCGCGAAAAGAATTTGATGCAACTGCTGGCCTCCCAATGCGCGCAGTTCATCGTCAACGCGCGGCTGCACGAAGAGTTGTTTACGGAAACCGCGCGCTTGCGCAAAGAGATTCAGGAGAAGTACGCTTTTCACGGCATCATTGGCCACAGTACAAAAATGCAGGCAGTTTTTAATTTGCTCGAAAGAATCATGCCGACCGATGGCCGCGTGTTGCTCGAAGGCGAGAGCGGCACGGGCAAGGAACGGATTGCACGCGTGTTGCATTATAACGGCCCGCGCCAAGATCATCCTTTCATCGCCGTGGATTGCGGCGCTATTCCCGCCAATCTGCTGGAGAGTGAGTTGTTCGGTTATGTAAAAGGCGCCTTCACCGGCGCGGCGCAGGATAAGAAAGGTCTCTTTGAAGAAGCTCACAGCGGCACATTGTTTTTGGATGAAATCGCCAACATGCCGCCAGAGGTGCAGGTCAAATTTCTGCGCGTGATTCAGGAGGGCGAGTTTCGGCCTCTCGGCGCAACGCAGGTGCGCAAAGTCGATGTGCGCATTATTTCCGCGGCCAGCGGCAATTTGCGCACGCACGTAAGCGAAGGCAAATTCCGGCAGGATCTGTTTTATCGCCTCAATGTCGTGAATGTGCAACTGCCGCCGCTGCGCGAGCGCAAAGAAGACATTGTGGTTCTCGCCAGCCATTTTCTAGCTAAAATGATGGAACGGCATCGCAAGCCGCTCAAAGGCTTTGCGCCGGAGGTGATTGCCGATCTCGAAGATTATGCGTGGCCCGGCAATGTGCGCGAATTGGAAAACGCCGTCGAACGCATGGTCATTCTCGCCGAGCCGAATAGCGAATATCTCACGCGCGATTTGCTCCCCACCGAAATTCAGCTCGCGGCAGTGCTCGATCACGAGACGAACTCATCGCCAACCGATAGCATTCGCAACAAACGCGATGAGCAAGAGAAAAAAATGCTGTTGGAAACGCTGATCAAAAATGATTGGAACCAATCCGCCGCGGCTCGTGATTTGGGGATGCACGAGAAAACCATCCGCTATCGCATGCAAAAGTTTTGGATTAAAAAATCGTGATAATTTTTTTTGAACACGGATTGCACGGATGACGCGGATTTGCGCGGATAAAATACCAAAGAAAAATCCGCGAGAATCCGTCCCTGGCCTGCGGCACCGCGTGGCGCGGCGGGCGCCAGAGCAGGCAAATCCGCGTCATCCGCGTTCAAAGCTTTTGCTTCAAAGTTTTCGGTAAAACCTCGTCACCTTTGCCGAACCACCTCGGCAATTTGCCGAGCCTTGCCGAATCGGGTTGACGCGAATTGCTTGGCGCGAAGACACTCGAACACGCGATAAGAATTTGAAAGAACGCCACTTCACTCGGCTTCAAACCGAGGCGATGTGGCTTTTTTGTTT
>Ga0247727_10017466_pt1 | contig 11423 bp, 13 predicted proteins | sample WisWelCaveWW1625_FD_202498 | JGI IMG/M metagenome (GOLD analysis project Ga0247727, IMG submission 202498) | Biofilm microbial communities from Wishing Well Cave, Virginia, United States - WW16-25 | ecosystem: Environmental > Aquatic > Deep subsurface > Groundwater > Cave microbial mat | place... | reverse complement strand
GATCGTTTCAAGCGCGAGGTGATGGCCCGTGTAAAAGGGGATCTCGGCGCCCAGGCTCCGCGTCAGGTCGTGATCCGTGACTGGTTGCTCAATTAGTTTCTGTCGGGTTTTACCCGACAGAAACTATCCTGAGGCGAAGCCGAAAGGATCTTCAATAGCAGCCGTCCCAGCACCCGTCGTCGAATTCCCCGTAGGAGTAGCCATCGTACGGGGCCCAGAACACGTTCACGTCGACGTTGACGTCCCACTGCGTCTGCGGGGTTGCCCACCAGTAAAAGCTGTCGTCGAACTGACGGTAGAGATCTCCGTAACCGCGCTGCCCCCAGTCCTGCGGGCAGAAGTCGTACCAGAACTTGTTGAAGTCGTAAGGGTTCGTACCGCGCTGCCCGGAGTAGCTCTGCCAGCGGTTCCACATCGGTCCCCAGAAGGGCTGTGTCTGGGGGTTTTGCCGGAAGTAGTTGTCGACGGGGACAAATGGGTAGTAGGCCGGCGGCTGATTCTGGGGAATCTGCGGCTGGAAGTACGGCGGCTGCTGGTATCCCGGGCCCTGTGGGTAGGGATTCTGTGGGTAGTAGGCCGGTGGCGGAGCCTGGTAGGGGACGGATCCGATCGGCATGATCGGTTCGTTCTTACCGCAGCCCGCGAACACGCCGAGCGTCAGGACTAGGAAGGCGGTCAAAGCTCTCCGGAACATACCTCGCTCCACTCCACCACGCTTCGTGCGCGGTTTTCACATCTCCCCCAACCCCACTGCGGTTGTATTCCATTAGCGTGCCAGCCGGATCAGTGCGTGGATGGGGTTTTTCGGTCTGTAAGGGGGTAGTCGGTGATGCCGTTTATCGGCATGGCCACGGGGCAGCCCAGCGCCAAAGTTCTGACGCCCCGAATACCCCTCTGACGATCGCCCGACTCATCCGGCGCACCGATCGGGCGATTGCCGTGGCATTGCGCTTGCACTGTGAGTCCGCGAGCCCTCCATCCGTAAATCACATCCCCCCTTCAGGAGCCGCGCATGGCCGAGGCAGCTGCGAAAATTCTGGAGATCGCCAAACCGATGGCGGTCGAGGACAAAACCCCAAAGAAAAAGGCGGATCTTCTAGGCATTCTCCTGCTCGTGCTGGTGTGCGTGAATCTCGCCGCACTGGGGGGAATGGGGTACTTCCTGCGTGAGACCTGGAAACGGATCCACGAGCTGCAGGCCACCGTCGCCAGCGCCAAGCCGGCCGAAGCTCCCGTGGATCAGGCCAATCCCATCGGACGGGAGCTTCAGCCCCAGAGCCTGGGCATCCTGTATCCGATCGAAAGCTTTCTCGTGAATATCGCGAGCGATCAGGGTCCGAAATTCCTTCAGGCGCAGCTCGAGTTCGAGCTGACCGAGCCCGCGCTCGAAGACGAGATCGCGCGGAAGAAGCCGGCGATCCGCGATGCGATCATCGTGATGCTTTCATCCCGCAGCTACCGAGAGATCCGCGATGCCGGCGGCATGAAGCGGCTGAGATCGGACCTGCTCCGTACGGTGAACGGGCTGCTTTCCACGGGCAAAATCAAGGAAATTTACTTCACTCAATTTCACTTCAACTGATCCCTCATGGCTGACGTACTTTCACAGTCCGAGATCGACGCGCTGTTGGCCGCGGTGTCCACCGGCGACGTCGATACCACTCCGACCCATTCGGAGCGGGCGGAATGGATCCGGCACGATTTCTCCCAGCGCGAGCGGATGCTCAAGGTGCGCCATGCCGCGCTCGAGGGCGTGCACGAGCGTTTCGCGAGGAACCTCCGCGCGGGGCTGTCCGCACTGCTGCGCAAGCCGGTGGGCGTACAGTTTCTCAATCTGGATTTCTTCTCCTTCGGCGAGTATGCGTCGAGCATTCTTCTCCCGGCGCAGATTTCGGTGAACAGAATCGCGGGGATCGGGAGCCACGTCCTTCTCGTGTGCGGGGCGAAGCTCGTTTACGCGCTTCTCGACAGCTACTACGGCGGTACCGAGCTTCCGTTCGCGAAGATCGGCGGCAGGGAGCAGTTCACTTCGATCGAGGGCAACCTCGTTCGTAAGGTCACCCAGATCGCGATTGCGGAGCTCGAGCGGGCCTGGCGTGCGGTGTACCCGCTCACCCTCGAGCCCGTGGGAGAGGAAGTGAACCCGCGCTTCCTTGGTTGCATCGGTGCCGCCGAAAGCGTGGCGGCCGTTACGCTGGATGTCGAGCTGGAGAATCTATCGGGGCCGCTCATCGTCGTGCTTCAGCTTCGAGGCCTGGAGCCGGTGCAGGAAGCTCTATCGATGGCCACTCCGACGGACTTCGCACTCGAGGCGCGGGAGTGGCGCGAGCACTGGATGCGGGAGCTCCTGGCATCGGAAATCGAGATCAACGTGGAGCTGGGGCGTTTCAACTCCTCGGTCGGTCAGCTCGGTAACTGGAAAAAGGGCGACGTAGTGACGCTGATGCAGGATGCCGTTTCGCCTCTCACCATTCTCATCGAGGGAGTTCCCAAGCTGAAGGGTTTGATGGGCGACGTCAGGGGAAGTCAGGCTGTTCGCCTTGTTGAAGGTCTCCGGCCGGTCGGAGGCGCGGGGGACGATCCAACCGAACTCAGGGATTAATCCCATGACTCACTTGAATGGACACCGTGGCGAGTCGATTTTGCCCCAGATCGAGGACGCACGACCGAGGAACCGCAGGCGTATCCGTAGATACGTCGAGGATTCCGAGGGAGGAGGACGAAGAGCTGGGACAAAAGCGACCGTCCACGGTGTCCATTCAAGTGAGTCATGGGATTAATAAAGGAGCGAGAGATGAGCGCAGCGAAGACCGAGACAAATGAGACCGAGCCGCAGCCGGAGCTCAAGGTGCATACGCAGGGGGAGGAGGCGCAGCCATCGAATCTCGCGGCCGTGCTGGATCTTCCTCTGCGCGTGAGCGTCGAGCTGGGGCGGGCGCGGATTCTCGTTCAGGATCTTCTGAAGCTTCAGAAGGGGTCCGTGATCGAGCTCTCCCGCCTGGCTGGCGAGCCGCTCGAGGTCCTGGTGAACGATCGGGTGCTGGCGCGCGGGGAGGTGGTCGTGGTCAACGAGAAGCTGGGTCTGAGACTTACCGACGTCGTCAGTCACGTACAGCGAGTGCGGCAGCTGGGGGGCTAAGGATGCGCACAACACTCACACTGCTTCTTTGGCTGGCTATCTCGTGCCCCACGGCGAGTGCCCAAGTGCCAGGAAATGCCGTCGCCGGGCCGATTGCCTCGGAGCAGCTCCCACTCACTCTCTCGGGGAGCGCGGACAGGGTGGCATCCGGTCCGACCTCGGCCTGGTCGTGGATTCCGCTTTCCCTCGCGCTTGCCGCTTTTGTCGGCGTCGCAATCTTCCTGCTGCGTTATCTGCGGGCCCGTAGCTTCGCACCTCTGGCGCGCCGTTTCCTGGTCGAGCCCCTGAGTTATTCCCCCCTAGGGCCTGGGGGGAAGGCAGGGGTCGCGCTGGTCAAGGTCGGCGGGGAATTCGTGCTGCTGGGGATCACCGCTCAGCAGGTGTCGTTGCTCTCTTCCCTTCCCGGACTTCAGGCGCAGTACGCCGAAGAGCACCACCTCGAGCGGGCGGATTTTCGCAAGGTCGTCGCGTCCGAGCTTGCGGGGTTTGGCAGCCGGCCGGCGGGTGAGGCGTGAGCTACCCGCTCGCGACGCTCGTGGCCAAAGCCGTTTGCGCACTTCCGGCGCTTGCCGCGGACACGGCGTTTCCTCCCCTTCAGATCGCCTTCACGCAGCCCAACTCGCCCGAGCAGGTGGCGGTGGCGCTGAAGGTTCTCGCCATGCTGACGGTGCTTACGTTGGCGCCGTCGTTGCTGATCATGATGACGTCTTTCGTGAGGATCGTGATCGTCCTTTCCTTCCTCCGTCAGGCAATCGGTACGCAGGCGCTTCCCCCGAACCAGCTCATCATCGGTCTTTCCCTCTTTCTGACGGCGTTCGTGATGGCTCCGACGTGGAAGGGGATACACATCAATGCTCTCCAGCCCTACCTCGACAAGAAGGTCTCTCAGGAGGACGCGCTTTCGTACGCCACCTCGAGCCTGAGACAGTTCATGTTCGGGCAAACCCGGGACAAGGATCTCGGCCTGTTCGCCAAGCTTGGGGGACTCGAGCGGGTCAAGACCCGTGCCGACGTGCCGACCCACCTGCTGATACCGGCGTTCATGATCTCGGAGCTCAAGACAGCATTTCAGATCGGATTTCTCGTCTATATTCCATTTCTGGTAATCGACATGGTGGTTGCCTCGGTGCTGATGGGCATGGGCATGATGATGGTGCCTCCCGTGGTCATTTCTCTCCCGTTCAAACTGATCCTGTTCGTGCTCGTCGACGGGTGGCAGCTCATCGTGGGCTCGCTCGTGAAAAGCTTTGGCTGAAGGACGTGTTCCCATGCAGACCGACATCGTGATGGATGTTACCCGCTCGGCCTTGAAGACCGCTCTGCTGCTGTCGGCACCACCGCTTTTGCTCGGCCTGGTGGTGGGAGTGATCACCAATGTGCTGCAGGCCGTCACTCAGCTCAATGAAACCACTCTTTCCGTGGTTCCGAAGCTCATCGCCATGGTGGTCACTCTCGCGGTGTTGGGTCCGTGGATGCTCGATACCCTGGTCGACTTCACGAGCGGGATTTTCGAGCAGATTCCAGCGATGATCAGATGAACGGAATCTACCCTGAGGATCCCCTCGTATATCTCGCCATCTTCCTCATTTTCTGTCGCCTGATGTCGTTTCTTCTTCTGATTCCGGTTCTCGGCCACAAGGCCATTCCGGCTCCCTTCAGGCTCTCGCTGGGCCTCACGCTTTCGCTCGTTCTGTACCCCGTGGTGAAGCGCTATCTTCCGCCGGTTCCGCTCAGCATTGAGGGAGTGACGCTGGCCGTGGGACGTGAGGTGTGCGTCGGCCTGGTGCTGGGGGCCGGCGCATACGTGACGATGGAGGCGATCGCGCTGGGAGCCCAGCTCACGGGCTACCAGCTCGGCTGGGGGACCGCGGGCCTGCTCGATCCGCATTCCCAGCAGCAAACCAGCGCGTTGGCTCCTCTCTATGGTTGGATGGCGCTGATGGTGATTCTTCTGGCGGACCTGCACCACGTGTTTCTGGCGAACTTCGCGGAGAGCTTCGCAGTGACCGGAGCGCGCAGCCTGACTATTCCGGCTGACACGGCTATCGACGCGCTGATCCGCGGCACGGGCTCGCTGTGGGTTCTCGCCGTGCGCATAGCCGCCCCGCTGACCGCGGTTCTGCTGGGGTGCCAGGTTTTGCTGGCGATTCTCGCCCGGCTGCTTCCCCAGATGAATGTCCTGTTCTTCAGTTTTCCGGTACTCGCACTGGCGGGCCTGCTGACGATTTTATGGCTGGTTCCATCCCTCGCCGACGCGTTCGAGTCTCAACTCGTCGCCGTATCTGATAGTGCGATGGTTCTTCTGAGGCAAATGTAGCCTATGGCCGGTGCGTTCGAACAATCTGGTGACGAGCGTACGGAAGCGGCGACCCCCTATCGCCGCGAGGAGTTCCGGCGGCAGGGCAAGGTCGCATTCAGCCGCGAGATCACCTCCGTGGCCGTGGTCGTGGCGGCCGGAGGAGCGCTGTATCTATCCGGCGGATCGCTTTTGCGCGAGATGGTCACTCTTTGCACGCGCCTCTTTGGCGTGAGCGCGAAGGAGATGGGGACCCGCGACGTCGTGGACCTGTCCTGGGTGGTCGTACGCTCGTTTCTCTCCATGATCGGACCGATCGTTGGCTGCGCCGTTGCAGCGGGAATGGCCACGAGTGTCGCGCAGGTGGGGCTCGTCTTCAGCACCGAGCCTGTCCAGCCAAGATGGGATCGGCTTGATCCGATGCGGCACCTGCAACGGATGTTTTCCGCCCACGGCCTTTACCCGGCGCTCAAGGCACTCATCCAAACCCTCGTGGCGGCGGCAGTGGGGTGGTACTTTTTTCGCGACCGATGGGCCGGCCTTCCGCGACTTCTGGAGATGGAGACGCGCGAGGGCATCGTTCTGCTGATGAACCTGCAGATTCGGTTGCTGTTCATCGTGGCGGCCACGTTTGCCCTGCCGGCGGCACTCGACTATCTCGTGCAGCGAATGAAGCTGGAGCGAGAGCTCAAGATGACCCGCCAGGAGGCCAAAGAGGAGTTCAAGCTGCGCGAGGGGGACCCGCTGATCCGGGCAAGAATCCGATCCATGCAGCGGCGGCTGGCCGGTCGACGGATGATGGACAAAGTGCCCAAGGCGGACGTGGTGGTCACCAACCCCACTCACTTCGCGGTGGCGCTTCAGTACGACGCGGAAAACATGCCGGCGCCGAAGGTTGTTGCCAAGGGGGCGGGTCAGGTTGCGATGAGAATCAAGGAACTCGCGCTTCGAAGCGGCGTTCCGTGTGTCGAGAACAAGCCGCTCGCGAGGACGCTATTTCGTAAGCTCGACATCGGAGCGGAGATCCCTCGGGAGCTGTACAAAGCGGTAGCCGAAGTCCTGGGCTACGTCTACCGCATCAAGGGAAAGACGATGAAGGCCACGGCATAGAGATTTCTAGGGGAAGCGATTCATGAACAAGCGACTCACGCTCAATGGGCTGTTGGCGCACAGCGATCTCGGCGTCGCGATTGCGCTTCTGGCGATGCTCGTCGTCATGATCCTTCCGATGCCGGCCTTCCTGCTCGATCTGCTCCTCGTTCTAAGTCTGGCCCTTTCGATAGGCATCCTGCTGATGTCGGTCTACGCGGCCAAACCTCTCGATTTCTCGGTGTTTCCCACCGTGCTGCTCTTCTCGACGCTATTCCGCCTTGCACTCAACGTGGCCAGTACGCGGCTGGTGCTGCTGCGTGGGCACGAGGGCGCCGGCGCGGCGGGAAGCGTGATCGAGACGTTCGGGAACCTGGTCGTGGGAGGCAGCTACGTCGTTGGGGCCGTTGTCTTCGCGCTTCTCATCGTGATCAACTTCGTCGTCATCACGAAGGGCTCCGGTCGTGTTGCCGAGGTTGCGGCGAGGTTCATGCTGGACTCCATGCCCGGCAAGCAGATGAGCATCGACGCCGATCTCAACGCGGGTCTTATCACCGAGGATCAGGCCAGGGACCGCAGGCGGAAGGTCGAGCAGGAGGCGGATTTCTACGGAGCCATGGACGGCGCCAGCAAGTTCGTGCGTGGTGATGCCATCGCAGGGATCCTGATCACGGTGATCAACATCGTCGGTGGCCTTTCGATCGGGGTACTTCAGCGAGGCCTGGACGTCGGCAAGGCGGCGGAGCTGTATACCATCATGACCATCGGCGACGGCCTGGTCAGTCAGATCCCCTCGCTAATCGTATCGACCGCGGCGGGCATCATCGTCACCCGCGCGGCCTCATCGGAAAACTTTTCGAGCGAAGTTGCGCGACAGATTCTGCTCCAGCCGCGGGCGTTGTCGGCTACGGCCGGAATTCTTTGCCTGTTGGGAATCATTCCGGGGATCCCGGCGTTTCCCTTTCTCGCCATGGCGTCCGTTCTCGGGGGGTTCGCCTGGGCCGTGGCGCGGGCAAAGGCCGCGGAGACGCGGGTTTCCGAAGCCGAGTCCCGTAGGGCCGTGGAGCGAGCCGGCGCGGAAACCAGCGCGCCGCCAGAGGTCGACGTGCTCGAGCTGCAGGTGGGTTACGGCCTGGTCGGCTCTGTCGAGGGGGAGGGGAAGAGCGAACTCGTAGATCGCATTTTCCAGCTCAGGCGAGAGTTCGCGAAGGATCTGGGGGTGGTCGTTCCGAAGGTGCGTATCAAGGACAATCTTGAGCTCGAGCCGAATGCGTACGCGATTCTCATCCGGGGAGTTGCCGTCGGAAAGGGCGAGCTCATTTCGGGACACGTCCTCGCGATGGATCCTGGAGGTGTCGTGGAGCGCGTGAGCGGCATCGAGACGCGGGAGCCAGTTTTCGGACTGGCGGCGGTGTGGGTTCACGAACGGGCCCGAGACAAGGCGCAGGCCGCCGGCTACACCGTGGTGGACGGCCCGACGATCATTGCCACGCATATGTCGGAAATCATCCGCCGTCACGCGCACGAGCTGCTGGGAAGGCAGGAGCTTCAGGCCCTGATCGACAACCTGAAGCGCACGCACCCGAAAGTGGTCGAAGAGTTGATTCCGACGTTGCTTTCCCTGGGAGCGGTGCTGCGCGTGTGCCAGAATCTGCTCCGCGAGCAGGTGCCCATCCGCGATCTGGCGAGTATCCTGGAGTGCCTTGCGAACCAGGCCGGGTCTCAGAAGGACCCCGATGCGCTCACGGAGAACGTCCGGGGGGCGCTGGCTCGCACGATCAGCCACCGGCTGTCGGGGGGTGGCGGCGAGATCGAGGTCCTCACATTTGCGCCCGCTACGGAGGAAGCCATCCTCAGGGCGTACCAGCGAGCCGACGGTCAGGGGTCGCTTCAGCTCGAGCCCGGAGTCTTCGAGAGGCTCGTGCAGCAGCTTCAAGCTGCTATTGAAAAAACCGTATTTTCTGCGGGTAGCCCGGTGCTCCTCTGCCACCCACTGGTGCGCGGTCCCTTGAGGAGGCTTCTCGAGCGTTTCGTTCCGGGGCTCAATCTGATCTCCGCCAACGAGATCGCGCTCCAGATTCGAGTGAAGGCCGTGGGTTCGGTGGGGTAGTCGAAAGGAGGAGTTAAGTGCGGATCTCAACGTTCGAGGGCGCGACGCTCGAAGAGGCGCTGGCGAGAGTGAAGGCCGCGCTCGGCGACGATGCTCTTGTCCTCTCCACCCGGGAAAGAAAGCGCTGGTGGAATCAGCGTGCGGTGATCGTGGTTACCGCCGGTGTAGGAGTGAAGCCGTCAAAGGGCAGGGGCAAGGGGTTCGACGAGGAAACCCTCGCGAGGGTCTTCGCCCACCGTCGTACGGACGACGGACGGGAAACGCGTGTTCCCGCGGAGCCCGCGTCGGCGGCCGTGGCTTCCCCACCGGCGTCGCGTCCGGCCGCCCCCCCGCACCGAGCGCCGCCGCCGCGGAGCCGTACCGAGGAGATCCCGGGCGAGGCGCTGTTTCTTGGGGTGGGGGTGAGCCGAGAGCGAGCACGGGACCTCGCCCGACGGTGGATTTTCGACTACCCGGAGAGCAAGAGACAGAGCCCGGACCTTCTCGCGTCGCTGGCCGGACGGCTGCTGGGGCAGGACCTGCGATGCGTGCCTCCGGCCGAGCTGACCATCGCCGGGAGCTGGGCTCTGGTGGGGACGGCCGGCGCCGGCAAGACCTCGCTTGCCGTCAAACTGGCGCTCTGGACGAAGGGCCAGGGGGGCAGCGCGCGGCTCGTGACTCGAGACAACCGCCGTCTGAACGCGAGGGCCGAGCTGTTCGGTTACGCGCGGCTCATCGGCGTCCCGTGCTCGGTGGAAACGCGCGGGGTGGCTGGAGCCACTACCTGGATCGACACGGCTGCGTTCGGTTTCGATGAGGACGGGGAGATGGTGGATCTCGAACGTACTACGAAGGGATCCCGGGTTGCGCTGGTGCTCGACGCCCGTTGCCGGCTCGATGAGATCCTTCGCTCGGTGGAGCGAGCCGAGCGGCTTGTGCCGGTGGCTCTTGCGTTTACCCATCTCGATCTGTGCTCGCGCATCGGAGTCATTTACGACGTGATGCGGGCAACCCGCATGCCTCTTCTCGCGGCGAGCGTCGAGGGCTCCTTATCGGGGCCGCTGGGACTCTGGGATCAGCGTGAGGCAGGGCGGAGGATCGTGGGGTGGGGGGGAGATCTCGTCCCCTCCCAGGAAGGCCGTCCGCGCCGGCCGCTGCGAGTGGAAGCGATCTTGGGGGCTGAAAAGTGAGGTCCATGCGTAGGACCCAAGTGATCTCGTTCTCGAGCGGGAAGGGCGGGGTCGGCAAGAGTGCGCTCGTGGTCAATCTGGCGCACTGCCTCGCAAGGCGGGGAAAAAGGGTCCTGGCCGTCGACGGCGATTGGGCTCTCGGCAAGCTGGGAATATTGTTCGGAGTGAGACCGTTGCATACCGTGGTGGATGTGTTGCGCGGAAAGGTGGCGCTTACTGGGGCCATCACCCCGGTGACACGGAACCTCGATCTATTGGCGGCGCCATCGGGTAATCCCGAGATGGTCGAGCTCGGGGAGGCGGTGCGCAACAGGCTCTTCTACGAGCTTGATTCGCTCGACGATGGCTATGATTTCCTGCTGATGGATCACGGCAGTGGCGCTCACTGGGACGCGCTGCAGTTCGTTGCCGCGGCGCACCAGCACATCGTGATGACGACGACAGAGCCTACTAGTTACACGGATGCGTATGCTATAATGAAACTACTCTCGACGCGCTATGCGCTCCGCGAATTTCACTTGCTCGTGACACAGTCCAGAGATCGGGCTCGCACGCAAGCCGTGGGGGCGCGTCTGCACGATCTGGCGGCCAGCCGGCTGGGCGTACGCGTACGGCACCTGGAGGCCTGCCCCTGGGACTCCAGGGTTTCCGAGTCGATAATACGGAGGCGTGCTTTCGTGGATCTCTTTCCCGATTCGGAGCTTGCAAGCGTGATGGGGCGGCTGGCCGGCGGTCTGGGAATCGAGATCCGTCCGTCGGGAAAACTTTCGTTCTTCTTCGAGGCAACCAACTCCTACCGGGGATAAGCAATGTCCACCCAAATCCGGAAGTACAAGGCGGCTACGAAGCGAGTCGATCGGCGTACGAAGGAGAAGCTCATCCTGGAGTACGCCCCCCTCATCAAGTTCATCGCGCAGAAGATCGCGGTGCGGTTACCCTCCAATATCGAGTTCGACGATCTGGTCAGCTCAGGGGTGATCGGGCTGATGGACGCGATCGACAAGTATGATCCAACGCGGGACAACAAGTTCAAGACCTACGCCGAGTTCCGGATCCGTGGAGCCATTCTCGACGAGTTGAGGGCGCAGGACTGGGTACCCCGAAGCGTGCGCGAGAAGGCCAAACAGCTCGAGCGCGTTCACGTCCGTCTGGAGCAGCGGTTCGGCCGGATGCCGACGGAGGACGAGATCACCGGCGAGCTCCAGATTTCTAAGGAGATGTACTTCGATCTGCTGAACCAGGTGAAATCGGTCTCGATCCTTTCCCTGGACGAGGCGGGCAGCTTCAACACCAGCGATCGTAAGAGCATCCTGAGTCTGCTCGAAAGCTGCAAAATTCCCAGCCCCGTGACGCAGCTGAATATGAAGGCCGTCAAGGACCTGATCACCAAGGCGATCGAATCTTTGCCGGAAAAGCAGCGGCTGGTCCTTTCGCTCTACTACTACGAAGATCTCAACCTGAAGGAGATCGGCGAGGTCCTCGAGGTTACCGAGAGCCGGGTTTCCCAACTGCACACACAGGCGATACTATGGCTTCGCCGGAAACTGAGATCGTACTTCGAGGCGGAGGGGATCGAGCTTTGAGCGAAGGGATCACACTCGACCAGAAGATCGCCGACTT
>Ga0247727_10017465_pt1 | contig 11423 bp, 12 predicted proteins | sample WisWelCaveWW1625_FD_202498 | JGI IMG/M metagenome (GOLD analysis project Ga0247727, IMG submission 202498) | Biofilm microbial communities from Wishing Well Cave, Virginia, United States - WW16-25 | ecosystem: Environmental > Aquatic > Deep subsurface > Groundwater > Cave microbial mat | place... | reverse complement strand
TATCACTTGTTCCGCATAACCTCGCTTGAACTCCTCTGTTTTTCCCTTCTTGAGCTTAAGGGAAACGATCCTGACCCAGATTGATCCTCGCTGTCCATCCTTATCGTCTTTCGGTCTCCCGACGGCGGCAACGGGGAAATGAACCATTACCGGCTCTTCCGGAACCGGCACCATCTCGATCTTGAGATCCTTCGAAAACTGGATGGTCGTTTCCGTCGATTCGGAAAGAAACGGGCGGGTTTCTTCGAGCAGGCTGGTAAACAGGCCGCCCTGTTCGTATGCAATCGCCTCGGCCTCGCTGTCCCACAGTGTCAGCGAGATGCACTCATCCGAGTGCTCGGCCCTTTGCAGCATTCCCGCATAACGGCATCCCTGCACCGACCGAAGCGCAGGGATGACCTTCTGACGATACAACTGTTGAAGGTTCCCCAGTTCGGCCATCTTTACCCGCACTTGCACCATTCGCATGTACATGGCGGTATCTCCTTTGCGAAAAGAGAACTTTGATTAACCTGCTCGTGCCCTCTGGCTTAATGACAATCAAAGATTCGAGTGACTTTACAATCGTTTGAGGACCACCATGGTGATGTCATCCATTTGAGGGGCCGACCCTGCATGTTCTTTCACCGCCTCCACAACTTTCCCAATGATCGCGTCGGGTGTGAGATCGCGGCAACGCTTCAGCACCTCTTCGACCCGCACATCGCCGAACCGTTCCTCCGCGGTATTCATTGCCTCTGAAACACCGTCCGAGCAGATGGCAAGAAGATCTCCGCTTGTGAGATGAACGGTTTCTTCCTGAAACGGAAAATCCTCGAGCATCCCCAGCGCCAGGCCGCCTGTTTCCAGCCGGCGAACGGATCCGTCTGAGCCAAGCAGGTAGGGAAAATCATGGCCGGCATTGGTAAACGACAGGTCGTGAGTCGAGTAATTCACGACACAGTAGAAAAGGGTGACGAACTTTTCCGAGCTGGTGCTCTGAAATAACAGGCGGTTCGATCGTTCGATACAATCCTTCGGTGAGGGGAGATTGAGGGTCTGGCTTCGGAGCGTGGCCTGCAGATTCGCCATGAGGAGTGATGCCGGCAGACCTTTGCCGGAGACGTCGCCCAGACATATCGCCATTCGGTCTGCGTCCACAGGTATGAAATCGAAGTGATCCCCGCCGACAACCTGAGCGGGAATGTTTCGGCCTGCAATACTGTACCCGGGCAATTCCGGCATCGTCTGAGGAAGAAGGTCGCTCTGAATCCTTGCCGCGAGCCGGACTTCCTCCTGCATTTTCGTCAGTTGTCGTTCGCGTTCGTTGAGGCGTGCGTTTTCAACAACCTGGGCAGACTGGCCGGCGATGATCGCCAGGAGGCGCTGGTCGTCTTCGGTAAACCCGGTTGTCACTCCTTTCTTGTTGTATACAGTCAGCACGCCCTTGAGCTCCGACTTGATCATCAGCGGAACGCACAGAAGAGTCTGAATTGAGGAATCCCACTTGACGCCACGAAATCTATCGTCATGCAGCGGGTCGTTCATCGCCAACGGTTTCTTGTTGAGTTGCATCCACCCCAGGAGGGCGTTGTGAAGATGGAATTGCTCATGCTGGCTCGAGCTTGCCATCGCACGAATAAGTGTCCTTGTGGGATCGGTCGGCCGATCCTCCACGAGGGTGATCACACCCTGTTCCGCGTTGATCGCCCGGAGCGAGCGCCGGACAATGCTCCCCATGATCTGCTGGGAATCAAGAGAAGCGCCGATTGCCCGCGCGAGGTCGTTAAGAACGGAAAGCTCCTCCACTGCGCGTTTGAGGCGTCGGTTCTCTTCCCGAAGACTGTCGAGGAGTCCATCGTTCCCCGTGGATACCTGCTGCATGCGCTGTTTTCCGTTGGCGAGAATCGTCAGCTGAAGCTCTTCATCGCTTCTTCCCTCGATTCACAGACATCGAAGACGAGGGTCAGCTTTGTGATGACAAAGATACTATCGATGCTCTTGTTCATGCCTGTGAGCTTGATTTGCCACCCTTTCTTTGCATAGGTGGTGTGGGCCGAAACAAGCACGCCGAGAGCTGTACTGTTCAGGTAGGTGACAGCCGAGAGGTCAATAATCAACTTGTCGTAACCCCTGTCGACAAAGCCCGAAACGGCCTGACGCAATTTTACCGTCTCATCGCCTCCGATCAGGGAGCCACTAGGGGAAATCAACGCTATCCCCCCTTCGAAAGTAGCCGTCTTGAAAGCCATGCTGTCTCCGGGTTAAGGTGTCGGTATGAAAAGATCGAAGTCCCCTCTCCCGTTCATCGATGGAAACCCCAAGAGTGAACCGGGCCGAGAATGGGTTTTTCCGGGGTGAACGCTGCGGTGAATGTGCCGCGAATTGCCCGGAACCTCGCCTGGAACGATCATTCTTTGGGGAAAAGCCGCTCCGCGTGAGGGAACAGGGTAGGAAAAGGTAGTCACAAGAGGTGCAAGAAGCAACTACTCGACTGGGGGCCCGACGGCCAGAAGTCGGCTCATGGCCGCTATTGCCGCCGTTTCCGTGCGAAGCCGTCTCGGGCCAAGGCCCGCCAGTTGAAACCCGGCCATCAGGGCTTCTTCTGCTTCTTCTGCCGAAAAGCCTCCCTCCGGACCAACACATACCGCTATTGTTCCCTCCGCTACGTCAGCCGGGGGAAGTGGTGTGCGAAACTGCTCATGAAGCATGAAACACCGGGCGCCAGTCTTGACCTCGTTCACGAAATCCTGTAACCGCGTGAGCGGTCCAACCGAGGGAAGAATGCACCGGCCGGACTGCTTCATTGCCGCAAGGGCGAGTTTCTGCCAGCGTTCGCATTTCGCGTGCCGTGGTATCGTGCGCTCGGTTTGCAGCGGAACAATGCGACGGACGCCGAGCTCCGTTGCTTTCTCCACGAGAAAGTCAAACCTCGCGCTGTTCTTGAGAATTCCCGCTCCAAGGATCACATCCACCGGCGATTCATGCAGCCGGACCTCGTGGCGGAAAATTGTACATAGGGCGGTCCTGCGCGTAATCTCGCGTATCGTTGCCTCGTATGCGTTGGCCACACCGTCCACTATCCAGATCTGATCGCCGGATTCCTTGCGCATTACATGGGTGAGATGGACGAACTCGTCTCCCTCAACAGTAACCTGATCTCCATGAATGCAATCCGGCGGGACGTAGAAGTATTCCATGACAGGATTTATTTCGGGATCAGAAGGAGGCCCTGAAATCGACAATGAACTGACCAACGGACAATTCATTCCACGCGTACTCTGTCCGCACAACGAAACTATACGGAAGAAGAAAATCGATTCCGGCGCCGTAGCCGGATGAGAAATCCGACAGCCTCAATTCTTCTCCGCGGAACCAGGCAACACCGCTGTCGACGAAAAGAGCAAGAGCGATTCCAAATCGCCACTCAGAAAACTCCGCGGGCAGTGGAAGTGCATTCATCATGAATGTCCGGGGCTCGAAGATCATATAGCGAACCTCCAATGAGGCACCCGCCAGATCTTCCCCTTCGAGCACCGTTCGAAAGTATCCCCGTATTCTTTCCCCATAACCGAAATACGCCCGGGCATATGTTGGAATGGTCGTCCCGGAAACGATTGTTCCATGAAGCCGCGACGCAATGGTCAGGTCCCCGAAAACAGGAATGTAGCGGCGCGCATCAATGTTGAATCGGGTGAAGCTCAGGGGGGACTCCCCAAAGCCGAGCTTGGTGACTCCGAGAAAGACATACCCGCCGGTCATTGCATACTCGCGCAAGTCGCGCGAATCGAACACATAACTGAGCCCGGCGAACAGAAATGCGTCCGCTCCATCGGGTGAGACGGTCCGCCCCGGCCTGTACTCCTTGATGTGAACGATTTGGAAGCCGGTATTCATCCCCAGAGTTTCATGAATGTTGAATCGTTTCCCTATCGTTGCATTGATGTTGTAATGCATCTCGTTAAAATCGCCGGTCAGGCTGGCTTCACGCACACTCTTGTTGCGAATTCGAGCAAAGGAAAAGCTGCCCGAGAAGGAGAGACCGTTGTCGCGATCAATCTGAGGGTCCCGAAAGGAGAGTGACAAAGAAGGGTTGTAGCCAAACGTGATCAACCCGAAAATCTTCTGGTTCCTTCCCCGGAAGTTGTTGTGAAGGACTCCCCCCCCGTAGAAGGGCTTTTTCGGGTCGCCATCGGCAAAGCCGAACACCGGAAGAGGGATGATATACCATCGTTCCGACACATCGATCCGAAGCAATAACTGGTCATCGGACGGCTCGCACCAGATATCGACGCGGTTGAAAAGTCCCAGACTGTAGATTCTGTTCCGGTCATACTCAATGATTTCCTGTGTTGCAACCGAACCTGGCTGCAGCGTCATTTCATCAAGAATCACGTAGTCCTTGGTTTTTCGGTTCCCCGTCACCACGACGGTATCCACTATCCCAAACGTTCCGCGAGAAGCCGAGGAATCCTGGGACTGTCCCACAACATCTTGGGTGAACGAAAGGAGGGAGCAACTGGTGAGGAATATGGTCCCCAGGAAATCTGTGATGTGCCTTGTGGTTGGATGGCCCTGCGTCACAGTCCGTTTACCGCATGAGCAGAACATACGCTACCCTGATACAATGGTCCATCACAATATTCAGTCCGGCTTCAGCGCCTCTTGCAGCGGCTGCTTCGTTGACCACCCCGCTTTGAAGCCAAACGGTGGACGCTCCTATCGAAATTGAAGATTCGACAATCGCAGGGACATACTCCGCTCTGCGGAACACATTCACGATATCCACCGGCTCTCGTATGCTCTCGAGAGACGGGGCGGCAGTCAATCCCATGACCGTTGTGATCGTGGGGTTGACGGGGATGACACGGTAACCGCAGGCGATGAGAAAGCCAGCCACCATGTGACTGTCGCGCCAGGGTTTGTCGGACATTCCTACCACGGCAATGGTTTTCGCTTCAGTCAGGATGGTCCGAAGAGTCACGTTGTCCGTCACCAGCGCCATCCCACTCACATCTTTCCGCTCTGCGTGAGCGCGTCAAGTGCCTGATTAGCCGCTGCCTGTTCCGCTTCTTTCTTGTTCTTCCCGGAACCGAATCCTTTTCTTTCGTTGCCGAGAATAACCTCGACCGTGAACGTGCGATCATGGTCCGGGCCCTCCTCCCTTATAATGGCATATCTCGGGATGCCGAGCCCGTGAGCTTGAGCGAATTCGAGAAGCAGGCTTTTGTAGTTTTCGTTGGCAATAACCACTGTGCCGCTTTCGAGCGCGGCAAGAACCTGGCGCTCCACGAACTCACGGGCCGCGTCATACCCTCCATCAAGATAGAGAGCGGCAATCACTGCTTCGTAGGTGTCCGCGATGATCGTATCCGACCCCTTTGCCCCAGAATGTGCAGCGCTGTCACTCATCAGGATGAATTCCATGAGCCGAATATCCTTGCCATAGGCGGCGAGGGCTTTCCTGTTCACCAGGCGCGAACGCAACCGGGTCAACTCCCCCTCCTCCGACTCTTTGAAGCGGTGAAACAGATGTTCAGCAACAATGAGATTGAGAATCGCATCGCCCAGAAATTCAAGACGCTCATTGGAGGAACCGACGTGGCTCATCCGCTGGAGGAAGGAGCGATGAAGAAGCGCCTGCACGAACAACTCTTCATTCTCTATCGCGTAGCCGATGAGTTGCTGAAATCGCTTGATGTTTTTATGAAGGAGGGTGCGTTGTGCCCGTTCGTCGCTTTTGAGAACTCTCCATCTCCACCTGAAGGGAAGCTTCCCGAGAAGCTCCAAGGCCCAGCGCATACGTTGATCAGTCCGGAAGGTATTTCTTTATCAGAATCGTCGCGTTATGTCCTCCGAACCCGAATGTATTGCTGAGCGCAAGGTTCACGGTGCGGCGGACCGCAATGTTTGGTGTGCAGTTAAGGTCGCACCGTGGGTCGGGGTTCTCGTAGTTGATGGTGGGGGGAATGGTGTCGACCTGACAAGCCTTGATTGCTGCGATCGCCTCCACGGCGCCGGCAGCCCCAAGGAGGTGGCCGGTCATCGATTTTGTGGAACTGACATTCATCTTTGTTGCATGGTCTCCGAACGCACTCTTGATTGCTATCGTCTCGGCCACATCACCCAGCGGAGTGGATGTGCCATGAACATTGACATAATCGATATCGCCCGGTGAAACTTCGGCATCCCGCAGCGCGCGCACCATGGAACGGACTGCCCCTTCACCGTCTTCCGGAGGAGCTGTAATGTGGTAGGCATCTGCGGTAAACCCGATCCCCACAATTTCAGCATAGATTCTGGCCCCCCTCCTCCGTGCATGGTCGAACTCTTCCAACACCAGCGCCCCCGCCCCCTCTCCTATGACGAAGCCATCCCTTTCCGCGTCGAATGGGCGGCTTGCCCTCTCGGGCTCATTGTTGCGCGTGGAAAGAGCTTTCATGGAATTGAAACCCCCGAGTCCCATCGGCGTGATGGGGGCTTCCGAACCTCCGCAGACCATGATTTCCGCATCGCCGTATTGGACGATCCGGAAGGCATCTCCAATGGCATGGGAAGCTGTTGCGCATGCAGAGACTGTCGCGTAGTTCGGTCCCTTGAGGCGGTGTTTCATGGATATATACCCGCAGGCGATATCGGGGATGAGCATCGGAATGAAGAATGGACTGATCCGTCGGGGGCCGCCCTGCATATAGTTCCTAAACTGGGCGTCATACGTTGTCATTCCCCCAATCCCTGAACCGTACACCACGCCGATGCGGTCGGGATCAAGGTCTGAAAGCTGCAGTGCGGAATCTCCAATCGCAAGGTCGGCAGAGATGACGGCATATTGGGCAAAGGGGTCCATCCTCTGTGCCGTTTTCCTATCTAAGTAATCGGTCGCCTTGAACCCCTTGATCTCGCAGGCAAAGCGGGTGTCGTACGCCGACACATCAAAACGCGTAATCGGTCCGGCGCCGCTCTTGCCCGCAATCAGATTCGCCCAAAAAACCTCGACTCCGATGCCAAGAGGAGTTACCGCACCCATCCCTGTGATCACCACTCTGCGTCTTTGATTCTTCATCCTGCCCGCGTTGGCTTCTGTACAGGAGCTCTCAAAATTGCTCCGGTGCACGGAACCATCACGCCACGCTCTTTGCCTTGATGTACTTGATCGCATCCCCAACGGTCGCGATCTTTTCTGCATCCTCGTCTGGAATCTGAAGATTGAATGCCTTCTCGAATTCCATCACAAGTTCCACGGTATCCAGAGAATCGGCTCCAAGATCGTTCGTGAACGAAGCTTCGGGTGTAACCTGACCGTCGTCCACGCCGAGCTTGTTGATGATGATTTCCTTCACTTTTGTGTCGACATCAACCATGGTGGTGACCTCCTGTAGGATTGAACTAATGAATGACAAATGGGCATTTCGTTCGTGCAATTACATCGTCATGCCGCCATCAACGCACAAGACCTGCCCCGTGATGTAGTCTGCTTCCGCCGAAGCGAGAAACCTGACAACTGTCGCAATTTCTCCGGCGCGCGCTGTGCGTTTCAAGGGTATTAATTCGGTCAGAGCCTTCTTTTGCTCGGGAGTGAGTTTGCCCGTCATGTCGGTCTCCACATACCCCGGAGCAACAGCGTTACATTGAATATTGCGAGAACCCAGTTCTTTTGCAATAGATTTTGTGAAGCCGATGATCCCGGCTTTCGATGCCGCATAGTTTGCTTGTCCGGCGTTTCCAGTCAACCCGACGACCGAAGTGATGTTGATGATCTTCCCGGCCCGGTTGCTCATCATCGGCCTGCAGGCGGCCTTGGTGAAGTTATAGACACTCTTCAGGTTGTTTGCAATCACCGTATCCCAGTCTTCCTCCGACATTCGCAGCAGCAGCCCGTCCCTCGTGATGCCTGCATTGTTGATCAGGATGTCCAACCGCCCCCACGTCTTCACAACTGCATCAACGGCTCCTGCCGCAGCGGCGCTTGACGCGGCGTCCGATTGCAAGGCAAGAGTTTGGCAGCCCCTTGTCGTCAGTTCGGCAGCGAGAGCATTGGCTGAAGACGAAGAGCTCCGGTATGTAAAGGCCACGTTCGCTCCCGCTTCGGCGAGCGAAAGAACGATAGCTCTGCCGATCCCACGCCCTCCACCAGTGACCAGAGCCACTTTTCCTTCAAGAATGTTCCGGTCACTCATCGTTCGTGGTCCCTTCCTGAAGCGATCTGTAGTGTTCCCTCATTTGCTCGAACCCATCATAACCGAGAACGTGAATGAGTTCCTCTCTGCACACTTCGAACAACGGAACGTGGAAATCACCCGACACCGAGCAACACGGTGTTTCTCCCTGAAGCAGATCATCAAAACGTATCGTCTTGTCGGTGATCTCAACAGGGTACAACACACAGAAGAACGGCTTCAGAGACCAGACGCCCATTCCTTCGGCAGTTGATGTCACCTGAAGCGAACAGCGGTTTTCCTTGTCGAGAAATGCGCACTTACTGTTGTACTCGGCAGTTCCCACACACCGCCCGGAAGGAAAATCCGAATCGTTGTGTACCTCCTGCTCGAACCACTGGCTGATATCAAGCGGCTGACTTTCATCCATGTACTTCACAATTGTCTCGCGATGGGAAAGGATTCTCTCCCGTTCAGAAACATCGACGAAAACGCCACCCAGACAGCAGGCCGCACTGCACTTGCAAGGGCCCTGGCCATCACGCATCCCGCGCGTAAACAGCTCATCGGCAATTTTGTAGCCCTTAACCTCGAACATCCATCGTCTCTATGCGGTCACAACTGCGCGCAGGTCGCCAACCTTGTCGATCCCCCGTTGTGCAATCGATGGCTCCGTCCGCTTCACAAGTCCCTGAAGCACTTTCCCCGGCCCGAACTCGCATATGTGCGTGATGCCGTCTCTCGCCATGTTGCGAACCGTCTGCTCCCACCGGACCGGACTCGTCAGTTGCCGATAGAGCATTTCGCGAATCTCGGATGAGCGGGTCACCGGTTCTGCGGTAACGTTGGCATACACAGGAATGGCTGCATCGAGAATTTCGGTGTCATCCAACGCTTTTTTGAGACCTTCCCTTGCACTCGCCATGAGAGGGGAGTGAAATGCGCCGCTCACAACAAGCTCCTTCACCAGCTTCGCTCCCTTCGCCCGGGCAAGTTCCATTGCTTTTACCACACCTGCGATGGACCCGGAAATGACTGTTTGTCCTGGAGAATTGAAGTTCGCCGGCTGCACTATTCCTGCCGCGGATGCTTCATTACAGAGGTTCACAAGGTCCGGATCCGAAAGGCCCACAATGGCCGCCATGATCCCTTTCTGCATCTCACCCGCAGTCTGCATCAACTCCCCGCGCAAGCGCACCAGCCTGAGTCCATCCTCAAAACGGACTGCGCCCGCTGCCACAAGCGCCGAATACTCACCGAGGGAATGGCCTGCCATTGCAGATGCACCAAGGTTTCGTGAGATGGTTGCAACAACAGTGCTGTGAAGAAAAATTGCCGGCTGCGTGTTCCTTGTCTGCCTAAGCTCATCCTCCGGGCCGCGAAAACAGATTCCACTCAGGTCGAACCCCAACGCGTGATCTGCCTTCTCAAAAAGATCCCGGGCGATGGGATCGCTCTCATACCAATCCCTTCCCATCCCGACATATTGAGAACCCTGTCCAGGAAAAACCACTGCGAGCCGGCTCACGCCGATGCCCCGGCTTTGTTCCTCATGGACCATTTCACAAGAACCGCGCCCCACGTATAGCCGGCCCCGAACGCTGAAAGGACAAGAGTTTGTCCCGCTGTAAGCTTGTTGCAGTGCCACCACTCCGAAAGACAGAGCGGGATTGTTGCTGCGGTGGTGTTACCATAACGGTCAATATTCACCATCACCTTTGACTCGTCGAGGCCCATCCGCTCTGCACAGGCGGTGATGATCCGGAGATTTGCCTGGTGTGGAACAAGCCAGTCGATATCGTCACTCGTGATATCGTTCCGATCCATGATCTCTTTTGCGACATTGGCCATCCCGACAACAGCAACCTTGAACACGGCCTTGCCATCCTGGTACAAAAAATGCTCTCGTCGCTCGACGGTCTCACGCGTGGCGGGATGCAGGCTCCCGCCAGCCTTCATGAAGAGGGCACGCTCTCCTGACCCGTCTGAGTGAAGAATGTGGTCGATAATCCCAACAGAGGGATCATCCGTCGGTTCGAGCAAGACCGCAGCAGCACCATCGCCGAACAACACACTGGTGTTGCGGTCTTCATAATCTGTTATGGAACTCATCTTGTCCGCCCCGACAACCACGACAGCTTTGTATGTTCCGTTCTCAATGAACTGGGACCCGATAACCAGGGCATAGAGGAACCCCGAACATGCCGCCGAGACGTCGAACCCAAAAGCCTTCGCTGCGCCGATCTTCCTCTGGATCAGGCAGGCGGTCGAAGGGAAGAACATGTCCGGGGTCACCGTGGCAACGATGATGACGTCAATATCATTGGGCGTCATTCCGCGATTCTTGAGTGTCATCTCCACAGCCTTGACAGCCATATCGGAAGTTCCCCCTTGATCGAGGATCCTCCGCTCCCGGATTCCCGTCCTGGTGCGAATCCAATCATCCGTGGTATCAACCATTTTTTCCAGATCAAAATTGGACAAGGCCCGCTCAGGAAGATAGTGTCCCACCGCGGTAATCGCCGCGCGTCGTCGTTTCGTGGGTTCACGCATGATTCAACATTGCTTCCCTGATCTGCATGTTCACGCTCCGCCGGACCATCTCCTCCGCGCAGAAAATCATGTTCTTGATGGCTTTGGGTGTTGACCCTCCATGGCCGATGATCGTCACGCCGTTGACGCCAAGCAGAGGAACGCCGCCATACTCCTGGTAGTCCAAATCCTTCATCACTGCGCGGAGGCCTCCGCGGGCAACCCATACGCGAAGCTTGTTCCAGAACCCCCGGTCAGCAAACGCCGAGAGTTTTGATTTGAGAAACCCCGGCACGCTCTCTCCAAACTTCAGGAGTATGTTTCCGACAAACCCGTCGCACACTGCGACGTCCACTTTTCCCTTCAGAATATCCCGCCCCTCGACATTGCCGATAAAATTGAGTTTGCTCTTTTTGAGAAGGCCAAACGCCTCAAGACTGACTTCGTTTCCCTTCATGTCCTCTTCCCCGATACTGAGCAGCCCGACCGTCGGGTTGGTGCTGCCGACCATCGATGATGCGTAGATTGAGCCCATCACGGCAAATTCAAGGAGGTGGCGCGGGCGGCAGTCCACATTTGTGCCGGCATCTACCAGCAGACATGGTTTGTGTTCGGTGGGTATGAGTGCACCGATCGTGGGCCGCCCGACACCCTTGATTCGCCCCAGGATCAGCGTTGACGCAGAAAGCACCGCACCTGTATTTCCGGCGCTGACAAATGCCTGCGCTCTCCCTTCACGATGGAGAGTGATCCCCA
>Ga0247727_10017464_pt1 | contig 11423 bp, 9 predicted proteins | sample WisWelCaveWW1625_FD_202498 | JGI IMG/M metagenome (GOLD analysis project Ga0247727, IMG submission 202498) | Biofilm microbial communities from Wishing Well Cave, Virginia, United States - WW16-25 | ecosystem: Environmental > Aquatic > Deep subsurface > Groundwater > Cave microbial mat | place... | reverse complement strand
AGCGGCCTCCTCGACGGTGTGGCCCGCCTCGCGGAGCGCCGTGCCGGCGATTGCCCGGAAGACCCCGTCGTCGTCGATGACCAGGATGCGCGCCATCGTCCCTCCCGCCCGGGCCCCGGCATCGGTGAATCTACCGCGTGAACGGGCCGGGAGCGCCATCCCCTTCCCGAAGTCACTTCCGCACGGCCTCCCAGACCCCTGCGAGGAGGAACTCCCGGCCGCCGGCGGAGCCGAGCCACGAGGTCCCCGATCGGACCCTCTCCCGGAGCCATCCCTCCGGCGCGCCGAACTCCCCGGGTTGCAGGAACCGCCGCTTCCAGGAGAGGAGGTGGAGGTCGAACCCGCCGGCGAGCCTCGCGAGGAGGCGGGGATGGGGAAGGGAGTGCAGGAAGAAGAGGACCCGGGCCCCCGGGGGAAGGCGCCGCTCGGCCTGCCCCGCGAAGGCGGCGAAGACCGCGTCCCCCCCGGGTCCGCCGGAGTGGGCGAGATCCTGCGCCTCCGTTCCGGGATCCGGCCGGTGCGGGAGGTTCGCCACGACGAGCCCCGCCTCCTCGTCCTCCGGGATGGGCTCCAGGAGCGACCCCTGCAGGAGCGTGACTTCCACCCCCGTCTCCTCCGCGGTGCGGGCCGCGAGAGCGAGCGCCGCCGGATCGAGGTCGACCCCGAGGACGGGCGCGGCGCCTAGGAGGGCGCCAAGCGACGCCAGGACCCCCGTGCCGCACCCGATGTCCCAGAACGGCTGCTCGGGCACGACGAAGGCGCGGCGCAGGATCTCCGCCGCCACGGACCGGGTCGCATGGTCGGCCGTGAGCCCCGCCGCCGGATCCCTGTGCTCGACGACGGGCGGCAGGTCCTCGACGGCGAGCGCGCGCACGGTCTCCTCCCCCGCGACCAGCGGCCCGTCGTGGTCCCGGTCCCGGGCGAGGTCGGCGTCGACCTCGAAGGCGGCGCCGCCCGCGCGCAGCCACCCGAGATAGGATTCGAGTTCCGTCTCCATACGGGCAGTGTACGGGGCCGCCGCAGCCTCTCACGCCCGGATCATCGTCAGCAGCATCTTGAAGGGGCGGGGAGCCTGGAGCGCGTGGGGCTCGTTCGCGGGCATGAGGATGGCCTCCCCCGCCGCGAGCCGGTGCTGGGTCCCGGAGATCCGGACCTCGGCCTCGCCCTCCAGCACCTGGACCAGCGCGTCGAATGGGGCGGTGTGCTCGGAGAGCCCCTGCCCCGCGTCGAAGGCGAAGAGCGTCACCGTGCCCTTCTCCTTCTTCACGAGGGTCCGGCTCACGACGGAGCCGGCCTGCGCCTCCACCATGGAGGCCAGGCGCATCACGGCGGGGACCGGGGCGGGCATGCGGAACTCCTTTCCGCCGGCCATCCTAGGGCAGGACGCCCGTCCCCCGTCGGCCGCCCGCCGACGGTTGAGGGGAAAGGGGTGACGGCCGTCACGCCGATGTCGTAGTATTCCCGCCGGCTTCGGGCCTCGATGCAGCCCGGGGCGAAAGGGGGCGTTCCATGAAGAAGGCCATGCACTTCGTCTCTTCGATCGCGCTGGCGTCGCTCCTGGCGGCCTCGGGCCCCGGGATCCCGCGGGCCTCCGCCGGGGAGGGCAACGGGAAGGGCCACGAGAAGGACGTCTGCGTCTACTCCGCCCACGGCTCGGACGAGGAGAGGGCCCAGAACGCCAAGGGAGGCCCCGGCAGCGGCGGGGGCGGGAAGCAGGACACCTGCTCCAAGACCTACGCGAAGTGGACCGGCTCGGCCATCCGCTTGTTCCTGAACACCGGCGGCTGGCCGGCGGCCATCTCCGCCGCCACCTTCGCCGACTGCGCCTCGAAGGCCTTCGCCGAGTGGTCCTGCCACTCGGGCCTCGGGGAAGCGGTCGTCTTCACCACGGCCTCCGACGCCGCCTCGGCCGACATCACGCTGGGCTGGGGGAACCTCGGGACCACGGGGATCCTCGGGCAGACGACCACGAACTACTTCTCGGGCGTCATCTCCCACTCCTCCATCGTGATGAACAGCAACCAGGCGGCCTTCCAGTGGACCGCGGGCCCCTCCCCGAGCGTGGACGGGGACGGCTGCGCCGTCGAGGTGGGGAACGGGAACACGAGCACGAACAACTACGACTTCCTCTCGGTCCTCACCCACGAGATCGGCCATTCGCTCGGCGTGAGCCACCCCAACCGCCGCTGCTCCTCGACCGACCACTGCTACCCCGAGACGATGTTCTCCTGCACCGACGCCGAGGAGTTCATGCGGCGCGCACTGAACGCGGGGGACAGGCTCTCCGTCTCCTCGCTCTACGGGGTCCAGCAGTAGCCGGTTCACCGCGCTTCGCCGCCCCGGCCCCCGCGGACCGGGGCGGTTCGATTCCGGGGCCGGCCGCGCGCCGTGGTGGGCAGTGGTGGATTTGAACCACCGGAGGCGTTAGCCATCAGATTTACAGTCCCCGCTCCCGAGGCCGACGGAAGCGCCTCCCCTATGGGAACCGACACCGCGAAGGACTCCGCGGCACCCTGCGATACCGCGTTAGGGACCCACGGGGGGACCCATGGCGAAGGGCCCGCAGCGCCGCCGGACGCGGGCTCGTCCACCACGCCGTGAACACCGACGGCGGCACCGTGGCCGCGGAACCGCGTGGGAACGCGCAGGAGCCCTCGGGCCCTCCGGACGCCCGGATGGACTCCCCCCGGGGGAGATCGCCACGGCGCGCGCCAAGCGGCAAGGCCGGGCGTGCCACCGGACGGAGGCCGCGCACGCGGGCCCGTCGCCTTGCAAGGCTCTCCGTAACCGTTCACCCCACCCGCACGGAAACTAGCGAGGGGCGTACAGTTACCCCGGACCCACCCCCGGGGGCGGGGGGAGGGCCTTCGTGGCAGGCGCCCGGGGGGCGGAGTGCGGCAGGTACAGCAGCCTTCGTCTCCTACTTTCCCTGCGCTGAGGCTGGGCCTCCGGCCAGGAGTGCCTCCAGTCGGGAGAGGCGGGCCTCCGTCGCGGCGTGTTCCTCCGCCAGTTCCTTCTTGAGCGCCGCCACCTCACGCTCCCGGGCGTCGAGGGCGACCTGCTGCTCCTTGATCGCCTCCAGCAGGACGGCCGAGAAGTTGCCGTAGGCCACCGACAGCGTGCCCTGCGTATCCTCGTGCACCAGTTCCGGGAATACCTCCCGGACCTCCTGCGCGAGGAGCCCGATCTGCGTCCCCGCGGGGCCGCGGGTCTCGTCCTTCAGGCGATAGGAGACTCCGCGGATGGCGGCAATCTTCCGGAGGACCCCCGCGAGCGGGGTCACTTCCTTCTTCAGCCGCTCGTCGGAGTTCTCCGTGAGCGTCCCCGCGATGGTGAGGTTCCCGTTCTTGAGGAGGGTGAAGGCGTTCGAGAGGTTGCCGACATCGGAGCCATTCCCGACGACGAGGACGGGGTCCGTGGAGATCCAGGCGGCCGTGGATCCTGCCGCGATGTTGAACTTGCCGAGCGCGAGCGACCCGTAGGACTGCGCCGTCGTCAAGACGCCCATGGCGGTGGAGGAGTCGCCGTAGGCCCTCGTGCGGAATCCCGTGGCTGTGGAGTAATCGCCGATGGCCTCCGTGTCGTCCCCCATGGCGACGGAGGAGTCGCCGCTGGCGATCGTGGAGAATCCCATGGCGGTGGAGGCCTGGCCGCTGGCGGTCGTCGAGAACCCCATGGCGGTGGAGGCCAGGCCGCTGGCGGTCGTGCTCTCCCCCATCGCGGTGGAGTCGGGGCCATCGACCCTCAGGTGGAGGACCGGGCCCGGCCCGGTCTTCAGGGCGGGGGTCAGGTCGTACTCCCCGCCGGCGATCCCCGTGGGGAGGCCCAGCACCAGCATGGATTTCCCGCGGACCAGGATGTCGACCGTCCCCGGGACCGGCTGCGACTGGGAATCCGTCAGGGCGAACCCGGTGAACTTCGTCAGGGACTTCCCCACGATGGTCAGGATGGCCCGGTTCGTCGCCGTGTCCAGCCCGATGGTCACCGCGACGATCTCCGGCGCCGTCGCCGCCAGGATGGCCGTCGTCCCTCCGAAGACCAACAGCGCCGCCGCCGCGGCCACGACGATCGCCCGACCAGGAATCCGCATGACGCCCTCCCTTTCGCCACCGATGGCGAGGCACGCATCCTACTGACCCCGGTCTCCAGAACACCAGCCCGATGAGATTCACGCGGCGGTCTGCTCACCTGCAAGCGACCCCAGGTCGAGCCGAGGGACTGTAGCGCGGTGGGTCAAGGGTGCCGTCGCAGGATGGGCAAGTGACCTGTCCCCGCAGGGAAACCGCTCACCCCACCTGAACGGTTACGGCTCTCCCAGGTGGCAGCGCCGCGCGGCCCTGGCCGACGGGGACGAAAACGCCATGCGGTCGTTCGGACTTCTCGGGAACTGGCGGGGTGTCCGGGACAAGGTGGCGGCGCTGGAGAGGAGGCAGGGCGGCGCGGTCTAGGACTTCATCCGCGCCTTCGCGCCGGAGGCCCCCGCGAGTTCCGCCTCGATGGCGTCCAGCCCCGCGCCGATCACTTCGCGGAGGACCCGGGACCGCCCCCACCGCCCCTGCCGGGACCGGGCCGGGTCCTTCGCCATCGCCGCCGCGAGGCGGTCCAGGCGCTTCCAGGTCCCCGGGGGGACGCGAGCGCTGACCTGCTCGTCCAGGTTGTCACCGGCTGGCATCGTGGGTTCCTCCGCGGTGCGGATGGGTTCACTTGTACCCATCGGTCGGCCGGAGTCAAGGGGCGTCCCGAAGGATCATCGGATCCCTTCGGCCCCATCCGGGGACCCACGGAACGCGGGGACCCCAGGCCCGGGTCGATTCTCCCTATGAAACCGGGACCCGAGGATGCGGCGCGCAACAGACTTCGCATCCGTCCGCGGGCCCTGCTCTCCGGGCGCTGCGGCGCCTGCCGGGGGCGGCGCTGGGCCGCGGAGGACTTCGCGTAGCCGGGGTGACCGCGGCGCCCACGCGCCCCAGCGGCCCCAGGGCGCGAATGCCCTCCCGGTGGTCCTCCCCGGACCTCCCGCGCCCCCTGGCGCCCCCGAGCCCGAGGACGCCCGGGGGACGGTCCCGGAGGCCCGGGCCGCGGGCGCCGCGGGGCGCTGGCGGGGCCGGGGGGCGTCCCGGGCGGGATGGTACGGTTCCTGCGCCGGGTTCATGGCCCGGCGGCCTCGCGGGCGCGGGGCGTCGGATCGTCCCCGGCGTCCCCGCCCCGCCTCTGGAGGACGACCCGATGCCGCTCCCCGCGCCGCGGACCGGACCTCTCGGCGGGACGCCCCAGGAAGCGCCCCGCGGCCCGTGGCGGCGCCTGGACTGGCGGACGGTATCTCGATCCCGTTCCCACGCCACGGCGGCCCCGCGGTCCGACTCGCCAGCCCCCTCTGAGGGAACGCGGGGAGCGACGGGCTGGGGGGGCACCCAGGGGGGGGAGTGCATGGTTCCCCTGGCCCCGGGTCCGCATACCTCCCCTCAAAGGGGGCCCCGTTCCTCCTGACGGACGGATTCCGCGATTCCGGATCCTGCTGGATCAGAGACGCAGTCCGCGCAGAAGGGAACCGGCGTCCACTCCCAGCGCTGCTGCGACTCGGGCAATCGTGGTTGCCTTCGGGTCGAAGTCGCCACGCTCGAGGTTGCCGATCGCGTTGCGGTGAAGGTCCGCGCGGGCGGCGAGGGTTTCTTGCGAGAGCCCGAGGCGAATCCGCCTTCGCCGTACCCTGGCACCCAGCTCTCGAAGCACTTCGAACCTCTTCCTTTCCGCGATGGGAGGATGAGGCACGGTAGGAAGCGGCAGGGTCTTCGTCTACACAACGCGTTGTGCAACCTGTATGATGTTGGTGGAGTCTCAACAGGAGGGACCGATGACCATCGAAGACCTGTCGGCGCGGTTGGAGAAGGTGGAGCGGGCGAACAGGAGCATGAAGAGGTGGGGTGGGGGTCTCCTCACTCTCCTCGTCGCCGGGGTCGCGATGGCGGCCTCCTTTGCGGGTGAGACCGTCACGGCCAAGGCGTTCGAGGTCCGGGACGACTCTGGAAACGTCCGGGCGATCCTTGGAGTCGACTCCGAAGATAGGGGCGGACTCTGGCTCTACGACGATGGCGGAACACTCACCGGCTACTTTGGCTCTACGCAGTCTGGCAACGCGGCTATGCAGTTGCAGGACTCGGGCGGCTCCGTGCGACTGCGGTTGCTGGGCGGGGACCAATGGACTGGGGTCTACCTCTTCAACGGGAGCGGGGGCTTGGCGGCCACGATGCACATGAAGTACGGAAGGCCCGAATTCGGCTTCCAAGACGAGGATGAGGTGACCCGCTACCTCTTGGCCCTCCCGGCGGACCCCAAGAAGAAGGTCCTCATCCGGAACTGGTCGCAGAGCAAGGGGCTTCCGCACTGGTTGGAGTTCGAGTAGCGGGCACAGCCTGGGACCATGCCTGTGCACTTCGGCCCACGGTCCCTCCTCGTCCCTCCGCCGCAGTAGTCTTCTGGCGGCTGCGGTTGCACCCGCGGCGCGTCCGCGGAGGCGGGCGGTTCGGGCCGTCCCGGGCCGCTCGCCCCGCAACTTCGGGAGGACGGCCCGATGAGAAAGGCGACCGATGACGACCCTCGCTGCCCATCTCTACACCTTCGGGGAGGGGGGGAAGCCTGTCTCTACTTGATGAGTCCGCGAAGACCGAGTTCCTTGATCTTGGCCTTCTCCCACTCACGGTAGGAAGCATAGGTCTCCGGGTGCCGAGGGAAGTCCTCGTCGCCGAAGGACTTCATGACCATTCCCTTCGGCCTGTCGGCGAACCACACGATCATCTCCTCCGTCTTGAGGAGGCCGCTGATCTCCCCCTCAATCCCACGGACTGCACTTTCGACGCCGCCCGCGGACGCTATGAACCGCGGGACCCACTCGCCGATGCCAGTAGCGAACTCGTCTCCTCTCTGGAGGGTCGAGTAGATGTCGTGGATGACGGCAAGTTCCCTAGAATCGAGGAACAATGGGAGGTCGTTGCGGAAGGTCTCGAACACCAGGCGTTGATGCTGCATGGGGCCCGGGTGGTAGATGGTCCTGCTGGCGAGTCCTGTCATCGTCCGGTGGAGTTCGGAACGAAGGAGGCGGAGGTAGGAGCGGTGCTCCAGGCACTCAGCGATCAGCTTCTCCCTGGCCTCCGTGTAGCGCCGCTTCCGCCTAAGGACATCAATCCCGAAGGCGATTGCGGCTCCGACGACGACGCCAGCCAGCGGGCCGACCAGCGGTTGCCACCACGACGAAGGTGGGGGGGCGTCCATGGTGTCCTCCGTGGGACGTGTGGCTACCCGAATACGGCCTCTCGCCCGACACCGCGCGCGGAGTTGAGGCTACCGCAGGGGCGGGACAGGCCGGGTTGATGTACCGCGTCGGGGAGTAGGCCGAGGCTCCCTGTCCTTGGACGATGCTACCCTCCGTGGGCCGGGCCCATGAACCCGGCGCGTCCTGCGGAGGCGGGCAAGCCGGTTCAGGCCCGGTGAGCCCGCCTCTCGCATGGCCACGGGAGCCTGACCCATGCCAGACGACAACCCTCCCCGGGCGCATCCCATGGTCCAAGGCGTGGCACCGGACCCCCTCGATCCCGTCCGGCGGCTACGGTCCTCGCTCAATGATCCGAGGGAGCGGGATCGCCTCTCGCACGAGGAATACGCCAGGGCTCTCCGCAGGGTCGCGGCGGCTCTTCGGGACTTGGACTCTGTCGCAGATAACGTTGCGGTCTGGCGATCCATGTACACGCAGATCGCAGATTCGATTCAGCGCGATGAAGTTCGGTCCCGCATAGTGGATCGCCTGCGGGAGCGCTCAGACGAGGCGACTCGGAGGTTCAAGGCGGTGGCCACGTCTTACATTGTCACTCCCGAGCTTGCACGCTTGTACCCCCCTGCGCAGAAGGACATCGGGAGGACCTACTTCGCGCCGATGCCCGGCGACGAAGAAGGAGAACGCCTCCACGGCGAGTCCTGTGAGGCCCTCAAGAAGTTCTGTCGGGCAGCGGATCTTGTTCACAAGGCAAGGGAACTGGAGAAGCTCGCCGTCGTCAGGATCGGAATCTGTCATTCGCGGTTCTGCCCAGAGCCCGAAGCCAGCGAGGAACTCGTGGCCCGTCTCACCGACGATCGTCCGTGCGATTCGTGGGATGAGGTAGCGCAGATCGTCGGCCACAAGTCAAAGGGGCACGCCCTTGAGGTGGCCGTTGCCCGTTCCAAGCCTGGCGATCCGTACTACCCGCTCAAGAATCCGACGAACCGCGTGAAGAAGGGCAGAGGAAGGCTCCCGACCCGAGGAACGGCAGAACTGGTACGGTTCAATCTGGGCAAGGGACTCGTGGCCGCGAGAAGCGCGATGCGACGAAGGAGGAAGCTGGAGGAGCGGCGCAAGGCATCTGCCTCCCCGGCAGACGGAGTGGCGCTCAGGCGTGCGGCCTACCGTCGTCTCATGGAGATCGGTATGCGAGGGAAGTTGGTAGAGGACTGATCGGACCTGTTCCTCGCAGTAGGCACGGAAGAACGACTCACAGAAACTCACAACGATTGCGCCCTCTTGGTTGTGGGCTACGTTGCCCGCATGCGCGAACGAAACACCGAGCCTGCCTACCTGACGCTCCGAGAGGCGGCCCTCCTCCTTCGGGTCGGGGAGCCCACGCTTGCGAGATGGATCCGCCAGGGATTGGTCCCTGGGAGTAGGACCCCTGGAAGGCGGGGGCGATTCCGAATCCTCCGAGCGGATCTTGCCCTAGCTCTTCAACCGGGCCGCCCGTCGCATGGCGGGAATCGCTGACATGGGCCACCGCACCCGCCGCCCGCACGACCCCTTCGGAACTGACCCGCCCGATCCCTTCCGCACCGATCCTCCCTTCGACCCGACCGTACCCGACGACCCTCCGGAGGCTCCCACCCGCCCCGTCCTAACCGAATCACCGCTCGTGACGCCCCCGCCCGTCCCGGCTTCGGCGGACCCGCTCGCGGAGGCGGATCGCAGGGTCGCGGAGCGGGACCTCAACGCCGTGGTGGAGCGGATCCACGGAGCCTCCCTCGATCAACTCCCAGGCCTCCTTCACTTCGGGGGGCGTGTCGTCGCAGTCGGCCCATGGGCAAAGGGCGGGGCCGAAGACGCGTTCCCCTTGGTTCTCAGGCTCGCACAAGCCGCCTCGGAACGAGCCGCCTCGCTCGGCGGGACACTCGCGGCGCGGGACGCGCGCGCGCTGGTCGAGGGCGGATTCTGCGAGGGCGTCGCGTCCGTCGAGGCGCCCCCAGAGCCCGAGCCCGTGGAGGAGCCGGGTGCCGAACTCCGCACGGACCTTGGCAACGCCCGTCGCCTCGTCCGACTCCACGGGCGGAACCTCCGGTACTGCCCGTCCCTCGGGTGGCTCTGGTGGGACGGCCGCCGTTGGGCCCGAGATTGCACGGGCGCGGCGATGAGGAAGATGAAGGCGACGGTCCGGACGATCTTCAACGAGGCCAAGCAGGCAAAGACCTCGGAGGAGGCGGAGGCCCTCGGGAAGTGGGCGGCGCGCTCGCAGGGTGCGGGCCGCCTCGTCGCGGCCCTTTCGCTCGCCGAGACGGAGGAGGAGATCGTCGTCGCGCCGGATCGGCTCGACGCGGACCCCTGGCTCTTCTGCGTCGAGAACGGGACCCTAGACCTCCGAACCGGTGAACTTCGCCCGCACTCCCGCGGGGACCTCATCACCAAGATCGCGCCCGTCCCCTACACCCCGTCCGCCACGGCGCCGCGGTGGGAACGGTTCCTCGAGGAGGTTCAACCCGACCCGGAGATCCGGGCCCTCCTGCGCCGCGTCGTCGGGGCCTCCCTCTGCGGTCGTCGCCACGAGCATGTCTTGCTTGTGTTCTGGGGAACCGGCGGCAACGGGAAGTCCGTCTTCACGCTGATCTGGTTCCTCATCCTCGGCGACTACGCACGCAAGGCCCGGGTGGAGACCTTCCTGGACAGGGACAACAAGGGCCCGTCCAACGACCTTGCCGCCCTCGCCGGTGCCCGCCTCGTTCTGGCCGCGGAGCCCGAGGCCGGGGCCCGCCTCGCCGAGTCCTTCGTGAAGGACGTGACGGGCGGAGACCCGGTGACGGCGCGGTTCCTCTACGCGGAATTCTTCACCTTCACCCCAGCATTCGTCCCGGTCCTCGTCACGAATCACAGGCCAGAGATCAGTGGGACGGACTTCGGGATCTGGCGCCGGATCCAGCTCGTCCCCTGGAGCGTTCGGATCTCTGGAACGGCAGCGGAGGATCCGAAGCTCGCGGAGACGCTCAGGAAGGAAATCCCGGGGATCCTCTCGTGGGCCGTAAGAGGGTGCCTGGAGTGGCAGCGGGACGGCCTCCACCCACCGGGAGCGGTTGCTGCGGCGACCGAGGACTACCGCGAGGCGGAAGATGTTCTCGGGCCCTTCTTCGTGGATCGGTGCGTTCTCGGGGATGCGTTCTCCGTGACGTCCTGCGCCCTCTGGACCGCGTACCAGCGATGGGCCGACGCGACCAAGGAGAAGCTCCTCTCTCGCCGGGCCTTCGGGGACCGCCTCCTGGACCGCGGCCTTCGGCCAATCCGGACCGGCAAGGGCCGGACTCGAGGGTGGGAAGGGATCGGCCTGGCGGACGGGGCGGACGCATCAGAGCCAGTATTCCGAAACTCCTCCCGTGAAGTAGCCAGTAGGGAACTTCCTGAGGCGGACGCTTCAGGCGTCCGCCATGCGTCCGCCGCCCCTCCGGCGAATCGTCCGGACCTCCCCGGCGACGACGGGTTCACGGCCGACGTCTCCCCCGAGGACCGGGGCGCCCCCTCGGACCTCGTGGACCTCCCGCCTCCCCGAGAGGCCCACCCGTGACCCTCCGCCCCTCATCCGACATGGCGCCCGCCGCGCCGCGGTTGCAGAAACGCGGCCGGCGGGACGCCCCGGGGGGTGAAGAGGAGGGCTCCTCGGGCCCCGGATTGCCCGCTTGCGCAACTTCCTCGGCGCGCGGAAGTCTCGCCGGCTCAAGTGGTTCGAGGGTTCCTCGGGTGCGGGCAGGCGTGGTACTCGGCACGGCGCTCCGGCTCCCTCCTCGCGCGCGCGCGCGCGATGGGAAGCTGTCGTTGGGCCGGATTCTTCGGTCGGCGGGTCCGGGTCGCGGCCGGATCGCTTCCTCCAGGTGTTCGACAGGTTCGGCCCCGTGGTCCGGAGGCTGAGGCCGTGAATCCCGCCCCCCTCTCCCCGCCCGGCCCGCCGCCCGCGCCGCGCGAGTTCGCCCCCCTCGCGGCCGTCGCAGGCGAGTTCGGCATGACCCCGGTCGGGCTCCGCCGCATGGCCGTCCGCGGCGAGGTCCCCGGGGCGCGCCGGCTCGGGGGCCGCTGGATCGTCCACCTGCCCTCGCTCCGCGCCGCCTTCGGCACCGGTGCTCCGGACGCCACGGCGGAGGCCGCCCCCGTCGCC
>Ga0247727_10017463_pt1 | contig 11423 bp, 9 predicted proteins | sample WisWelCaveWW1625_FD_202498 | JGI IMG/M metagenome (GOLD analysis project Ga0247727, IMG submission 202498) | Biofilm microbial communities from Wishing Well Cave, Virginia, United States - WW16-25 | ecosystem: Environmental > Aquatic > Deep subsurface > Groundwater > Cave microbial mat | place... | reverse complement strand
ATACTCGACACATGCGGCCTGCGTCGAAAATTTCTGACGAAACTCCCGCATGTCTTTTGGATACTCCGGCCGACCCACTTTTGAACAGTGCCGAGGTTACCTTGCTGAGTCAACCGGGGAAGCATTCCCTGCTATATGACCCGCGGGGCGCGTCCGTTCCCTTTTTTTTGGTCACGCCGCGCGTTTATCTTTTGATCCGAACCGGTACCGCGTGGATCGCCACTGCCGCACCTTTTCCAGTGCTCCGTCCTCGATCGCACTCTCGATCCCGCGAAGCGCCGTGCGCGCCGAGACCCCCAGCAGTCGCCCGGCATCGGCCGCGGAAAACGCGGCATCGGGCCATGCCTCGCGCAGGCGCTCCAGAACTAAGCTTTGCCGATCGGATGGCGCCGCCCCGAGATAGAGGCGTAGCGTGCAAGGCGCGCTTGCGACGAGGCGGTAACTTCCCCTCTCCTCCGCCACCTTGAGCGGAAGCCGCCGGGCCACGAGCCAGCGCCTTAACCGCTTGAGGACCTGGCGCACCCGCAGGGGCGAGCTTTGAGGATTGTACGCCTCGCCGGGGTAGAGCAACCCGTACAGCGAAGGGGTCGAAAAGGGCCGGTAGAGATCCGACGCCAGAATCGCAACGAGGCGGTGCAGGAGCTGCCCGCTGTCCATGCCACCGCCCTTTCCGACGAGCTTTCCCGAGAAAACGTCCAAGATCGGTCCCGGTCCCTTCCCCTCACGTCCCGACACCTGCCAGTCGAAGTGTTGCGGGCCCAGGGTAATCGATTCGGATCCAGTGCCGGAATCGGTCATGGGGAGTGCCAAAGCAAACCCGTAACAATAACTTCTGGTCTCGCCCCCCAAGCGCCTCCGCCCTGTCGCAATCCCTGACCGATTCCCAGTGCCGGCGCACCGTGGCCTTCCCGCGCGCGGATCGCAACCCGGCCAACGTCTTCGCACCCGGTTTCCTCAGGAAATCCAGAATGGCCGAGGTCTTCTCGGCGATGAAGAGATCGACGCCCTCCGTTCCGGCGAGAGCCTGCCGCGCCCTCTCGAGAAACGACTCCGCCCGATTCCACTGGCGCCGCAGGAGAAAGTTCTCGGCGGAAAGCTCGAGCACCCGCCCGAGCGCGAGCTTGAGACGGCGTACACTCGCCTCGTGCAGGAGCTGCCGCAAGAGGTACTCCGCCGCCCGGTGCCGGCGCTCCAGCACCAGGGCCGCCGCCAGGTTCACCCTGCCCACGAGCCGATCGTAGGAGGAAAGCCCGCGACAATTCAGGTACGCCTCGAGCAGAGGGATGCTGTCCGCGTAGTCCCACCTCGCGACGCAAGCGAAAGCCCGGTATAGCCACACCCGTGGGAGTGCCTCGGCGTCCAAAGGAGAAAGCAGTGCCGCACCCTCATCCACCGCCCCCGCCTTGATCAGGCAGGCCGCGTACTCGGCCGTCTCGAGGGGCGTCGCCTCGGTGGGCTTGCGATCGGTGGGACGGACGAGCGGGTTCAACACACGCAGGCCGACTTCCGGGAGGCCGGCGCGCCAGGCAAGCTGGGCGAGGCGGGGAGCCGCGTCGCGTGGCGGCCTGCGCACGAGCACCGCCGCCAATCTGGCCCGAACGGCCGCGCCATGGCCCTGACGGATGAGCGCGTCGATTTCGCGGAGTTGCTGATTGCCGGCTGGGCGCAGGGAAGACACGCGTGGGCAGAATTATAGCAGAGGCTTTTCCCGCGGTCTTTCCATCACTTACCTCACTCCGACAGTGATGACACTCAGCATTAGTTATGCGATAATATAAGTTATTCCACCCACCTAACAGTAAGGCACACCGCGGGAACGGGGGTCATGGGGTCCGTAAGCTCAAACATGCCGCGTCTGCGGCAAGCTGTCGTGCTTGTCGCTGCCCTGCTTTGGCTCTCCGCCTGCACGGGGTCCAAGCTGGGCGGCGCCGAGGGCTTTGGTGGCGGGGACTCCTTCAACGACGTGCTGAGGAGTCTGCGCCGGGGGATGCTCACCTGGACCGTGGCCGACATCGCGGCGGGCGGCAATACGACGCTACTCTGCGAGCTCGATCTCTGCCCCGATCCCCAGAAATCGCCCTGCAAGAACGTGCCCTCCTTCTCGCCCCATCAGAAGAGCTTCTGCCGGGATTTTCTCGTCTCCAAGGCGGGAGAGCTGAAGAAGCGACTCGAGTCCGATCGGATCACGGTCACCGGGGTGGCCGGCTCACTCCTGGCCAACGGCCAGGAAGTGACCGCGATCGCTCCCTACGCCGAGGAAGGCGAGATCCAGGTGAGCCACACGCGCGTGGTGAATTTGGGCTACGAGCGGCTCGACGTCGCGGCGATCCTGGCCCACGAGTTCACCCACATGATCGCGGGCGCGGTCGACGGCGATTACCTGCGCGACCTAAAACCCATCCCTCCCTATTTCGATTTTCCCGACGGCGGCTCCCTCCTCGCGACGGGAATAGGCTACGCGATCGTCTTACACGCGATGGCCATGGGCTTCGACACGTCCGAGGACGGCGCGCCTCGGGCCGCCTCGGTGACCCTGTCCGGCGGGCCGGTACTCAACTTCGGGAACCTCCAGACGGGAGCTTCCGAAAGCCGCACGGTCACCGTCTCCAACACCGGGCACCGCACGGCGACCGACGTCACCGTGGGAGCCTTGGCCTCTCCTTTCGCCGTCAAGGGAGGGACCTGCCGGCAGGGGCAGTCGCTGACGGCGAGCGACTCCTGCTCCCTCACCCTGGTCTTCGAAACCAAGGAAGAGCGGGAGATCGTCGACCGCCTGGCCATCACCTACAAGGATGGGACGGCGACCCAGCTCGTGCTCCTGGCATTTCGCGGGAAGGCCACCGCACCCACCCGGCTGGACTTCGGGGGCATGTACGGCACTTATCCCCCGACGGGCTTCGTGATCAACAACCCCATCACACAGGCTCCGAGCTGCCCCGCCGGGTACAGCGAATCCAAGATCCACGGTCAGATCGATCTCGATACGTACATTTTCTTCTGCTCCCGCGAGCACGTCCCAGGACGGGACGAGGAGTGGGACCTCGGCGGCTTTCACGGCACCGGCGCCGAGAATAACTACGCCAACCCGGCGACCGGTGACCTGTCCTGCCCCCCAGGCTATTCCGAAGGGCGCGTGACGAGCGACCACGCCCTCTCCTTCTGCTACCGCCAGCACCTCGGCGGCCGGCCGGGCGCTTTGCGTTTCGGCGGGATGTGGGGCTACTCCGGCGCCGGGCCCTATCCGAACCCCGTGACGAACGGGGCCACCTGTCCCCAGGACTACGTGGCACGCAAGATTTTCGGGACCTCGGGTAGGGACTTCGACGCCCACTTCTGCTACCACCGCCTGGACCGGGTCACCCTGGTCGATCTCCCGGGGGTCGGGCCACCTCCGCCACCTCCGCCTCCGCCCGATCCCTGCCAGGGTCTCGGAGGGAACTACAGCGGCCACTGCCAGCCCGGAAACGGGGCAGTCCTGCTATGGGTCAGCCCACAGGGAAACCAGTGCATCACCGGGGGGAGCTTCGTCCAGAACGCTGTCCTGAACGTCGGCGGAGGCCAGGGCTCCGCCTTGGTGTACCCGCCCGCGGGGATCCCCATGAACAACCTGACGCTGCTTTTCTCGCCGGGCTACTTCCGCCTCACGGGCTTCAACTACGCCGCCGAAGCGTGGTTCGCCTGCACTCCGCCCTGACCCTCAGACAAGCGGAAAACCGGCCCTTTTCCGAAGGACTCCTCGCTCGCCACCGATGTCACTTCGCCCGCCCGCCCGGATCGGGCACTCTGAGAATACAGTAAGGAGTCTGGAATGCGGTTTGGTGGAACAGCAAGCGTGCTCGTAATGGTCGCCTCGTTGTGCGCATCCTGCGGCAAACAGATTTCCGCGGACCTCCCGATGCGCCCAGCACCAGCCCCCACGGCCACGACTCGCGCCCGGGTGCAAGTGCCGACCCGCCGGGCACCCACCCCCGGCGCCTTGGGGGCGGACCCCATGCCCTTCGTGGCGGCGCTGCTCATCGCATCGGCACCCTCCACCCCGTTCTGGCCGCTCCCGCCGAACGTCTACGGCCAACCTTCTCCGCAACCGACTGCCGACCAGCCTTCCCCTCCCCCGGAACAAACCCCCGCAGCTCCCCCAAGTGCACCCGATCCGGTACCGACCCCCCTGAAAAACTGGAAATGCTTTGGTTTATCGAAAAACACCGGCATCGGGCCATTCGGCGGCGGCCTTACGATCATTGCTCGCGCGCCGGACGAAAATTCCGCCCTCGCCAGGGCCAGAACCCTCTGTGTGAACTTCGAACCGTGGGTGGCGGTCAACGCCTTCGGGGGGTGCAGGCAAATTACCCCCGCCAATGCCTACGAGTACGCAGCCGAAACATGCACCGCTACACCCATACCGCCCTAAGCCCGCGCCCGCACCTTCACCATTCCTCCACAATCTCGGCCTACTCTGAAAGTGGAGAATCTTGCCTTGCCCGAGCCTGTCCGCCAGACCGAGCAGCCGATCTCCCCGCCGGGGGCACCCGCGGTGCTACATCCCGCGGCACCGCTGTCGCGGTTCCTCGCCTTCGCCGTGGACGTCGGCCTGGTTTCCGCGGTACTCAGCGGGGCGCTCGCCGTCCTGGGCGCCATCCTGGCCGCGGCCGCAGGTGCCGGGCAGGGCCTGAGAGAGCTTGCCGAGCCCCTGCTCCCCGACTGGGCGATGAACCTGGGCTTACTGGGCCTCCTGCTCATCGCACTTTTCGGCGTCATCGCCTGCCTCGCGCTCTTCGACGCCTATTTCATCTACTACGAGTACAACCACGGCACGACGCCCGGAAAGCGCATGTTCGGTCTCGCGGTGGCCACCCTCGATGGGGGGCGCCCTTCCCTGGGCCAGTGCGTGGTGCGCGAGATCCTGCGGCACGTCGACTGCCTTCTCGTACTGCCAGGCCTGCTCTCGCTTTCGTTCACGCGGCGGCACCAACGACTCGGGGACCTGCTAGCTTCCACGTGGGTGATTCGGGACCCCGCCGCCCTCCTGGACGCCGAGCCCCTTTACCTTTCACGCACGGAGTACCGCCGGTTCCGTGATGTTCTCCTGCACGCCGGCCCGATTCCAGAGCCCACCCGGCACGAGTACCTCTCCGTCGCCTACCCGTCGCTCGCCCTTGGCTTCGTCACCCTTTCCGCGGAGGCGCGGGCCCGCTGGCGCGACGTCGCTCGCGCCCACTTCGCGTCGCTCCTCGCCGAACCGCTGGATGAGGACACGGTGCTGCGCCTTTTCGCCGAGCTTTGCGTTACCCGACCCCTTGGCTCCCCCACCCTCCCGAGAGAGGCAGCATGAGCGGCGCCGGTCTCACCCCCGCCCCCTTTTGGCGACGTGCCGTGGCACTATTGCTCGACGCTTAAGCCCTATAGCCGCCCATTTCCTGGGCGGCGGTAATGGGTATAACTCGAATTATCGGCAATAAACACGGCGCGTCAGGCAAGATCCCGGCGAAAGCCCTCTCCATACGGAGGCTTCACGCGGGAAACGATGGCTTCGACTTGTTCCTTGTTCACGTAGTTGAACAGCTCGCCTAAGACCCCCGATAGCTTTGTTTCCTGTCCGCTCATCGCCTCGTCGATAGCCGGAACCAGGGTCTCGCCGAACCGGGAGCGGATGAAAGTCTCGGGAACCGAGAACAGCTCGGTGAGGAGCTTGGCATCGCGGTCCTTGATCCCGCCGGGGGCGGTGGCGTGTTTCGCGGGATCTCCACCCGTTGCCTCGTCGCGCGCGTGTTCCGCGAGACCGGGGACGCTGAGTACGGCTGCCAGCAGGGGCACGACCAGTATACGCAGACCGTTCATGACATTCTCCTCAAAATACGCTCCACCCATCCGGATGGGGTATGTGCAACCGCAGTGCCAGCGGCACAGCCGCGCTCGGACGCATTATGCTTCGGGCGGGCGGTGACGGGTTTGGGCAGGCTGTCAGCGCGGACGGTAAATTGTCGCTGGCGGTGTGTGGCAGATCGACACTGGGGGGGCCTCTGTCTCTTATTTGTCGGAGAGCAACGGTTCCTGTCGGGGCGGGTTGCTCGTCCCCAACCCTCGTGGAGATTCAAGGCGGCGCTGCTTGCCGCCTGGTCGACCTGGTTTTTCAAGTGAGTGGGTAGACGGCACAAGCGGGTATCGCGGCCTCCAGCGAAATCCCGGACTCGGGATCGGGATCAGCGAACCGCGATCAGCATCGGCGATCGGCAAAAACACCGAAACCTTCGGCCATCGGCCCTAGCCCTAGGCCATACCCTTCCCCAGATGCCACAGGTCAGGGGCGGCAAGCAGCGCCGCCTTGAATCTCCACGAGGGTTCGGCCAAGTCGAGCCGCCGTGACAGGTTGCGCTTCGAGATGGCCTTCGGCAGCATCCGCGAATGCCAAGCCATCCTCGGTTGGTCGGGATCGCCGATCCACGGGCTGGAATCGACGTGCTAGCCCGCCACGCCTTCAATCTCTGTCGAGCGCTGCGCTGCTGAGCGCCGATCCGGCTGCGGATCGCCGGTCGCCGGTCTCTGATCCCGAAACCTGGGGTCCGCACCTTCTGCCGTGGCTCCCAACATCCGGCAGTATTGGGAAAAAACCCACCGCCGTAGAATCTGCGCATCATCCTCTCCGCCCGTGGTGGGAGCCAGAGGCTGATCCCGGCGTCACTCCACGGATCTTCCAGGAATGCCGATAAGCCCACGTGAGGTTAGCCCCGTGACTCTACAGAAGAGATCTCTGGTTTTGGGACTGGCCAGTTGCTGGCTCATAGCGGTGACGGGGGGCATGTTCGCCCTGTGGAATTATTCCGTCACGCCGGGAGCGCCCGCGGGGCCTCCGGTCACCTGGCCTGAGGGTAGTGCGGCGCATCGAGCCGAGGGCCTGCCCACCCTTGTCATGGCGGTGCATCCCCACTGTCCCTGTTCCCGCGCCAGCGTGGATGAGCTGAACGTTCTGATGACCCGCGGTAAGGATCGCCTGGCGGTCAACGTCCTGTTCATCCGCCCCAAAGGGATGCCCGAGGACTGGGAGAAGTCCGACCTCTGGCAGAAGGCCGCGGCGATTCCCGGGGTGCGGGCCCTGGTGGACGTGGAAGCGATCGAGACCCAGCGTTTCCAGGCCAGGACTTCGGGACAGGTCATTCTCTACGATGCCCGTGGAAAGCTCGTCTTTAGCGGCGGTATCACTCCCGCCCGGGGGCATGCCGGGCAGAGCGCGGGCAAGGCGGCCATCCTGGCGTTCCTGACCCTCGGGAATTTACCGGTGCGCACCTCCGAGGTCTTCGGCTGCCCGCTCTTCGGGCCGAACGCCGGCTGTCAAAGGAAGGATCAGGGATGTCAGCACAATCACTGAATTACGAGCACAGCCCCCGGATCAAACACCGCGCGGACAAGATCTTCGCGAAGGACGAGGCCAAGATCCACGTCCGCACCGATCGGCTTTTCGGCGGGCTGATGCTCTTCCAGTGGCTGTTCGGTATAGGCTGCGCGCTGGTCGTCTCTCCCAGGGCCTGGGAAGGGGTCCATGCCCAGGTGCACCTCCATGTATGGGTGGCCGTCCTGCTGGGGGCCGCCATCATCAGCTTTCCGCTGATTCTGGTCGTGATGTGCCCGGGAAGAAGGATGACCCGGCACATCATCGCCTTCTCCCAGATGCTGGTGTCGGCACTGTTGATCCACCTCACCGGGGGAAGGATCGAGACGCATTTCCACGTCTTCGGCTCCCTGGCGCTGCTGGCCTTCTACAAGGACTGGCAGGTGTTGATCACGGCGTCGGCCGTCGTGGCAATCGACCATTTCGCAAGAGGAATGTGGTGGCCCCAGTCTGTTTACGGGGTCCTGGCCGTAGAGCCCTGGAGATGGCTCGAGCACGCCGGGTGGGTCGTGTACGAGGACGTCTTCCTCATCTACTCCTGCATCCAGAGCAGGCGTCAGCTTTGGGAGATCAGTTTTCGACAGGCGGCCTTGGAGGCGGTGAACGAGGATATCGAGGAAACGATCCGGATCCGCACCTCCGAGCTCGAACATACCCACGAGGCTCTCGAGGTGCACCGCGCTCGTTCCGCCGAGTCCGCGAAGATGGCGGCCCTGGGTGAGATGGCGGCGGGGATCGCCCACGAGATCAATAACCCCTTGGCGATCATCCACGGGAACGCCGGGCAACTGAAGGAGATGGCGGAAATGGGCACGCCCCCCACGGGGGACGTAACCAAGATGGCGAAGAAGATCGAGGCGACCGCCATGCGGATCTCCAAGATCGTCAAGTCGCTGCGCTCGTTTGCACGGGAGGCCCAGGACGACCCCTTCCAGTGCGTGCCGGTGAAGACCATCATCGAGGATACCATCGAGTTCTGCCGGGAGCGGTTCAGAAGTCATACGACGGATCTCATCGTGGATCCGATCCCGGAGTCGTTGCGCATCGAGTGCCGGTCGGTCCAGGTGTCCCAGGTCATTCTCAACCTGCTGAACAACGCCAAGGACGCCACCGAAACGCTGCCGGAAAAATGGGTCAGGCTGTCCACCCAGGATCTGGGGAATACCGTGGAGATTGCCGTCACCGACAGCGGCAAGGGTATCCCCCAGGAGATCCGGGCCAAGATTCTTCAACCGTTTTTCACCACCAAGGAAGTGGGGAAAGGCACCGGCCTGGGCCTCAGCGTGTCCAAGGGAATCGTGGAGAGTCACCGGGGCAAGCTGATTCTCGATTACCAGTCCCCCAATACGAGGTTCCTGGTGCGCCTGCCGAAGACGCAGGAACCGGCTAAGAAAAAGGAGGCCGCATGAGCCGATCGCTGGCGGGAAGAAGGATCCTCATCGTCGATGACGAGGAGGACCTGCGCGAGTTGCTCTCGCGGGAGTTCCGGGCGCTGGGCTATGAAACGACGGAGGCCCCGAGCGGCAACAAGGCGCTGGCGCACCTCGCAAGCCACTCGGTGGACGTAGTGGTCACCGATATCCGCATGCCCGACGGTGACGGCATTCATCTGCTGAAGCAGATCAAGGCCAAGAGCCCGCAGATTCCCATCGTGGTGCTCATCACCGGTTACTCGGACATCGGGGAGCCGAATGCTTACCACCTGGGGGCGGAGGCGGTGTTCACCAAGCCCATCGATCGCAAATGCCTGGTCGCGGCAGTGGCCCGGTCTCTTCTGACGCCGGAGGAGCGGTGGGCCGCCCAGGAGGAAGCGGTCGACGTCGAGTTCAACATCGAGCTGAAGCTCTGTCGTTACGGGCAGACCGTCGCCACGGGCCGGGTCGTTCGGCTGGGCCGTCGTGGAGTATTCGTCCAGATGGAGGGCCTCGTGCCCTTCAAGGATCAGGGCGTGTCGTTCCGGATCCAGTTCGAGCAGGGCGTGCCTATGTGCATCGAAGGCACGGGGGTGGTTCGATGGTCGAGGGAGCGTGAAGAGAACGGCCATCCGCCGGGCTGTGGGATCGAGTTCCTCGACCTGAGCGAGTCCTCCCGCGCGGAGGTCATCCGGATCATCGAGACCTCGGGTATTGCCGCCTCGATTCCGCTCGCGTAGGACGGGGCCCCGGGGAGGTAGGACGCGGGCTTGCGCATGCCCCGCGATCCCGTCAGGAGCCCGCCGGTGCGGCGCCCGCAAGATCACCCAGCACCGCACGGCAGCTGGCCTCCGTCGGAACCGTGCCCCGCCACACCGGGCGCCAGGGGGTTTCCGCGTAGAGCTTGAGCATGGCCCGCGTGGGCTTCAGGAACTCGTCGCTCAAGAGCGGCGCCATCTCCGTCATCCGGCCGCGCATCACGTTCTCCTCCAGCGCGCGCAGAACCTCCTCGACGCGCTTGGAGACCGCGGGGATGACGTCCGTGAGATCCGCACTCGTGCGCACCGAGCCGGGATCGAACGCCCCGGGGAAGAGTGCGGCGATTGCGCGAGCCGTCGCTCCCGCGGAAAACCTTCCCTCGGCGTGCTCCCCGAGTAGCGTCCCCAACCTCAGCACCTTCTGCAGGGGGTGGGACTCGCGCACGATCTGCCCGGGGAGCTCGCGGTAACTCTGGTGATCGGTCAGGGCCTTCTTCGCCGCGTCGAGCGCATTCATGCGGCGCGCATGCTCCTCGGGAGAGGCGAACTCCGCCGGAATTGAGGGATCGCGCGGGGGCGGAGGCGCGGCCTGCTTTGGGCGGGGCTTGGGGTTCTTCTCGAAGAGCCAGCGCGGCCCGCGGCGGCGCCGCTGTACGAAGAGCGGATCGGCGTCGGGATCCACCCGGTGAAGCTCCGGGCCGGTGGGCTTGCCCGGCAGTCCCGAGGTGGCGTCCGTGGTCCAGCGGAACTTTCCGTCACGCGTCGCCACTACCGTCTTCAGGTGGCCGTCGCCCGAGGTGATGACCTCGGCGTTCTGCCGTACGAAGGTGAACTGGTTGAACACCGTGATGTCGGGGTTGTCGCGCAATAATCGCCGCAGGAAGCCCGCGAAAAACTGATTGTGGCCGTCGCACTGGGCATGCATCGAGCCTTGGAGGAGGAAGTGGGCGTACTCCGACGCCCAGTTTTTGTAATTCTTGGCATCGACAGGCGTGCCCTCCGGCTTGGACCAGTACACGCCGCTGCCCGCGACGGTTTTCTGAAGATCCGCCAGGCTCAGGGTCCCCGCGCGGAGTGCGGCCTCTAGGGAATCGGCGAGTCGGGTGAAGCCCGCCAGGCGAACCTCGCCCGCCATCTCGGCGAGCCGCGTGGAGTCCAGCCGTTGGAAAGCCACGTGATCGCGCGCTTCCAGCGAGCCGCCCTCGCGGTAGCCCACCTCGAACTGGAAGGAGGCGTCCTTGCCCCAGCGATCGAACTCGGTCAGCTCCACGAAATAGCGCTTCGAGAGCGCGTCTCGTCGCACGACATAATCCGTCCCGTGCAGAAGAATCCTGCCCGTGGCGTCCTTCAGCTCGAGCGACGCGATCTCGTGGCCCTCGACGGTGGGCAGGGCCACCTCCTCCAGCTCGCCCTTGAAGTGCGGGGCCTCGCTCTTGAGCGAGAACGTCAGGCCTTCTCTCGTCTGCGGAAGGGGAACCGTTTCGCTGTCGCTGTGCCTGAGCCCGGTCGCGTCGCGGCCGATGAGATCATACTGTTTGGGCAGGACACCCCGTTCCGGAAAAAGCCGGTAGACCACCGCTCCCTTGCCGAGATTGTCGAGCGGCTTGTTGTACGCTTTGGCCGGGTCATCGATCCGAAGCTCGGTGCTCCCGCCCCCCCGGTTTCCATTTCCGCCCTGCGCCTGGCTCGTTCTGTCCGGTAGCATCCGGCCGATCTGGCGGACGGCCTCCGTGAGGCCCCACGCGCCCGCGCCGGCGCCCGCGAGGGAGGCTCCCAGCATCGCCCAAAGTGCCAAGGCGCGTCTCCACTGCCCCATGCGGGAGAGATGGTCGGCCAACTTGCGCCGGCCGGCGTGTGCTTCGGGCGTGGGAC
>Ga0247727_10017462_pt1 | contig 11424 bp, 6 predicted proteins | sample WisWelCaveWW1625_FD_202498 | JGI IMG/M metagenome (GOLD analysis project Ga0247727, IMG submission 202498) | Biofilm microbial communities from Wishing Well Cave, Virginia, United States - WW16-25 | ecosystem: Environmental > Aquatic > Deep subsurface > Groundwater > Cave microbial mat | place... | reverse complement strand
AACCGCATCGCCACTGTCACGCTCAACCGCCCGCGCTCGCTCAATGCCGTCAACGTGGCGATGACCGGCGACCTCGAACAGGTCGTGCCGTGGCTCGCGGGCCGTCCCGAGGAGGTGCGCGTCGTCATCCTCACGGGCGCTGACGACACGTTCTGCGCTGGCGACGATTTGATCGAACTGCCGTCGCTGTCGATGGCCGAGGCGCGCGCGTTGAGCCTGCGGCAGGCGAACGTCTATCTCGCCTTCGAGCGCCTCCCGCAACCGATCATCGCCGCGGTCAACGGCCCCGCCTTTGGTGCCGGTTGCGTGGCGGCGTATTCCTGCGACTTCCGGCTTGCCTCGCACGCGGCGAAGTTCGCGATGCCCGAGATCAAGCTCGGCTGGCCGCCCGGCTACGGCGTCGCGCAGTTGACCGCGCTCGTCGGCAAGGCGCGCGCGCTTGAACTGTGCCTGAGCGGCGAGCCGATCACCGCGACGCAGGCGCTGGAGTGGGGATTGATCAACGAACTCGTGCCCGGTGCGATGCTGATGAAACGCGCCCGCGAACTCGCCGAACGTTTGCTCGCGTTGCCCGCCCAGGCGCTCCGCGACACCAAGCGCCTCGTCCATGCCGACGAAGGCTCGCTTCCGAAGCTCACCCATCGCGCCGACACCGAAGCTTACATCCGCTGCCTCGAACTGCCCGACGCGCGGGAGGGCCTCGCCGCATTTGCGGAGAAGCGCCGGGCGCGGTTTAGTGGGCTGTGATGAACCCGCCTGCCGCGATGACCCTGCGCGAAGCCGGACGCGTCCCCGCGCCCGGTGACAATTGCGCCATCGCCATCCGGCGGCTTGAAGCGGGTACGTGCCTTACGGCTGACAGCGGCAGCCTCGTGCTCTCGCACACCGTGCTGGAAGGCCACCGCTTCGCCGTCGCGCCCATCGCGGCGGGCGCCGCTCTGACATCGTGGGGATTGCCGTTTGGAAAGGCGCTGTGGGCGATGCAGCCGGGAGATTACGTCCGCAACGTGACCATGATCGAGGCGCTCCACTCGCGCCACGTGGACTTCGCGGTGCCGGCGGAACCGAACTTCGCCGATTACTTCCAACCCTACCTGCTCGACGAACGCACGTTCCGCCCGGCGGAGCAATTGCCGCTCGATCCGAACCCACGCACGTTCCCCGGCTGCTCCCGGCCGGGTGGGCGCGGCGCCGGTACTCGCAACTACGTCGTAGTCCTCGGCACCAGTTCACTCACCGGGAGCTTCGCGCGGGTGCTCGCGTCCAAGTTCCGCGACGCTTCGAAGGCGTTCGCCAATGTGAACGGTGTCGTCGCCATCGCTCACACCGAGGGTGGCGAGCCGGGCCGGCCGAACAATCTCGAAATCACGCTGCGCACCCTCGCTGGCTTTCTGGTGAACCCCAACGTCGGCGCCGTCCTCGCCGTGGACCACGGCACCGAGCCGGTCAACAACGACGCGTTGCGCGACTGGATGCGCGCACACGGGTACCCGCTCGACGCCCTGCCGCACCGGTTCTTCCGGCTCGGAAAGGATTTCGCCGCGAACCTCACTCAGGGGGCGCGGCTCGTGGAAGAGTTGCTGGTTCAAGCCAATGCCACGCCGCGCACACCGCAGCCGCTGCGGCACTTAAAGATCGGTCTGCAGTGCGGCGGCTCGGACGCCTTCAGCGGTGTGTCTGGCAATCCCGTCGCCGGCATCATCACGCGCGAACTCGTTCGACACGGCGGGGCGGCGAACCTCGCCGAGACCGACGAGTTGATGGGCGCCGAGCCGTACGTGCTCGCCAAGGTGCGCGACCTCGACACGGCGCGGAAGTTTCTGCGCACTCTGGCGGGCTTCGAGGAGCGCCTTTCGTGGCACGGCGTCAGCGGCCAGACCAATCCGAGCGGCGGGAACATTTTCCGCGGCCTCTACAACATCGCCATCAAGTCCATCGGCGCCGCGCGCAAGAAGGACCCCGGCGTGCGGCTCGACTACGTGATCGATTACGGTGAGCCGATGCCGGAGCCGGGCTTCTACTTCATGAACAGCCCCGGCAACGACCTCGAAAGCATCGCCGGCCAGGTCGCGGCCGGTTGCAACCTGATCGTGTTCACCACCGGCAACGGTTCGATCACGAACCATCCCTTTGTGCCCACGATCAAGGTGATGACCAACACGCCGCGCTTCGAGCTGTTGCGCAACGAAATGGATTTCAACGCCGGTCGCTACCTCGATGGTGAGCCGATGGAGGCGCTGGGAGCCGAGGCGTTCGATTACACCGTGAAGGTCGCGTCGGGCCTGAGGAGTTTGGGCGAGAAAGCCGGCCATTCGCAGGCGCAACTCTGGCGCGAATGGCGGCAAACCTCGGCGGAGGCGCTGCCGCAGTTGAAGCAGCGCACCAAGCCCAGCGGCGAGCCGGTGCCGCTGCGGAGCGCGGAGCTCCACCTCCGCGAGATCCCGTCGTTGATTGCGACCTGGGAACACGCGGAGCAGGAACTCCGCGCTCCGCGCACGCGCCTCATCATCCCCACGAGCCTTTGTTCGGGCCAGGTCGGGCAGTTGATCGTGGACACGCTCAACGCACGCAACGCGGAGCCGGGCGTGCGTTACGTCGCACTGCCCCACACGGAAGGCTGCGGTGTTTCGGGCGAGGCCATTCAAATCCTGGAGCAAACTATCGCCGGCTACGCGGTGCATCCGTTGAGCGAACGCACGTTGTTGCTCGAACACGGCTGCGAGAAGACGCACAACGACGCCATCCGCAATTTCCTCACGGCCCATGGCGTGGATCATTCGCAACTCGGCTTCGCGAGCATCCAACTCGATGGCGGCATCGAGAAAGTCACGGAGAAGGTGGCGCGCTGGTTCGGAGCGCCGAGCATCGCTCGGCACGGGCCAAACCAGACAACCAAGCCGAGCAATGCTCGGAGCTCCGTGGCGCTCGGTCTCGCCGCGTGCGGTGAGGTTCCCGCCATCGCCGCCGAGGCCTTCGCACAAATCGCCCGCGCGGTTTGCGAAAGCGGAGGCTCGGCCGTGGTGGCGCAGAGTTCCACCCTGTTGAAGAACGCGGCCTTCACTTTCGCTCTGCTCGACTCCAGTTCCGTGTCGCCGACGCTCGCCTACGCCCAACCCCTCGTGAAGGCCGGCTTCCACATCATGGAATCCGCCGCCGATCAATTGGTGGAAACCCTCACCGGCCTCGGTGGCACGGGCGTCGAGCTGCTCCTCGTTTATGCCGGCGAGTCCGCCACGCAGGCGCACCCGCTGGTGCCGACGGTGCAGGTGAGTTGCGCCGCGCTTTCGTCCGAGATGGATTTGATCCTCGATCAAACGGATGCGGGCGCGATGGCCGCAGCCATTGCCGGGTTGCTGGCAAAGGTGCGTCGCGGCGATTACACCCCACACGCTCAAGCCGAGGGCAACGTGGATTTCCAAGTGACGCGCGGGTGGCTGGGGGTTTCGACTTGATCGGAGCACCTCAGCAGAACAAGCCAGAGGCCATCGCTTCGACATAGTTCATTGCCAGCCGAGTGATTCGAGCGTGTCTTCGCACAATCCCTCTGATTAACACCGAGCTTTAGCTGGGCGAATTGGGCACAGAACTGTTGAGCCGCTTCGGCGATATTCGGCGCTCGATAAACCGCTGAGGAAGTTGGCGTCGCTTGCGAACTTCCCACTCAGCTAAGGCAGTTTTTCAGCCCGATAAAAGCGGCGAGGCTGGCTGCCTGCGCCCGCATCAAGAATCTGGATTGAGCCGCCAGTGCCCGGGATGTTGTTAGAAAACAGGTTCCACGAGCCGTCCAGATCATCCCTCCGACTCAGGCCATAGGTTCTCCCGAGAAGGCTGGAGAAGCAAAGGCGGATGTCGGTGCCGCTAATGTTGATAGCAGTGAAGCGCAGGTCTGGGTCGGCTTCGTAGGCGCCGATGTCGCTTGCATCGCCGCCGCTGGCGTTGGCGGTTGCGAGATCATCGATCGCCCGTAGCAACCCACGCTGGTCGGTGGCCAGTCCGAAGCTGTTGCCTTGGTCAAGGGCAGGGCTGTCGAATCGGAGCGCGTGCGTGGGCGCGGGGCCATCATGGTCGGCGAGCGGACCGAGCCGCGGATCGATGGGTGTGGCGCCGGTGCCCACTTGGTCGCCGTTGAGTCCATTAGTAAAACCGACGCAGCCGGTGCCGTCCCCAATGAGATTGTACCCGTCGGATAGGATGGAGCCGTTGCAATCGGGGCCGCTGCCGCCGCCTGGCAAGCTGTTGCGGGCAACGATGGTATTGCGGAATCTGGCCATACCGACCGCCACGTAGACTCCACCGCCGCCCGAATTGGACCGGTTGCTGACTACGGTGCTGCTGCTGATCGTCAGTGTGCCACCGGTTTCGAAAGCTGCGCCGTTGAAAACACCACCACCGCCACCACCAAAACCTGCGTCATTGCCCGAGATGGTGCAGTTGTTGATCGTCACGGCGCCGTTCTTATTGGCGATCCCACCTCCGTAGGTGGAGTTGTTGGCGGACAGCGTCGACTGGTCTACGATGAGTGAGTTATTTTCGTTCCAGATGGCGCCACCGCTGGTGGGTGCGGAATTGCCGGAGAACACGCAGGTTTTGATTTGGCACGAACTCCTGTTGTATATCGCGCCGCCATAGAAATTGGCGTGGTTGGTCGTGAACGTGGATGCCCCGACGACAAGCGATGACCAACTCGCAATTGCGCCGCCGTTGCCTGTGGAAGTGTTGGAGGAAAAAGAGCAACGGTTGACCGTCAGTGGACCGGCGGTATAGACACCTGCGCCCTGACCTACCCCGTTGCCAAGCGTGCCTGCGAAGTTGTTTGAAACGACACAGTCGCCGAGATCAAGCCAGCCGAGATTTTTGATGCCACCGCCGTAGTCGGGGGCACTGCCGTTCGCAATCGTCAGCCCGCTGATACTGACGACGACGTTCGTAATGTTGAACACGCGGCTGGCGTTGTTGCCGCTGAGGGTGAGCGCCGAAGCGCCGGGACCGCGCACTATCAGGTCCGTGTCGATCACGAGTTCGCTAAACAGGACGATCGTGCCAACCACGCTGGTCGCAAACTTGATTGTGTCGCCACTGCTCGCACTGCCGATCGCCTGGCGGAGCGAGCCTGCGCCGGCATCGTTGGTATTGGTGACGATGATCGTATTGCCGGGCGGCGGAATGTAGTTGGGGGCGAAAGCGGTTTGCAGCGCGCTGTAAATCAAGCGTGGCACGCGGTTGATGTTGCAAATGCCAAAGATCTCCTCGCTTGACATTCCATCTGGAAAGACATTGGCAATCCAACCGCCGGTCTCCTGCGAAGTGGCAGGCTGAATTTTCCACCAACTGTCGTTCCACTCATGGACACATCCACCAATGGCGACATTCGTAGCTTCGCGCGCCGAGAGGTTGGCGAAAAGATGGTTCCATAAAGTCACATCCCAATCGGCCTGCTCGGCTTCGTTGACCACCCCGGGGGGATTCGGGTTCACAAGGGCAGTCGAGTGGTACGCATCCACGCCGAACTCGCCGAGGCACATGGGCTTGGTCGTGATGGAAGCCCATTGGGTGAACAGTGAGCCGAACGTCTTGCCTCGGTAGATATTCAACGCCCAGAGGTCAACGTGAGGGCAGGTGTTGTTGACGTATTGGGCAGTGTCAGCCAAACGCCGGCCCGAATCGTTGATGTCGATTTCACCGTAACTACAGACAACCGGATGATTTGCGTCGAGCGTTTTGATTAGCGCTGCTGCGATCTCGGTGCGTTGCATTGTTTCCGCTATTGAGGAGGCAACGCCGTAGTAAAAATTGATGTTGACTTCGTTGCCAAGTGCCCAAGCCAGAATCGCGGGGTGATTCTTGTAATAATTTACTGCCAGAGCGGCACGATTGGTGTCGTTGATGGCGTTGTCCACCGTCATGATGACGAAGATTCCGTTGGTGTAACACGCATCGAGGACTGCCAAACCCACCGGCCCTTCGGTGGCATCAACGCCAAGGTCAAGCGGTATCCGGACGGTGTTGACGTTCATGGATTTCATCAACGGCAGGTCTGTTGCATACCATTTGCCGAACTCCGGTCGGCGCACATTGGCGTTGTTTGGGTCAGTGGTGCTGGTCATGGTGTTTGTGCTGGCCGGCGACCAGTTTACGCCCGTCATGATCCACGGTGTGGGAGACGCTAGAGTGCCATCCGGGTTCCGCTTCTGGACCATCAATTGTCGTCCGCTGGCCGCTACCAGACTTGGCCCTGATGGGGCGGCTACTGTCAGAGTTGCAACGGTGAATTGGAGGACCACGATGACCAAGCCGACGGTTCCAAAAGTTGTAGGCCCGATTGGTTCCTGAAGGTGCTTTTTCGTATTCATGGCTTTTCGTTTCGGTTTGTGTGTACGCTCCCACTTATCTGATGCGCGCGCGGCAGCACAAGGAACATGATTTGACGAAAGTGCGTCAATTTCTGATGCTGCGCGAGGAACCCTCTCATGAGTGACGCCTTAAACCCGCTGCCGGAAAATCCGCACCGAGTCCTGCGCTGGTCGCGTCTCCTTCGAGAAATGGCGGCGGAGATGACCTCGACAACCAGCCGCGGCGGCGCACGATCCAAGCGCAAGACTCAGGGTTGGTCGAAACTCGTCCGCGCGATTGAAGATGCGAACATGGGAAGCCCGCAGAGATCCGTGGACTGGCGGAGACTCAAGGAGCTTGCCCAGAACGAGGATGGCGAGGTGCGCCTGTCCGTGAACGAGATGATTGCGCTCGACCGCTTCTTCACCTGGCATGGACGCGGAAGCGTTGCCGAGAAGGGCTTGTTCGAGACCAGCATCTTGGAACCGGCGGCCTATTCGCGGCAGATTCTGTTCCTGCTCGGCGCATCCGAGGACAAAGATGAACGTTGGAACGTTGTCCGGCGGTGGGATGTGCAGGCGATGGCCGAGTTGCAACGTGCCATCGGCTGCATCAATCCCCGGGCGACACCCCCCGACATCAAGGACGTCCTGCGCAACGAAGCGAATATTCATTGCGATTTTGAGCAGGAGCCCTGGTACCGGCTCATCCACGATGAAAGCGAAAACGCGAACGGTGCGTGCCTGATTGCAATCGGCTCGCCATTGGCCAATCCCGCCGCTGAAATTCTACTTGCGAAAATGTTCGAGGTTGAACCGTTCTGCCATGGACGGATGGACTCAACCAGCCTGCCATTCCACTTCGTCTGGCCCGTGCGTCTTCCGTATCCAAGTTCCTTCGCCTTGCTGGCTGCTGATTTGAAGAGAATCGACAGGAATGCCGCGAACGCGGTGCTGCGCGACAACGCGCGTGTCCTGAAGGCGAACTACATCGAGTACCGCAAAGTTGGGGACGGGCTTGAGAGGCACTCAATGGAATCCGTGTTCACAACTCCATGGAAGAAGAATTCTGTGATCATGTATTCTGTCGTTGCAGCCCAGCGGCGGCGCAATGGCCAGATTCTTGTTGTCGTGGCGGGCGTTTCAGGCCCTGGGACGTCGGCAGCGGCTTCATTCCTGGCGCATAACATTACGCATTCGCTGCCTGAATCGGGACCACAGGCAGAGTCGAAGTCAGAGGATGCAAAGGTCTTGTGGGCCGTGCTCAAGAATCAAGCTGATTTTCGTCCGGAACGACGTGGAGACGAGTGCCGGGTGGGAACGCCGACACTTGCCATACCAATGTGGCAAGAGTGGCCTCCTTGATGGAGCAAAGTGAAACGGGTGACCGACTAGCGTATGCGGTTAATGCCGAAAAGGCGTCTGCGTCGCCGTGCTAAAGCTGGGTGTTAATCAGAAGGCTTTTCCCGGTCCCCGGTGCGTTGCAAGAAACTGGGTTGCGCTCAACATGTCGATTTCCGTCTTTTCGTTGTTCTCAAACGGTTTTGTTTTCCCCATTCTCCCCGGCTCGATGTTCACGCTTTCAGAAGTCAGCAAGAGTTACGGCGGGCGCACGTTGTTTGAAGACGTGACGCTCCAGATCAACCGCGACGACCGGCTCGGTCTCGTGGGGCCGAACGGCGCGGGCAAGTCCACGCTGTTCAAACTCATTCTCGGCCAGGAGCAATGCGACCACGGCCAGATCACCAGCCAGCGCGGCGCGACGGTCGGCTTCCTGCCGCAGGAGAGCGCGCCGGTCGGTGCTGAGACCGTGCTGGAACTCGCCACCGCCATCTCGCCGGAGTTCGTCGAGGTCCGCCGCAAGCTCAAGGCGTGGGACACGGCGCATCCCGACGACATCGACCCGCACGACAATCTCCACGCGCGTTACGACGAGTTGGGCGGCTGGCAGCTCGACGCGAAGGCGAAGCGGATTCTCGCCGGCCTCGCCTTCCGCGAAAGCGACTTCGACCGGCCCGTGCGCGAATTGAGCGGTGGCTGGGTGATGCGCGCACATCTCGCGCGGTTGCTCGTGCAGGAGCCGGACCTCCTGATGCTCGACGAGCCGACGAACCACCTGGACCTCGAAACGTTGCTCTGGTTTCAGGAATACCTCGCCGAGTATCCCGGCGGCATCGTGTTGATCTCGCACGACCGCGAGTTCTTGAACCAGCTTGTGACGGGCATCATCGAGCTGCGGCAGTCGAAGCGGTTTTCCTACGCGGGCAACTTCGACAACTTTCTCGAGCAGAAGGCCGCCGCCGAGACGCAACAACTGGCCGCCTACAAGAACCAGCAACGCGAAATCGGGCGCCTCCAGGAATTTGCCGATCGCTTCGGCGCGAAGGCCAGCAAGGCGTCGCAGGCGCAGAGCAAGCTCAAGCAGATCGAGCGCATGGTGAAAATCGAGGCGCCGGAATCAGCGGGGCCGGTGGTCGGCTTTTCCTTCCCCCAGCCGCGGCGCAGCGGCCAGCGCGTCATCACGCTCAAGAACGTTCACCATGCCTACGGTGAAAACATCGTGTATCGCGGCGTGGACTTCGAGGTCGAGCGCGGCCAGCGCGTGGTGCTGGTCGGGCCGAACGGCTCGGGCAAGTCCACGTTGCTGAAACTCGCGGCGGGCGCGTTGCCGGTGCAAAAGGGCGAGCGCATCCTCGGCCACAACGTCAAGGAGGGTTACTATTCGCAGTACCGCACCGAGATGCTCCAGATGAACCGCACCGTGATGGAGGAGGCGCTCGACACGACGGCCCGCGTCACGGAGCAGGCGGTGCGCTCGTTGCTCGGCGCGTTTCTGTTCCGCGGCGACGATGTGTTCAAGAAGGTCAACGTGTTGAGCGGCGGTGAGAAAAGCCGGCTGGCGCTCGTGAAGATTCTGCTCGAACCGCCCAACCTGCTGCTGATGGACGAGCCGACCACGCACCTCGACATGTCGAGCATTGACGCGCTCCTGGGTGCGCTGAAGAAGTTCACCGGCACCCTGGTCTTCATCAGCCACGATGTGTATTTCATCCGCGCGCTGGCGAACCGCACTTTGCACGTCAACGCCGGTGTGCTGACGAACTATCCCGGCGATTACCAATACTACCTCGACAAGACCAAGGCGCTCACGGCGCGGCTGGGTTTGACCGCGGGCAGCAACGGCGTGCCGACGGGGCAGGGCGGGGCGTTGCGCGACGGGCGTTCTCCCCAGGAAACTGCCGCTGCGAGTCCGAAGCTCTCCGGCGCCGACCGCAAGGAGCAGAAGCGGCTCGAAGCCGAGCAACGCCAGGCGCGTTCGAACGAACGCCAGGCGCTGCAGAAGCGGGTCGTCGCGTTGGAGCATCAGGTGGCCAACCTCGAAACGAAGCAGCAGCAACTGACGCAGGAACTGGAGAACCCGGCTACCTACGAAAAGGCCGGCGCAGCCATGCACCTCAATCGCGAACTCGCGGTTGCGGTGGATGAGTTGCAGCGCGCCCAGGCGGAGTGGGAGGAAGCGGCCTCGAAGCTCGGCGAGTTTGAGTCGGTTTCGTGATCGCGTCGTCGTCCATGAACAAGCGCGCGCTCGTCAAAAAGATCATTGCTCACCTCACGGGCGAACTGGCGCTGTATCACAAGGCCGCCCTCAGTGCGCGCGCGGACGCGACGGATCCGCAGAGCAGGGCCGAGCACAAATACGACACGCGCGGGTTGGAGGCGTCATACTTGGCGCGCGGCCAGTCGCGGCAGGCCGCAGAGACGGAGCAGAATCTGGAACAGTTCGAGAAGCTCGTGGTGCGCGCGTTCGGCCCGCAGGAGGCGATTGACCTCAGCGCGCTCGTGGAACTGGACGGGAAGGAAGGCCGGGCGTTTTACTTCATCGCCCCCGCCGCGGGCGGCACGGAAGTCATCCACGAAAAACAGGAGGTGCTGGTCATCACGCCGCAATCGCCATTGGGCCAGCAACTCGTCGGACGGAAACAGGGCGAGCGTCTGCGACTCGCAATGGGCGGCGGCCAGCACGATTACCGCGTGGTGTCCGTACACTGACGGTCATCGCTAGTCCGCACTTTCCGCCGCCGACCTCAACGCGAGAAATGCTTCCTTCAAAGGCTGACTGACGGCGCTCGCAGGCTCGTTCAAGACGAGGCGCTGATAGTGGTCGAGGAAAGACTTACGGAGCCGGTGGAAAAGATGAAGGAAATGGCGCAGAAATCCGATGCAGTCGAGAATGGCGATCTCCACCCCGCCGGTTTCATCGTATTTGGCGCGGGCGTATTCATGCACCTCCTCGCTGGTGGGTTCGGTGGTGATGAAGATGTAGTTGTGAACCCGCCGGTCTTGCGCGGCGATTTTCTGGAGCGCGCGGTCAATGTCACCGGGCAACACCGGTTTGTTCTTCATTTCGTATCCGGTCACGACCTGGTCATCTCCCAGCAAGGTGATTTGCACATCACCGACAGCGCCGGTTTGTTCGTCGGCTGCGTTGTGGCCGGTGAGCCGGACGACGCGCTCGCCCAGTTTATCACGCGCAGCTTCATAGGCCGCTGCGACAATGAGCACAGGGAGGCGGCTTGCGCCCTTCAGGCGCAGGTGTTGGGCGACGAGGTTCACGGTATCCTCACTTGAAAGCGGAAGAGCGTCTGCCACGCGTCCGACGCCGGAGAGGAGGGTTTTCAAACGTGCCCGCTGCGCGTCACGCTCGACGAGCAACAGGCGGATGATTTCATCCAGGACATCGCTCGCAGAAACGCGCTTGGCATGGACATCAGCGAGAACCAGCAGCGCGTTCTGATACATCAGCGCCGGGCGACCTACGAGGACGACTTGGGTGGTAAGTGTCTGGTCCATGTTCCGCAGTGTCGGCGTGAGGAACGCAGTGGTGGAATTGCATGGCAGACTGTGGCGCGTGATGAACTCGCCGACGAATTGCTCGTCGTAAGTCCGCCCTGAGAAGCAATCACGGGATTCGATTTTCGTGTAAGAGCGTGTTTGAAAACTCGTCATGGTTTGGCCAAGCGGGCGAGCATCAGCCGGATCATGGCGAGATAAACCATGACTTCGCCGGTCTGCGCTTGGCGTTCGTAATCCCGGT
>Ga0247727_10017461_pt1 | contig 11424 bp, 8 predicted proteins | sample WisWelCaveWW1625_FD_202498 | JGI IMG/M metagenome (GOLD analysis project Ga0247727, IMG submission 202498) | Biofilm microbial communities from Wishing Well Cave, Virginia, United States - WW16-25 | ecosystem: Environmental > Aquatic > Deep subsurface > Groundwater > Cave microbial mat | place... | reverse complement strand
GAACCGGATTCAGGTCCTGGTGCAGCGGCGGACCCCCTCCCGTCACCCGATTCTGAAGGCCGTAGCCCACCGGGGTGAATACCGCGTTCTTCAATCCGTTTTTCTCCGAAAGTTGATCGAGCAAGCCCCGGGCCGGCAGCGCCGCCGGCGTGATCCCCGCCGTGCTCCCCGCCGGCAGCAGCAGCACCGCGACGTCCCCCGGATCATTCTGCCGCTGGCTGTAGGCAGGATTGGTCACCACTTGAGTGACCGCGATCAGGTTGGTCGCCGGAGTTGTCAGGCTGCCGAACGGAATCGCGCTATCGAAACTCACGAACGCCGTGATGCCCAGCGGGACCAGTTCGTCCTCGAAGAAAACGGTGCAGTGACTGGCCGTGAGAAACACCGTTGGCGCAATCAGTGTGCCCGTGCAAGCCGGGAAGATCCTGCCATCGGGGAGCTTAACGATAAACGTCCCCACATTGCGGAAGACATTGTTCGTGTCCACAAAACCGTATGTGATCGCCCAGGCGAAACTGGCGGCCAGAAAACCTGCTACAAGGCCAATCCTTCTCATAACACCCCCGATTGTACAACCGTGGAGCCACAGAGGGATCGGGGGGAACCCGGCCGCCGGTTTCGTCGTATTCCCGTCATGACCGGATTCCTGGAAGATCTCCGCTACGGGCTGCGCCAATGGCGGCGCTGGCCGGGCTCCTGGCTGCTCTGTGTCCTGGTGCTGAGCCTGGGCATCGGAGCCAACGCCACCATCTACACCACGATTCGGGGCATCCTGCTGGCGCCCATCGCCGCCATCACCGGGGAAGGATCGGTGGTGCTTTGGACGGCTCAGCCGCTCCAGGGACGCGACCGGGTTCCGGCTTCCGTGGCCGAGTTCCACGACTGGCGCGAGCAGGCGCGCTCCTTCCAGACTCTCCAAGCCAGCCGCCGACGCGCCTATACGGTGACCGGAGGCAGCGAAGCCGAGCGGCTCAACGCCGCCGAGGTCTCCTGCGGATTCTTCGAAGCCATTCGCGGACGAATCGCGCTGGGCCGCGGTTTCGAGTCTGGTGACTGCGCGCCCGGCCGGGGCCGCCTGGTCGTGCTCTCCGACGCGCTGTGGCGAAGCCGCTTCCAGAGCGATCGCGATGTGGCCGGCAAAACGCTGCTGCTGGACGGCGCCAGTTACACTATCGCCGGCGTCGCCGATGCCGCTGTCTGGTATCCGAGCACGCAGACGCGGTTGTGGACGGCGCTCGCGGACGACCGGTCGCAGGCGGCGCGCCTCCGGCGTAACGTGAACGTGCTGGGCACGCTGAAGACCGGGGTCACGCTGGCGCAGGCCAATCAGGAGATGGAGGCGATCGCGCGCCGCCTCGGTGAGCAGCACCCGGACACCAACGCCGGATGGACGGCCGCCGTCCACTCCCCCTACCGCGGATGGGTGACCAACAACGACCGCCTGGCCGTGGTCCTCGTCTTCGTCGTTTCCGGCGCGGTTCTTCTGATCGCCTGTTCCAACGTCGCCAGCCTGCTGGTGACGCGCGCGCTGGCCCGTCGGCGGGAGACCGCCGTGCGGCTGGCACTGGGCGCGGCGCGCTGGCGGCTGGTGCGTCAGGCATTCGCCGAAAGCCTGTGGCTGGCTCTGCCGGCCGGAATTGCCGGCCTGCTGGCGGCTTCCTGGACGGCGAACCTGGTGATTCACTCATTCAATTTCGAGACCCGGCTGCCGGAGCGGCTGGTCGACTGGCAGGTGGCGGCCTTCACCATGACGGTCGCTCTGGTTTCGACGGTGCTGTTCGGGATGGCCCCCGCCATCCAGGCGGCGCGTCCCGAGGTGGCATCGGTGTTGCAGGAATCGGGTGTCCGATCCAGCGCCAGTTTGCGGAAGCGGCGTCTCGCTACGGGACTGGTCGTCGCCCAGGTGGCGCTGGCTTCGGCGTTGCTTGCCTTCGGCGGCGTGCTGTTCAAGAGCATGATGGCGCTGCACCGGATGAATCCTGGCTATCAGACGAAGAACATGGTCATGATCGGGACCACCGCCGCCGCCTGGAAATACACTCCGGCCGAAGTGCGCGGCTATTTCGAAGAGCTGTCGCGCCGCCTGAAAGACGCGCCGGGCGTCGAGGCGGCGGGCGGGTTCAGCGCCGTGCCCACCGTCGAGGGCGATGGAGTCCCAACGGCGGTGGTCATCGACGGCAAGCCCGAGTCCGCGGCAGCCGATCGTCCCACGGCGTTCTTCTTCACGGTGACGCACGGGGCGCTCGAAACTCTCCGCATCCCGATCCTGCGCGGCCGGAGCATTGCGGCCTCCGACGCCGTGCATGCGCCGCGCGTCGCCGTGGTCAGCCAGGCGATGGCGAACCGTCATTGGCCCAATCAGGACCCGATCGGACAGCGCCTCCGCGCCGATGCGCTGGGCGAGGGCTGGCACATCGTGATTGGCGTCGCCGCCGACGTCAAACCTGTAGACCGCTCCCAAGCCGCGCGCGCGCAATTCTATGTCGCCCAGTCGCAGCGGCCGGTTTCCGATCTCACTTTCCTGGTCCGCACCAGGACCGGCGCCGGAGATCTGCTGCCGTCGATCCGGCAGGCGGTCCGCGCCTTCGATCCCGAGCAGCCCGCCGTCTTTGACACTCTCGAAGCCGAACACTACCGCGACCTGCGCGGCGGGCGCGCTTTCCTCGGCATCCTGGGCGTGCTGGCGGGCGTGGCGCTGTTGATGTCCGCCGCCGGGCTCTACGGCGTGCTGTCGCACCTGGCCGGCCAGCGGATTCCGGAGATCGGCATCCGCATGGCGCTGGGCGCCACGCCGGCCGCCGCCACGCGACTGATCGTCGCCGACGGCGCGCGCATCGCCGCCATCGGACTGGCCATCGGCCTGGCCTGCGCCATCGCTCTGGGCCGCGCCGCATCCAGTATGTTATTCGATGTCAGCGCCTGGGATCCGCCGGCCATGGTCGCCGCCGGCGTGGTGCTCGCGCTGGCGACCGCGGCGGCGTGCTTGCGTCCGGCGCGCCTGGCGGCGTCAGCCAACCCCGCTTCGATTCTACGTGGCGAATAGGAGGCCGGCAGGCGCATAATAAGGATGTCGTGTCCAGTCAACCGGTTTCTTGCGTCAGTCCCGAGGAGTATCTCGAACTCGAGAGAACCTCCCTGACCAAAAACGAATTTGTGTACGGCCAGATCATCGCCATGGCCGGAGGAACTCCTCGTCATAGCTTCGTCATTAGCAACATACACATCGCGTTAGGAATCGCTCTTCGGGGGAAGCAGTGCTTTATCTTCAATGCCGATCTTCGTGTCTGTGTGCGCTGGGGCGACCTCATCACGTACCCCGATGTCACAGCCGTCTGCGGCGCTCTTCAGTACGTCGATGAGAAACGGGATACGTTGATCAACCCCACGTTCATCGTGGAGGTGCTATCCCCATCCACGAAGAGCTTCGATCGCAGCGAGAAGGCCCGCCTTTATCGCATGCTGCCTTCGCTCATGGAGTATCTGCTGGTGGAGCCCGAGCCCGTCGAGATTGAGCACTATCGCAGATTGCCGAACGGCAACTGGGAGCTGGCCACCATCCGGGATCGAGAAGCAACCCTTCGCCTGGAGTCGCTGGCGTGTGAAATCCCGGTGACGGAAATCTATCGCAACGTCGAGCAAGTGTAGCCTGCTGCTCGGGGCGCCGGTAACACTGCGGTAGACTGTAACGTATGAAAACGCTTCCCGGGCTTCTTCTCTGCGGCTGCGCCTGCCTGACCGCCGCCGATCCGGTTGACAATTGGCCGCAGTGGCGCGGCCCGCACCTGAACGGCTCGACCACCTCCGCCAAGAACCTGCCTGTGAGCTGGAGCCCGACCGAGAACGTTGTCTGGCGTCTCGAAATGCCGAGCTGGGGCGCCGCCACGCCCATCGTCTGGGACGACATTGTCTTCATTACTTCGGCCGAAAAGGGTTTCGCGAACCCGCCGCGGTTCGCCGCCGGGGGACCAGCGGGGCCGCGGCCCGGTGGACCTCCGGGAGGCCCGCGCCCCGGCGGCCCTCCTCCCGGCGGACCAGGCCCAGGGGGACCGCCTCGCGCGCGCGGTGAACAAGTCTTCGAGCACGACAACCTATTCCTGCTCGCCGTGAATCGCAAAGACGGCTCGGTTCGCTGGAGCCGGCTGATCGGCGGAGGCAATCGAATCCATCGCAAACAGAACTTTTCGTCGCCCTCGCCGGTCACCGACGGCCGCCACGTCTGGTGGATGACCGGAACCGGCATCCTCTCCTGTTTCGATTTCGCCGGCAAACTGATCTGGCAGCGCGATATCCCCAAGGAGTACGGCCGCTTCGGCCTCAACCACGGTTATGCCTCCACGCCCCTGCTCCACGGCGACCGCCTTTACGTGCAGGTATTGCACGGGATGACGACCGACGATCCCTCCTACGTTTTCGCGGTCGACAAGCGCAGCGGCAAGACTATCTGGAGGGTCGAGCGTCCGACCGAGGCGCAGTCGGAGTCGCCGGACAATTACTCAACGCCGGTCCTGGCGCGCGTGGACGGCAAGTTGCACCTGGTGATCTCCGGCGCCGACTGGGCCACCGGGCACGATCTCGAAACGGGAAAAGAACTGTGGCGCATGGGCGGCTTCAACCCGGACAACCAGCGCGCCTATCGCACCATCGCTTCCTCACTCGTGATCGGTGACATGGTTTTCACCACCAGCACCCGCGGCCGGCCGTTCATTGCTTTCCGCGCCGGAGGCTCGGGCCTGATCACGGAGACGAATCAGGTTTGGAAGAACGACCTCGGCTCCGACGTGCCCACGCCGGCCACGGACGGCAAGCGGATCTACGTCCTGGGCGATAGCGGCATCGTGCGGAGCTTTGAAGCGGGTACGGGCAAGATGATCTGGGACAACCGTCGCATCGAGGGCGGCACCTACAGCTCCTCGCCGCTGCTCGCCGACGGCAAGCTGTACATGACTAACGAGGATGGCACGACCACGGTGCTCAGGGCCGGCGATGAGTTCGAAGTCCTGGCCGTCAATAAGCTGGACAGCCATACCCTGGCGTCTCCGGTGGCTGTCGGCAATCAGATCTTCCTGCGCACGGCCGAGCACTTGTACTGCTTCGCCAACCGCGACAAGCCATGAACGTAACAGAGCCGCGACCGCCAGGGAGCGGTCTTCAGCGGCGCTACCGGATGTACTGAAACTCCGGGCTGAGCAGGATCGACCAGAGCAGATCCTCCAAGCCCTCCGGGCGGCCGCCCGCCAGCATCTCTCTGGCGACGTGGCGCTCCTCCGGCTCCGGATCGCGACCCAGCGCGTGCCGGTAGACGCGGCTCACCAGCGAGGTTGCATCGCGCGGTCCTGACCAGGCCGGGACCGGCGGTTGATCCGCCGGCGGGATCAGTTGACGCCGGTCCGGCTCTTCGGTGAATACAAAAAATCGCAGCCGGGGATTGATGTCGCTGCCGATGCTTTTCTGATCGACGCCGGCCACTACGTGCAGGCAGACGAATCCCTTTCCGTCGATGTCGAACTCGATGGCCGATGGCAGCGGCGCCGCCAGCGCCTCCGATGCCGTCTTGTCCCCGCGAAAATGGATCGTGGTCCGGCGATCCGCAGGCGTCAACTCCTCCAGCTTGGCCGATGATCCCGCGCCCAGCAGCCAGCCGTCGGCCCATCCCGCCGCCACGCGACGCGGATCGTAGGACTCGGCATCCTCCACCAGCAGCCATAACCGCCGTGCTGTGCGGATGTCGATATCGATCACCACTTTTCCCGCGCCCATGATGCCGCTGTCGTAAACCGGCGCCGGCGCCGGCTTCAACACCCCGAGCAGGCGTCGCGCGCCACGATCCAGCAATTCGGCCAGCGTGCGTCCGTTGGCCAGCTCCAGCGCATCGAGCGTGGTCGGCAGGTTCAGCCGTTCCGTCGTCACCTGGTCGCGGATCGGCCGCCCCAGCGCGCGGGTCAGCGGCGTCGACTTCATCTGCCACTCGCGCGCGTAGCGCGCCGGCCCCGATTGACGTGGCACGATCACGCGCCACTCGCCGGTGATGGCGGAGATGGCGTCGGCGAACTGCTCCGCGGTGAGGCGGCGCGGCAGCGGGCCGCGAAACTGGTAGGGTTCGCCGGCCTTCGGAGCCTCCCTAACGCTGGGGATCTGGTACGTGCGGGAAACCAGAATCCGCCGTAGCAGGTGCTTCATGTCGTGGCCGCTGGCGGCGAAGTCCCAGGCGAGCCAGTCCATCAACTTGGCGCTCCAGGGGGCGGCGTCCATGTCATCGGCCGGCTCCACCAGCCCGCGGCCCATCAGCGTCTTCCACACGCGATTGACCAGCGTGCGGGGCAGCCGTCCGTTCTCCTTCGCGGTGAACAAGCGGGCTGCTTCGGCGCGGCGCGCGGCGGGCGTGGAAATGTCGGCCGAGCCGTTCAGCTCCGGGAACAGAAACTTCGGCTCGGCCGTTTCGCCGGTCGGCACGTCGCAGCGGTAGATCGGCATCGGCTCCGCGGCGAAGTAGCTGGCCAGCCCGTAGGCGTCCTTCAGTTTCCAGCGGCTGATGAAGCTGTCGTGACAGGAATTACATTTCAGGTTGACGCCGAGAAACACTTGCGCGCTGTTCTGGGCCGCCTGCATGGGAGGGATCTGCGAGGCGCTCACGTCGCCGCGCCAGTTGACGCCGGTGAGGAATCCGTCGGGTCCGATCTTCTCCGCCGGGTTCAGCAGCTCGCCGACGAAGCGGTCGTAAGTGAGATTCTGTTCGAGCGCGCGGCGCAGCCAGCCGGTGATCGACTTGCGCTCGCCGTGATAGACCACCCCTTCGTCGTTGCGCAGGTGGTCGTTCCAGAAGGTGATCCAGTGGACCGCGTAGTTGTCGCGCTGGGCCAGCAGGCGGTCCACCAGTAGCGCGCGCTTATCCGTCCGCGCGTCGGCGGTGAACTCGCCGAGCTGTTCCGGCGTCGGCAGCAGACCCCAGAGGTCCAGCCAGACGCGCCGCGCGAAAACGGCGTCATCAACCGGCGCCGGCATCGTGTTGCCAGGAAGCAGCGCGGCGACGATGGCGTCGATGGCCTGCTCGGGTGGAGCGTCCACCGACGGACGTCGAAGCGCCAGCGGCGCTTGCCGGCCTGTGGGCGGCGTCACCACGCTTGCCGGAGCGCCGGCGTCGATCCACTCCTTCAGCACGGCAATTTCAGCTTCCGAGAGCGGCTCACCGGTCATCGGCATGCGCGGTTCTCGCACGCCGGTCACCCGTGCGATCAGCAGGCTGCGCGCGCTCGCGCCGGCCACAATCGCCGGGCCCGATGCGCCGCCGCGCAACAGCTCCTCGCGGGTATTGAGTCGCAGCCCCGCCTGCGGCTTCTCGCCGCTGTGGCAGACCGAGCAGCGCGCCACCAGGATCGGATGGACCTGGCGCGCGAAGTCGGCGGCCAGGGCGCCTGTGGAGAGACAGAGGATGATCAGCGTCGCGCGCATCAGCTACCATCATAGGACCACGCACGGTCATTATTGCTGCTCCTGTCGAGGCAGGAACTGCGAGGGCCGGGAGGCGGGGGGCTCGCCGCCCATGTTGCGCAGCACATCGTTGGCGAAGAAAAACTTCCCGTCGTTGGGCACCATCATGATCTGCACCTTGTCCGACAACCGCTCGGCGATGATCTTCTGAATGACGAGCGGATTGTCTTTCAGCACCTGCGCCTCCAGCTTCATGCGCTCGGCGTCGGCGCCGGCCAGCAGCCGGATCTTGTGGCCCTCGGCTTCATTCAGCATCTTGCGGCGCTCCAGCTCCGCCTTGGCGTCGATCACCTTGGCTTGCGCGGAGGCCTCGGCCTGCTTCACGGTGGATTCCTTGCGCGCTTCGGCCTCCAGGCGCGTCTGCTGGATCTGCTTTTCCTTGAGCGGCAGTGTGTACTGCATGGCGTCGGCCTGCCCCTTGGCCGTAACCACCTGGCGCTGGGCGTCGCCTTCCGCCTGTTTCACTTGCCGGATCTTATCGGCCTCGGCTTCCAGTTCCGCCGTCTTCACAAGCTTCTGCTTGAGTTCCATCTCCACCGACATACGCTCGTTCTCCTGCTCCTTCAGCAGCAGCCCTTCCAGGCCCTTGGCGTACTCGGCCGGCAGCAGCAGGTCGCGTAGCATCACTTCCTTCACCAGAATCCCATCCGGGGCGAGCTTCTTCGTGATCAGATCGGCGGCGCGGCGGCGCATCTCTTCCCGGCGGGTGGCGAACAGCTCGCGCACCATGTAGTTGGGGGCCACCTCGCGGAAACTCGCGGCGACCACGGGCGGCACCAGCTCGCGCTCGATCTCCTGCGGCAGGTTGGCGTGGATGTAGTCCAGTTTGCGCGCGTCGATGCGATAGCGGACCGCGATAGCGAGGCCGACGCCGAGCCCTTCCCTGGTCTGCACCTTGAGGGTGTCCAGTCCCTTCTTGGGATCATCCGAAACGGCCGTGTGCAGGATGTGGTCGCGCAGCGGGTAGAGCGCGATGCTGTGGATCAGCGGTAATTGAAAGTGCGTCCCGGGATAGAGCGTCCCCGGCACCGTCCCCGAAAGCTGGCTGATGCGGACGCCCGCCGATCCGCTGGGCACCACGGCGATGCTCAGCCCCAGCAGCACCGGGACCGAGCCTATCACCGCGATCCGGCTGGACTGCCGCCAGCGGATCTCCGGCGGCGGCGCGGGGGTTTCGCCCTCGGCCGATGGGCCGCGGCGCAGCTTCATCAACTGGTACAGGTCGTGCACGAGGATGGCGATGGCGGCGGCGAACAGGCCGAAGCCGGCCACGAGAAGGAAGTACTTCAATGCGAGCATGGGTGTTTTCTCCTTTGATTACTGAACGCGAGCCGAGGCAATCACCTGCGGCTCAACCGAACCGAAAATCTCGCTGACGCGCTCGTTGCGAGTGTCGTGCATCTCGACCGTGTCGCCAACCTCGACGCGAGTGAACAGGTCCTCGACATCCTGGTTGCGCATCCGGATGCAGCCGTGTGAGGCCGCCTTGCCGATCGACGACGGCACGTTGGTGCCGTGGATCCCGTAGCCCTTGCGGCTCAGCCCCAGCCAGCGGGTTCCGAGCGGATTCTCTTTGCCCGGTCCCACCACCTTGTTGCGCGTGTACCAGGTCGGCTTCGGAATCGAGTTGATGATCTGAAACTCGCCCGCCGGAGTCGGCGACTCGGCTGCGCCCACGGCCGTGGCGTAGACTTTCACCACGCGACCGTTCTCCACCAGCGCCAGCTTGCGGTCCGGGATCGAGATGACGATGCGTCGCCCAAGCTCAGGCGATTCCTGCGCCCGGGCCTGCCAGGCGGCGACCACCAACACCGCCGCCAGCGTTTTCCATTTGGGTTCGTTTTGTGTCATGCCCCCCGGGAGGCACGGGTGCTGCCACCATGTACTCCGTGGATTACACAGCGGTTATGTTAGGGCGTGATGTGTTGAAGTGGACACCCGGTGTCGTGGTTGACACGGCATTCGACGAGCGCCGCAGCTCCTGTCGACCGGCGGCTTCGTCTGCCGCCCCAACTCAGAATGGCCCCGCCGTCATTAGCTTATTGCCGGCGAAAAATGGTCTTGACAATGGGGTCCACCTTAGACTTTGACCGTGTTGCCCTCGTACAGATACGTGTTTGTGCCGCTGTTGTTGGGCAGCGAAACGCTGAGAGTCCGGCCCAGGCCGTCGTACGTGTAAGGGTCCAGTAGATCGTGCCACCGGGCGCGTAGGGCTGTGAGACGCGCTTGACTTTGCCCAGCGGAGAGCAGGCGCAGGAGTCGTACTCGGTGTCGGCGATGGAGACGGTCGTCGTGCTGTAGCCGGATTCGGTCTTGATGGTCCTCCCGAGCCCGTCATAAGTCGTCTTAACCCAGCGCCCGTTGGTCGTCGCCGTCTTGGTGGGCGGGGAGTTGGTATAAGTGAGTGTCGTCTGCGCTCCAGCCGGCGAGGTCACCGTCGTAGGCCGCGCGTAGGCGTCGTAGACCATGATGGTCAGCGCGTTGTTCGGCTCGGTGACCCGATCCGGACCGAGAAAGCCGGTCCAATAAGACACGGCGATGTGAATATGTGAATGGTCCGCCTCTCCCAGCCGGTAAACTTCAACTACCGCCGGGCAATCGTGTCCAGGCTTAGCGTCGCTCCGATCATCTACTCCCAGTGCACGGCGGCTCACCCGGTCTATACCGTGCGCAGATGACCTGCGCTGCGCTGCCAACCGCTTGTTCATTCGGCGGGCTCCCAAGAGCCCACCAACAGATACCAAGTAAGCCACTCTGGCTGAACCATGGATCCCTTCTTACTGTTAATTGGATAGCCGGCTCGGATAGTCGGCGTTGCAACTGCGTGTACAAGTCCTCCGCATGCTTGATCAGGTCAGTCCCCGCACAGCGCGCATAAACGACAAACGGGAATATTGTGCTACGGGCGAAACTGATATGAAGAATCGAGCAATCGGCTCCCGCGGCTTGGATTTGGAATGGATCGTTGCCGGCCAGTACGAGATTGCGGGTGAGCAAACCGTCGCGAATTCTCACCGCTGCATCGCCGCCCACCTTCGTCATGACCGCCGCTCGAAGCGGCGATGTAGCGGCCCTATGGCAATTCTTAGCCCAGATCTCAAAGGGCACATGAGCCGCGAGAGCCAGGTCGAAACGTTGCCGGGTATCCGTCACAATGGCTAGGCTTAGAAACCTCACACGGCTGCTGCGCAAGGCGCGCTGGCAAGTCTCAATCACTACCTGCTCTGTGAACTCCGCCTCGGGAACCAAGACTCCCATCGATACCGCATGCTCCGACCGTTCGTCCCATAGGATCGTATCAGCGCAGAGAACGCTCCGTGGAAGGAATGCTACGGCAACAAAGGACAGCGCCAATGGAGCGGAACGGGCTTTCGTCATCGGACGTCACCAAGACACTTTTCCAACCATCTATCGATCGTGGCGCTGGCATAACTCGCATCGGCGCCGGGTCCAAGTCCCGAACGATCAATATAGATTCCGAGCGCCTTCGCGATTTCTACGTGTCCTCCGGGCACGACTTGGTGCAGAAGTTCATGGACCAGAGTGCCCATCTGCTGCTTGAGGCTGCTGACTCCGGATTCACTGACTACAATCAAGTTGGCAACAGTGGCGGCGTGCCAACCCAGGGGACCGCTCCAATCACCGAATCTCGCCTTAATCCAATCCCCCATAGTCTGGTTCACTTCGCCGCCGAAGAGCTCACCGAACGTTGCGGTCATCTGCGCTGGGTTCCATGTCTGAAACACGATAGCAGTCTGGACACGCTCAGCAAGGCCCGTTCCAATTGTGAAGTCTTTCCCGGGCACTGTTTTTTTGGCTCCTCTCCAAAGAGTGTAACTAGCGTTCAACAGGCAGGGGCAGTTGGGCACAGCAGTGATAGATGGCGGCGATGAAGTTCTTGGCGGTGCGGAATCCGAAGGACCGGTGACTGATGGACTT
>Ga0247727_10017460_pt1 | contig 11424 bp, 7 predicted proteins | sample WisWelCaveWW1625_FD_202498 | JGI IMG/M metagenome (GOLD analysis project Ga0247727, IMG submission 202498) | Biofilm microbial communities from Wishing Well Cave, Virginia, United States - WW16-25 | ecosystem: Environmental > Aquatic > Deep subsurface > Groundwater > Cave microbial mat | place... | reverse complement strand
TCATCCTGCCGCCAATCGAAAGAGACGCCGCGCAGGCGGGTGATTTTATCGAGGGCGCTCGGAATGGCGGCGATGTTCTTTTTGTAGCGGAGGTCGGAGGTTTGATCGAATGCACCGATACCACGCACACGGCCATTGACATCAAGCGCAACTAACGGATCAGTATTCAGTTTTCCAATACCAACGCCACCGCTAGCCAAGCCAGCAACGCCAAAATCGAACAAATATGAATATCTGTTTTGCGCGTCTTTGGAGATTCGAAATCCATTTGTTACGCCACCAATATGGCCTAAACGAACAATATCTTGGGCTTGTCCCGAGGTGGCATTAACGTCCAAAATATGATTTGGAAGTATTCCGGCTCCAATACCAAAGTAGCCTTCTTTTGTGATATAAACTTGATCTTTTCGACCCGTAGAAAAAGCCAAATGTCCACCAGGCCGATTTATAATCTCTACGACATTCTGATCTCCTTCAGAGGTTGAAATAGTTAATAAGCCGGAGTTAATTTTTGATTCGAATAAACCAATAAAGCCATCATCTGCAACAACGTTAAGTTTACGAACAGGATTAGTCGTTCCGATGCCGACATTGCCGTTGGCTGCTCCCGTCAGGACACGATCCGGCCCCCGGTTAAAATAAAACGAGCCATCGCTTTTAAGATCAAAAAGCTCATAGGTATTATCCTTATCTTTGAGCGTTAGAATACTTGGGTATGTGCCCGATCCAAAAGGAAAGCCTGATCGAATCAACACTCCCTCACCAGTGCCGGTATTGTCGACAACCTGGAGCTTATGACTTGGCGAAGTGGTGCCGATGCCGACGTTGCCGTTGACAACAACTTTGCCCTCAAAAAGCCCCGCAACTCCATTAGCGGCTGCTACACTTTTAAGCGCAGGTCCTGAACCAATGGTATTCACTTCAAGCGCAGGAAAAATGTTATTTACATTGTCGTTAAAAAAATATCCTGCTGATCGGAGGCCGTTCGTATAAGCAAAAAGCGCGATGTTATTGTTATTGGGATTTTCGATGCCAAATTCTCCTGCTCTTCCACTGCCTTTTGTATGACTCAAAAGTGCCGGAAGGTTATTATTGGAATTGGAGATCTCAAAATTTGCCGCGCGGCCAGTGCCCGTCGTAATAACTGTAAAAGCGTCACTGCTGCTCGAAGTGGTTCCAGAAAAAGGCAGCGTCAAGCCAGCACTGCCACCTTTGAAGGCCGTGGTTTGCAAGCTTCCATCGGGAAAGCGAAGTGTATCAACGCGCGCGGCGCCGGCGACGTGAAGCTTGTCTTTGGGAGAGGCCGTCCCGATGCCGACACTGCCCGTAACGTCGATGATCATATCAACATCACCAGCGGCTTGGCCGAAAGTAATTTGCTGGCCCGTTCCTAATAAATTTTGGCCGAGAATTTGAAATTTAGATTGATCGGAACGCAGGCGGCCATTCGTAAACTGAACTTCCCCGCCGGTTGTTAAAAGCCTGCCAAAACGGGCCGAACCGCCGGAAGGAATATTCACATCGAAAATGATGCTGGGGTTTGGATCAGGGGTTGCCCCAATGCTGACTCTGCCGGTAGTGAAAATATTCTGCAAACCGAAATCCGGATTGATTTTAATGCCGGCAATGGCTGCGGTTGCGCTCACATCCGCGTCGCCAATCGCCCCGTCTTTTATGCCGTCGGCCTCGGTTGCATGAAAAGCAAAGGCCACGCTGGTCAAGCGAAAGCGCGGCGCCATTTCCGGATCGGTTCCCACTTTGATGCCCAAATAACGTTCGCCGCTACTGGTAAACACGCTACTGGGAATGCCGGAAGAGCCGGACGCGCTTCCCAAAGCCACATTAAACACGCCGCCATTCGCGACCGGCACATTGTTTTGTGTCTCAGTCCACAATGCCGTGCCGCCGGTTAACGTGGCGTAAATGGAAAACGTGATATTAAAAGATCCAGATGCCGGGGTTCCCGCCGTTGTCAATTTGCCCTGATAGTTGAGAAGATTGGGCGCTTGCGCGTGCAAAAGATTCGAGCCCACGCCAAAACCGAGCAGAATGACAATGCCCATGAAAGCTGCTTTGCTGAAATTCATAAATGCCTCCTTAAAATTTTAACGAACCCGTGCGTTATTATTGTCACGAATTTCCCCTGATTGTTGAGAAGCGAGAGAGAGCGTGCCTTCAGGGAAGCAACTGCCAAAAACTCATACAGCCGGATGGTGAGTTGCAAATATCCTTGCAGAAGCGCGGCGAACCATGTTAGTCGCATTAACATCACCACCACATTACTCTCATGCCCTTGTGCTGCTTTTGCTCACTACAAAAAAATTTATTAGACGAGGAAAGGCAGGAAAAACGCCAAAATTTATACCGTTGCCAAAGTCGGAATTGCGGCTTCCGCAATCGTCAAGCTGGAAATATAAACATGGCTTAGATTAAAGTCAAGCAACAATTTTATCTATCTCTATCAGCAGGGGTGCAATGCAGGTTCCGTTTCCCAAAAAAAATTAAAAAAAAGCTTGACAAATGAAGACACTTTCTGTGTATTAGCGCAAACGTTTGTGCAGTTTGTCGAAGCTAACTTATTTTAACAGCCATGCCACCTGTCACAATAACCGATATTGCCAGGAAAGCCGGTCTTTCGGTTTCAACCGTCTCGCGGGTGTTGAATGAAAAAACGGCGACTTATCGGATTAAGAAGGAAACCGAAAAGCGCATTTTGAAAACGGCCAAAGCCTTGAATTATCGGCCCAATCAGTTGGCGCGCGGACTGCGCCTCAAAAAAACGCTGACCATCGGCCTGGTCGCGCCGGACCTGTCCAATCCGTTTTTTGCTTATGTCGTGAAAAGCGTGCAAAACGCCGTTCACAAGTTGGGCTACAGCCTGATGGTTTGCGATACGAACGAAAGCCTGGAGCTTGAGATCGAGCACGTCAACTTGTTGCGCAACAAAGGCATCGACGGCTTGATCGCGATGCCGGTCGGACAAACCGGCCGGCACTTCGAGCCGTTGTTGCGCGAAGGCCTGCCGTTGGTGCTTTTGGATCGCAGTTTCAACGAGCTCAAAACGGATTCCGTGGTGGTCGATAATTATCAGGGCGCTTACGACGCCGTCGAGCACCTGATTCTCTATGGACATACGCGGATCGCGATTATTCAAGGCTTGCTGCGCACCTACACGAGTCATGGCCGGCTGCAAGGCTATAAAGATGCGTTAAGCCGCCACGGCCTCATGACCGACGAGAATCTCATCGTCGGCAAAGATTTTGGGAAAGAAAACGGTTATATCGAAACCAAGCTGCTCTTGCAGCTCAAAGCGCCGCCCACCGCGCTTTTTGCCACGAGTGATTTGATTACCCTCGGAGCGTTGCAGGCCATTGCCGAAGAAGGCTTGAGCATCCCGGCGGACCTCTCGCTGGTCTGCTTCGATGATATTGATTTTGCTCCGTTCCTCGCCTGTCCGCTCACGGTCGTGGCCCAGCCGAAAGAGTTGATGGGCGATATTGCGGTCAAGCTGCTGGCGCAACAAATACAAACCCGGAAAACCGAGGCCAAGCGCATCGTGCTCAAGCCGAAAGTGATTTACCGCAGTTCGGTGCGTTTGCTGACCCAACGCCAACCGGTGACGAATGAGACCGCAGTAACGGTTGAACGCCGCGGAAATTTGGTTGCGGCGTAACATTTTGCGCAAACGTTTGCGTAGCGCAGACTTCCAGTCTGCATACAAGCCGGCAAGGATGCCGGCGCTACAAAATCTTCAAAGACCGGAGTAAACGTTATGAAAAATTTTTCTACCGTGTCCCCGCGTTTTTTTCTCGCCATTCATTTTTTACTGTTCTTGTTATTCGCCACCGCCGGCACCACCGGAAAAATCTCCGGCAAGGTGACCGACGCCAGGACCGGCGAGCCGATGATCGGCGCCAATGTGGTGATTCGAGGAACCACGATGGGAACGATCACGGATCAAAACGGCGCCTATTTCATCATCATCGTGGGTGCGCACGGTGAAGGAAGCGCTGGAAACGCAAGCGGGAATTTTCTCGACGCCGCCCGCGGTGGCGTGGAACCGCGGCGTGACGCAAACTTACATTCGCGGCAGCTCGAATGTCGAAGCGGTTTACCTGCTGGATAATCTCAGCGTCAATAGCGGCCTGCTCTCCGATAATTACACCGGATTTAATACTTCGACGATCGAGCAAATTTCCGTTCTCACCGGCGGGTATAATGCGGAATATGGCGAGGGCAGATCGGCGGTGGTGAATATTGTGACCAAGGACGCGCCCGCCGGCATTCACGGCGCCTTTCTCTCGCGCCTGCGGCCCGCCGGCATTTATCATTTTGGCCCCAATTTTTACAGCACCGAAAATTATGATTACAAAAATTTCGATCTCGATTACTGGACGCGGCAATCGCAATTTCCCAACAACGGCGATTTGTCCGGGAAAAATCCGGATTCGCTTTTAGCCGCGTGGCGACAACAGATTACGCCGAACGCGACGCTGCGAGATTATGCCAAACGTTCGGAGCCGGAAGTCGAAGGCACGCTTTACGGCGCGCTGAACGACAAACTGAGTTTTTTGACGTCGGGTCGTTTTAAACGCAGCGTCGGCATTTTCCCCAACCGCTCGCCTACAATCCCGAATTCAATTTTCAGGGCTATCTGAACTATAAACTTTCACCGGCGCTGAAATTGCGCGTGGGCGGATTTTATGGCGGCTATGAAAGCGCCGATTATCCTGCGGTCAACTACAACACCATCGAATCGGCGCAGGAGTCCGCCTGGTTGGCGCCGATGCGCATCGACGAGCAATTCGCCCGCGCCAAGTACAATCCTGCTGGCGCGATCTATCGCCAGTGGCCGGAGCAGCGGCGCTGGTCCCAGCTTTACTTGAAGCTGACGCACCTGCTCGGCACGCAAGCTTTTTATGAAGTTTCCTTGAGCTATTTAAACGACAATATGGATCGGTCGGATCGCGACCATATTGTGCCGGATAGTTTGTGGTCGCGCAAAGATGATCGAACTAAAATGGTCAATCGTTTTCTCGATCAAGGATATTATCATACGTCGACCAAATATTACAGCAAAGTCTATCAGCTCAAAGGCGATTACACTAATCAAGTCACGGCGCAACATCAGTTGAAAACCGGTTTGGGAATTAAGACTTACGATTTCAATTACGCGCATTTCACGGGCGTTTATGAGGGCGGCAATCGGTCGAATCTCCTGAATGTTTTTCAGGGTTATCCGTACGAGGGTGATTTCTACGCCCAGGACAAGATTGAGTTTCCGGGCTTGGTGGTCAATGCCGGCGTGCGGGTGGACTTTTTTCAGCAGAATCGTTCGGCGCCGAAAAATCGGCATGATCCGCTGGCTTTTCAACCCACGACGCCGGGCCACGATCCCAGCCAGCCGCTCGGCATTCCGGGCAATCCCGAGCGCGAACGAACCAGGCTGCAACTTGCCGTGTCGCCGCGGCTCGGCATCTCGCATCCGATTAGCGAGAATTCCGTGCTGCATTTTGTTTACGGCCATTTTTATCAGCGGCCTTCATGGACGAAGATGTTCGGCTTCCCCTTCGTCAATTACACCGAAGACATGAGCACGGTGTTGAATCCGTATGCCAATCAAACCACTTATATGGAAGAGTGGCAAGGTTGGTACGGCAATGCGGAGATGGGATTCGAGCGCACGATCCAATATGAGCTGGGCATCGATAACAGCATTGCGAATCGTTTCAAGCTGGATTTGACCGGTTATTACAAAGACGCCAGCCGCGAGGCCAATGTGATCACCGGCGTTTATGCCGCGCAATACAACACCACCAAAGCGCTGATGCTCAGCAACTCCGGCTACTCCGACGTGCGCGGCATCGAGACGAAATTAAATTCGCGTTTCCGCGGGCCGTTTAATCTCGGCGCCAGCCACGATATTTATTGGTCGTTTCGCGGGGAAGTGGGTTATCGCCAGCTTTTCGAGCCGGGCTCGTCGCGCCTCGATGTGCCGAAAGGTTTGCGGCAAAACAAAGGCGCGTGGAGCAGTTATCATCGCGTCAAGACCTGGGCGAATTGGGATTTCCCCGCCGGTAGCGGGCCGAAATTTTTCGGCGTCAAGCCGTTGAGCGATTTCAACCTGTACGTTTATTTCTGGTGGCGCAGCGGCGAACCGTACACCTATCACGGGCCGGGCGACGTCTCCACCGCGCCCAACAATCGGCGGTGGTTCAGTTATTATCAAGCCAATGTGAAGCTTGCCAAAGGTTTTAATTTGCTGGGCGTGCGCGCCGAAATGAGCGCGGATGTGCGGAATTGGCTGGATGCAAAATTTCTGCGTTTGCTCGACGGCGATGATTTGATCCGCTGGCACGAGAATCCCGATCTGCCGGAAAAGGAGCGGCTTCCCAAAAATTGGTTTTCCAACGATGATGATGAATGGGAATGGTATTCGTATGAAGTCGCGCCGCGGCAGGTTTATTTGCAGCTCAAAGTGGAGTATTGATTCCGAGTTAATACAGCGTTTTTCATTCGCACGAAGAGGGCATAGTATTTACAGCGTTTTCCCAATGTGTGAATATGTCATCCCGCCGCGGCGGGAGCCTTTTTCAATCCAGCACAGTGCTCAATTGAAAAAGATTCCGACCTAATAATAGATTTCGTTTTTTATTCGAGGAGGAAATAGATGCGAAGTTATTATAGAACGCGACCAATTAAAATCTTTCCAGCCGTTGTTTTTACGCTTGCTGCAACTCTCCTCAGCTTTTCGGCGAATGCCCACGCGCAAGTCACCTGGGGAAAACAGACGCTCACGCGCGGAAAATTATGGAGCACGCTGTGGAACTCGCTGCAATATGGTGATCCCACCGAAACGCAAAATGCTTTTCACACGTTGGATTATCCGGGCTACTCGAAAGGCGCTAATATTGGCGACGCGCTGAATTATGCCGAAGCCGCGGGCTACGCCATTTACGGCGTGCGCAACGGCGCGGCTTATGCGTACACGCTCAATTCCCGCTTCTTCCCTTCCGGCGAGCACATTTTTCCGATTGAAGAAACCGCCCTCAGCAAGAATTACAATCTCGCCGATCTTTCCACGCCGGGCGAGGAAATCGTCACCGGCGGCCATCACGTCAACGGCTTGGAAGTGGAGGTGTCGCGCCGCAGCATGGTGTGGAGCTATCCGCCATACGATGATTTCATCATTCACGAAGTGACGCTGACCAACACCGAATTTTCGGAGGTGCGCGAGCTTTATTTTGGCCAGCGCTACGGCGTCCGCCTCACGCAACGCTCCGGCACCCGCGGCGATGAGAAATATGGCTGGGACCAAACGCACAACTTGTTTTATTTTTACGATCATCAGAGCTTCAATTTTCAAGACGAGACGCCAGTGATCTGGAGTTTGGGCGTGGGGCCGCAGCGCGGCGATATTGCCGACTCGCGCGATATTCGCTCGCGCGGCTCGCGTGAGACCGAATTGGATGCGGCGGGTTATTTTACAGCCATCGTTTTGGATTCGGCCCAGGCGAACGTTTTTCAAAATATTTTGGAGCACACCGGCCAAGGCCTCACCGAGGGCGCGCGCACGGAAGATATTATGTTCATTCAAGGCGTCGATCTCCCGCAGCGCGTTAAGACGGTGATGACGCATCAACAGCCGCGCCGCTCCTGGGATGAAGCCCGCGCCGCCGGCGGTGAAGGCGGCAACAAATATGAGCGCCGTCCGGAGTTTCTGGTTAGTGTGGGGCCGCTGACGCTGCCGCCTTTTGGCTCCCTCAAACTCGTGTTTGCCGAAGTCATGGGCGAGATGGATCGCGTGAAGATCGTCGCCGGCGGCGTCGCGAATATTGATTTAGTCGCGGCCGCCTCGCGTGATTCTTTATTGGCCAATGTGCGAGCGGCGCGCGAGTTGTTCGCCAATAATTATTTGCCGGCGTTTCATCCACCCAGGACGCCGACCGACGGTGAGAACAGTTTGGCGCTCGCGACCGAGCCGGGCCAACTCGTCATTGCCTGGCCGCCGATTCCGGATGATTATCGCGATCCGCTCAAAGGCACAAATGATTTTGCCGGTTATCGCGTTTATCGCTCGACGTATTTTACGATTGGCCCGTGGACACTTCTCGCGGATATTCCAAAAGCGGCGGCGCAAATGGTCAATGGCAAAGCTCGATATATCGATCAAAACGTGCCTTCCGGCGTCGGCAGTTATTACTGCGTGACGAGTTATGATACGGAAGGCCATGAAAGCGGCAAGGTCAACAACAATCGCTTTCCCATCTATCCGGTGCGCGGGCCGAACACGGAGTTTCCGAAGAACGTCTACGTCGTGCCGAATCCTTTCCGCCAGCATAGCGGCTTGATCGGCCAGGGCGAGCGTTTTCGCATGGAATTCATCGGCATTCCCGCGCAATGCGCCATTAAAATTTATACGCTCACCGGAGATTTGGTGCAAGAGCTTCGTCACGACGACGGCAGCGACTCTGAGGCTTGGGGCAGCATCACGAGATTGGATTATCAATTGAACCAGTGGGCGTTGGGCGTGGCGCCGGGCATTTACATTTATAATGTGCAGTCCCAGGTGCCGGGAAGAGCCGGGGAATCGTTTATCGGAAAATTTGCGATCGTTAAATAAGATCGGAGTGCGAAACTTTAGTTTCGCGCCATAAGTTTTTTATTTTGTTGGCCGCTTTTCGTTGGTCTTTATTGGTCCGCAGGTGACACAAACTTTCAGAAAGTTCCGGCAGGAGAAGCAATCATGATTATTAAATCACCACCTCAAATGCCAATCCGAGCCCTCATAATATTTACCGCCCTGCTGCTCGCCTCGACGCTGCAAGCGCAAAGCGGTATTCCGCCGAACGACATCGAACGCGTCGGCCAAAGCGGCTGGCAGTTTTTAAAAATCAACGGTGATCCGCGCCAGGCGGCGATGGGCGGCGCGTTTACGGCGATTTCCCGTGGCAATGCCAACGCGGTTTTGGGCAACCCCGCCGCGTTGGCGAATATCGAACATTTTGATTTGCAGTTGAACCGCGTCAGTTGGGTTGCCGATATCACGTATCAATCCGCGGCGTTTGCCGCGCACCTCGGCAGCCTGGGCGTCGTGGCCGTGAGTGTCGTCACGCTCGATTATGGCGACATGGCGGAAACCGTGAATAGCTTGATCGAAACCGAAAATCGCACGGAAACGGTGGTCACCGGCCGTTTCTTTGGGGCGCGCGATTTAGCCGCGGGTTTGTCATACGCGCGGCGTATCACCGACCGGCTCGCGATTGGCGGTAACTTGCGTTTCCTGCGGCAGGAAATCGCCGAGCTGAGCATGAGCAACTGGTCGCTGGATTTTGCCACCCTGTATTACACCGGCTTCAAAAGCCTGCGCCTGGCCATGACCGCGAGAAATTTCGGACCGGACGCGCATTTGGCCGGTTGGAGCGAGGAGTATCAAGCCGAGCCGGATGACATCCGCATGCCGATTGATTTTCGGGTCGGCGTGGCGATGGATTTTTTGCAGGAGTCCGGCGGGCCGCATTTCATGACCGTGGTGTTGGAGGGCGATCATCCCAACGACGGCCAAGAAAAGCTGCATATCGGGGTGGATTATACTTTTGAAGAAAAGGTTTCTCTGCGCGGCGGTTATAAAATTAATTACGATGCGCAGAGCTTTACGTTCGGCGCCGGCGCCAATCATAGCCTGCGCGGCACTAAAGTCGAAGTGAATTATGCTTATGTCGACTTTGGCGCCCTCAAACAGGTTCACATGTTTTCTTTTGGGGTGGCGTTTTAACTGGACAGTATAAACTATTCGGATTTTCAGACAAGCTGCAAAACTGGAGTTCCGTAAGCGGAACAGCTTTAAAGCAAAAGCTTTGAACACGGATGACGCGGATAACACGGATTCTCGCGGATTGAAAAGATAGATCAATACCAATCACGTCATAAGAGAATTATCAAAAAAATCCGTGCAAATCCGCATCATCCGTGTGATCCGTGTTCAAAAGATTTTGATTTTTTTTCTAAGTTCCGATCACCAATGGCGCAACGGCGACAAGACATAAACAAACAGATAAAAATTGCCCCACGGATTCGATCCGTGAAAAAAGCGAAGAAATCATCCGTGGGCCGCTTTTTATCCGTGGGAAATAATTTGCGTCTTTATATGCTGGTCAAGACAAAGTTATATTTTTTCTCACTCGCCGTTTTGCTGTCGGGCTGCAAGTCCGACGAAATCGTCGCGCCGGCGATCATGCAGCAGGAAGTCTATAACACCGGTTCCTTGAATTATCTGCTGTTCATGCCCAGCAATATCCAAGCGCAGGAGCAAGGCAAGTTTCCGATGATTCTGTCGCTGCACGGCATCGGCGAGCGCGGCAACGATTTGCCGCGCTTGAAGCGCGATGGTTTGGCGAAACGGCTCGACGGCGATGAGGCGTTCCCATTTGTCGTGATTTCTCCGCAATGCCCGCTGTCAACCGAATGGTATTACGATCGCACCGATACGCTTTTGATCAAGTTGCTGGATGCCGTCATCGCGCGCTATCCGATTGATACGAACAGAATCTATCTCACCGGTTACAGCATGGGCGGCATTGGCGCGTGGGATCTGGCGCTGCGGAATCCGCCTCGTTTTGCCGCCGTGCTGCCGATTGCGGCGCGTGCCGAAGGTGGTTTCAATATTTGCGTTTTGAAGGAAGTGCCGGCCTGGGTTTTTCACGGCGCCAAAGATGACGTGGTCGATTTGTTCAAAGCCGAGAGTCTCGTCAACGCGCTGCGCAACTGCGGCGGCAATGTCCAATTCACCGTTTATCCCGCAGTGGGGCATGACGCGTGGACGCGAACTTATAACAATGCGGAAGTTTATGATTGGCTGTTGCGGCAAAGGCGGTGAGGTGGTTTTATTGAAAAGCAAAACTATGAGGCCCAATAAAGTTGTCGTGGTCGGAAGTTACAACACCGATATGACCATCAAGGCCGCGAGAATCCCCCAGCCGGGTGAAACCATCCTGGGTGGCAGCTTCGCGATGGGCGCCGGTGGCAAGGGCGCGAATCAGGCGGTGGCGGCGGCGCGCGCCGGTGCAGAGGTTTGGTTTATCGCGCGCGTCGGGGATGACGCTTTCGGCGAGGCCGCGCTCAAGAGTTTTCGCCAAGATGGAATTAATATCGACTATGTGATCCGCGATCGCGAGACGCCTACCGGCGTGGCATGCATCGTGGTTGACGAGGCCGGTGAAAACAGTATCGTCGTCGCCTCCGGCGCAAATTTGCGTTTGCAGTCTCATGATGTCGAAGCGGCAAAAGAGGTTATTGCCGCTGCCGATATTTTGCTTTTACAATTGGAATCACCGCTGGAAACGGTGACCGCGGCGGCGCAACTGGCTGCGAGTTACGGCGTCCGCGTCGTGCTCAATCCCGCGCCGGCCCAATCACTTAAGCCGG